>Ga0079305_1001522_pt1 | contig 29302 bp, 18 predicted proteins | sample LMS_cellobiose_e_FD_79183 | JGI IMG/M metagenome (GOLD analysis project Ga0079305, IMG submission 79183) | Rumen-fistulated moose microbial communities from Alaska, USA - LMS_cellobiose_enrichment | ecosystem: Host-associated > Mammals > Digestive system > Stomach > Rumen fluid ... | reverse complement strand
TCGCACTATACCCTTGTTCCATCATCTGCATATACCGAAGTCTATCGGCATATCCATGTTTCTTTAATTTTGACATAACAAAACCCCGAAAGTTTTTTGTCTAACTTTCGGGGTTCGGGTCAGGTTGAGTCGCCCTCTTGTTTTGGAGTTGGTGGCCGGTTTAGTAACCGAACAAGGTTTCAAGACTGAGCCGGGTCACCGGACCGTAGCTTTCGAGCACTTTGAAATCGACATCGTTTTCATCGCCCAAAATGCCGTAGAAACAAGGACGTCCCTTGATGGTCTGCTGCTGGAAGGCCTTGACATCCTCCAGCGTGATATCCTGGATCTTTTCGAACAGATACTTGTTGATATCGTAGTCGAGATTCAGGTCTTCCATGTCCAGGTAATGGCCCATGATGGCATAGCGGGTCACACGCTCGGTGCGCAGCCGGGCGTCCATGCCGTCCTTGGCCAGCCGGAAGGCAGCCTCCGACTCGGGCATGTTGTCCAGGATCTCGTTAAAAGCCTCCAAGGCATCTTTCATCTTGTCGGTCTGGGTGCCGATCACAGTGATCATCGTGTAGGGTTTGTCGGCCTTGCCGTACGAGGCATAGGCAGCCCCGGCCGAATAAGCCAGACCGCGGGCTTCACGCATCTCCTGGAAGACGATGCTGTTCATGCCGCCGCCGAAATACTCGTTGTACATTTCGCGGATCGGTTCCTTCTCGACATCGTAGGCTTCGCCCAGGTTGGAAGCCGATGCCATGTAAAGCTGCTTGGCATTGTAGGGAGCGAAAAAGACCTGGCTTTTCTCCACCTTGACAAAGGGGAAGTCCACAGCCTGCGGGTAGTCGTTGAGAGAGGCCGGTACCTGGTGCTTTTCAGCCAACTGGGCCAGCAGGTCCTCCTCGCTGAGCGGGCCGTAATAAAGGACACGATGCTTGTAGGTTTTCAGCGACTTGATGACCGACAGCAGGTCTTCGGGACGCAACTGGGAGAGTTCCTTGTCAGAGAGGACATTGGTGGCCGGTGACTTGGGACCGTAGTTCAGATAGCCGCGCAGACGGTTGAACACCTGGTTCTGGCTCAGTTTGGCATCGCGGCGCGACTTGATCACGTCGCCGATCATGTTGTAGAATGCGGTGGGGTTGTCCTGGGCATCGGTCAGCAGGTCTTCCATGAGGGCCAGTGCCTCGGGCATCTTCTCGGCCAGGCCGCTGATGGTGATGTCGGCATCCTCGGTCGTGGCCGACATGCGCCAGTTGCAAGCCAGTTTGTAGAGTTCCTGCTGGATCTGCTCGGCGGTGTACTGGCTGGTACCCAAATATTCAAGATAGGTGAATGCCAGGTTGAGCAGGCGGTTGTTGTTGGTCCCCATATCGAAATGATAGGTCAGGCGGAACAGGTCGTTTTCCTTGTTCTGGACATAGAGCACGGGGATGTCCGACTGGGCCTTGCACTGGGCCATGTCCTTGTCGAAATCGACGAAGACCGGCTCGATGGGCTTGACAGAGGAAGAGAGGATGTCCTGCAGGAACTGGCTGGAGGCATCGCGGTTGGTCAGGATGGGGGTAATGGCAGGCTTGGTGATTTTCTTTTCGTTCACATCCACTCCCTGACGCTTGTAGATCAGGGCATAGCCATCGTTGAGCCATTCATTGGCAAACTTCACGAGATCTTCTTTCGTGATGGAACCCAGGCGGCTCAGGCGAGCCACTTCGTCGGCCCAGTCAACATGGTTGATGAAAGCGTTGACAAACATGTCGGCGCGGCCTTCATTGGTCTGCATGCGCTGCATCTGCTGGAGCTTGAAGTTGTTGATGGTGGCCTCCAGCAAGAAGTCGTCGAACTTGCCGGCTTTCAGGTCGGCAATCTCGGCCAGCATCAGGTCCTTGACCTCGTCGAGGCTCTGCCCCTGCTTGGGATATCCCTGTACGAGGAAAGCACTGTAGTCGGCCATGTCGTAGATACCGCAGCCGGCACCCAGTACTTTCTGCTGCTGGTTCAAGTGCAGGTCGAACAGACCGGCCTTGCCGTTGGAAACGATGCCGTCGATGAGTGAAAGCATGTCATATTCGCTGCTGCTCAGTCCCGGGAAGCGCCATCCCATCGTCACATTTTCGGCTTCCAGTCCATAGACCTCCGACACAATCGGTGCCTCGGCAGGTGTCTCCGGCTCGTAGGTGAGCTGGGGCAGATTGTCCGATGCCTTCAGATGGCCGAAGTATTTCTTGATGATGCGGATCATCTGATTGGGGTCGAAATCGCCCGACAGGCAGATGGCCATATTGTTGGGCACGTAATAGATGTCGTAGAAATGTTTGATGTTGGTGATCGAGGGGTTCTTCAGGTTTTCCTGCGTGCCCAGCACCGTCTGCTGTCCGTAGGGGTGATGGGGGAAGAGCGACGAGAGCATCTGTTCATAGACCTTGCGGCTGTCGCTGGTCAGGGAGCGGTTCTTCTCTTCATAAACCGTCTCCAGCTCGGTATGGAAGCCGCGGATCACGACATTCTCAAAGCGGTCGGCCTGGATCTTGGCCCAGTTCTCGATCTGGTTAGAAGGGATGTCCTCGGTATAGACCGTCATGTCGTAGCCCGTGTAGGCATTGGTGCCCGAAGCGCCGATAGCCGTCATCAGCTTGTCGTATTCATTGGGGATGAACAGCTTGGAGGCCTCATAGGAGACACTGTCTATCTGATGGTAAATGGCCTGGCGTTCGGCTTCGTCGGTCTTGGTGCGATATACCTCGAAAAGGGCCTCGATCTCGTCGAGCATGGGTTTTTCCTTTTCATAGTCCATCGTACCGAACTGCTTGGTGCCTTTGAACATGAGGTGTTCGAAATAATGGGCCAGGCCGGTTGTCTCGGCAGGATCGTTCTTGCCGCCGGCACGTACGGCGATGTAGGTCTGGATACGCGGTTCGTTCTTGTTGACCGTCATATACACCTTCAAGCCGTTGTCGAGGGTATAGATGCGCGCGTTCAGGGGATCGTTTTCGACCGTTTCGTAGGAACGGTTGCAGCTGGCATTCAACGCCAGAAGCATCACGGCTGCCAGTAGCCCGTAAGTGAGTCTTTTCATAGTTTTTTGTGTTGGTTTTGAATTTGTCGGCCAAAGGTATTCAATTCTATCTTCATCACCAAACAAAAAGAAGAGCCAGGCCGTAGCCTGACTCCTCCTCCAATCATGATCACAACCATTGTTATCTGATGAACAACAGTTCACGGTATTTGGGCAGCGGCCAGAGACTGTCATCGACAATCAGTTCGAGTTTGTCGATCTGATAGCGGATGGTGTCGAGTTTCGGTTCCACGGTGTCGTGGTAGGCGATAGCCTTTTCACGCTCACCCTCGATCTTGTTGGCCTTCTTGCGAGCCTCCACCAACTCTTCCACGCCCTTTTCGATAGCCGAGGTGCGCTCGGCGATCTCTTCGATGATCTTGAGGTTGCGGGCATTCAGTTTGTCAGCCTTTTCACTGGGGAATACGGTGGAAACACTCTCAACATTCTTCAACAAGGCCGACTGGTAGCTGGTGGCCACGGGGATGATATGGTTCATCGACAGGTCACCCAGGACACGGGCCTCGATCTGAATCTTCTTCGTATAAGTCTCCCACTTCACTTCGTTGCGGGCTTCCAGTTCCTTGCGGGTCATCACACCCAGGCTCTCAAACATCTGGACGCTTTCGGCATCGAGGTAGCGTTCAAAGATTTTCGGACAACTCTTCTCCACGTCGAGACCGCGCTTTCCAGCCTCAACGACCCATTCGTCGGAATAGCCGTTGCCGTCGAAACGGATGGGCTTGCAGGTCTTGATGTCCTCGCGCAGCACATCGATGATGGCATGGAAGGTGGCGCTGTGGCCGGTGCCGTCGAGTTTCTTGGCAAACTCGGGAATACGGGCATCGACGCGCTGTTTGAAGTTGACCAGGGCTTCGGCCACAGCCGAGTTCAGGGCAATCATGGCACTGGCGCAGTTGGCTTCGCTGCCGACGGCACGAAACTCGAAGCGGTTGCCGGTGAAGGCGAAAGGAGAAGTACGGTTACGGTCGGTATTGTCGATGAGCAGTTCGGGGATTTCCGGAATATCCATCTTCAAGCCCTGCTTGCCGGCCATGGCCAGGATATCGTCCTTGTCGGCCTTCTCGATGTGGTCGAGCAGTTCGCTCACCTGCTTGCCGAGGAAACTGGATACAATGGCTGGCGGAGCTTCGTTGGCGCCCAGACGATGGGCATTGGTGGCACTCATGATGGAGGCCTTCAACAATCCGTTGTGCCGATACACACCCATCAGCGTCTCGACGATGAAGGTGGCAAAGCGCAGATTCTGCTCGGGGGTCTTGCCAGGGGCATGGAGCAGGACGCCGTTGTCGGTGCTCAGCGACCAGTTGTTGTGCTTGCCGCTGCCGTTGATGCCGGCAAAAGGCTTTTCATGCAGCAATACACGGAAACCGTGCTTGCGGGCCACCTTTTTCATGAGCGACATCAGCATCATGTTGTGATCGACCGCCAGGTTGGTTTCCTCGAAAATGGGAGCCAGCTCGAACTGGTTGGGCGCCACCTCGTTGTGACGGGTCTTGCAGGGGACGCCCAGTTCCAGGGCCTGGATCTCCAGGTCGCGCATGAAAGCGGCGACACGCTCGGGAATGGATCCGAAATAGTGGTCGTCCATCTGCTGGTTCTTGGCACTGTCGTGCCCCATCAGGGTACGGCCCGTGAGCAGCAGGTCGGGGCGGGCGGCATAGAGGCCTTCGTCCACCAGGAAGTATTCCTGCTCCCAGCCCAGGTTGGAAGTCACCTTCTTGACCGTCGGGTCGAAATAGTGGCAGACAGCCGTGGCGGCGACATTCACCGCATGGAGGGCTCGCAGCAGCGGAGCCTTGTAGTCGAGTGATTCACCACTGTACGAAATGAAGACAGTGGGGATGCAAAGGGTGTCGTCGATGATGAACACCGGCGAAGTCGGATCCCAGGCAGAATAGCCGCGGGCCTCGAAAGTGGAGCGAATACCGCCCGAGGGAAAAGAAGAGGCGTCGGGCTCCTGCTGTACCAGCAGCTTGCCGGTGAATTCCTCCACCATGCCTCCCTTGCCGTCGTGTTCGATAAAGGAGTCGTGTTTTTCGGCCGTCCCCTCGGTGAGCGGCTGGAACCAGTGGGTATAGTGCGTCACACCGTTTTCGACGGCCCACTGCTTCATGCCGGCAGCCACGGCATCGGCCACCGCCCTGTCGAGGCGTGCTCCGTTGTCGATGACATCGATCAGTTTCTCGTACACGTCCTTGGGCAGGTACTTGTACATTTTCTCACGGTTGAAGACCTTCTTGCCAAAATACTCATAAGGTCTTTCACTGGGGGCTTTTACGTCGAGCGGCTTCTTCTTGAATGCCTCACCGACAACCTGAAATCTTAAAGCTTCCATGATCTGTTTATTTTTAAGTCCTTGTTTCCGGGTGCATAGTTACAATGTTTTGACAGAATGACAGGGAACGTTCTTTTGTTTTGTTCGTTAAAAAGCTGCATAACTTTCGTTCCGAATAGAAAAAAGGTAACATAGTGTCATTTTGTTATTAATTTACGCCAAAAACTTACTGCTTTGTCATCGTCTCCTATGGTTGCAGCGTAAAGCCGAACACCAGATAGGCTTTCTGCGAACGGGGATTGGCTGTCAGCTGTGCAAAGACAGGGAAACTGAACGAGTCGGTCACTCGTATGTCTTTGGTTGCTCGGAGCGACAGGTTAGTGACGGCGAACCCCGACGTTCCGTAGTATGTGGTAGCGTAAGGAACAACACCAGCCGTGACAGTCCAGTCGACGGAGGCAAGGCGGAAGGGGACGCAGGCTTCAAAATAGCTGCTGTAGGCGCGCTTTCCGTCCCTGTTCAAACCGTCATTGCCGGCAAAGTTGGTGTACCACTGTAGCCATGCCCAACCGAAGTCGTAGCCGATGTTGGCTTCAAACAGATGGTTCGTTCCATGAGCGTCGTATTTGAAGTAGCGACCGTCGGGGTCGAGACCGACGTTGAACCAATAGTCGGTCACGCCTATGTTCAGTCCGCCGATGGTGTAGCCGAGCGTCAGGTCAAATTCCTTCGTGTCGGCAGGGTCGGTCAGTCCATAGCTGCCCCAGGCCGTCAGCGACAAGCCCTTGTAACCTACGCCGAATGTCGGCTGCAGCGACACGCTGCCCGCGTCCATACCGCGCCAGATGTAACTACTTACAACGTCGCCACTAATCGACGTTTCCATCTCTTCCTGTGCAAGGGCGGTGCTGCTAAGCACCATGCCCATTGCCAATATAACAATCTTTTTCATACCTTTTTCCTTTTTACTTGTACCATTAATTATAGCAAGCCTCGCCATGTTCATAGATGTCAAGACCTTCTTCTTCGATTCGCTTGTCCACACGCAGGCCGTGCAGCTTCTTGATGCCATAGAACAGGACGAAACCGCAGGCGGCAGCCCAAAGGTCGATGACCAAGATACCGAAACACTCGGCGCCGAAGAATCCCCAGCCGTGACCATAGAAAGCGCCGTTCGATGTAGACAGCAGACCTGTCATCAGTGTGCCGAGAATACCGCAGACGCCATGCACACTCGAAGCACCGACAGGGTCGTCGATATGCAGACGGTGGTCGATGAACTCGATGGCATAGACCAGCACCAATCCACAGACAAGGCCAATGATGACGGCTCCCACAGGTGACACCAGATCGCAGCCAGCCGTGATGCCTACCAGTCCGGCCAGTATGCCGTTGAGTGTCAGCGAGAGCGACGGCTTACCATACTTCAGCCAGGTCAGGAACATCGTAGCCGTACCGCCGGCTGCGGCAGCGAGGTTGGTGGTCAGGAATACGTGGCTGATGGCGATGCGGTTCACTTCGCCGCTGGCTGCCAGCTGAGATCCCGGGTTGAAACCGAACCAGCCGAGCCAAAGGATAAACACACCCAGCGCCGACATCGTCAGGTTATGGCCAGGAATGGCGCGGCTCTTGCCGTCCCTGGCATATTTGCCAATACGAGGACCGAGTGCCATCGCCCCGATCAGAGCCAGCACGCCACCTACGCTGTGAACGATGGCCGATCCTGCAAAATCGTGAAACACATCACCAAAGGTGGTCATCATAAACCCGTCTTCGGCATCGTTGCAAAGCCAGCCGCCTCCCCACGTCCAGTGGCCCTCAATGGGATAGATGAACAATGAGATAACAGCGCTGTAAATCAAGTACATCGAGAACTTGGTGCGCTCAGCCATAGCTCCGCTGACAATCGTTGCCGAGGTGGCGCAGAAGACGGTCTCAAAAATCAAGAAGCCCTCTACGGGCAGGTCGCCCTTGTAGAATGAGAGGTCGCCCCAGTTGGGCATACCGATAAATCCAGCACCCTCGCTGCCGAACATAAAACCGAAGCCGAGGAAGAAGAACAGCAACGAGCCGAACATGAAGTCGACGAAGTTCTTCATCAGGATGTTGGCCGTGTTTTTGCCTCGTGTAAAGCCTGCCTCACACAGCGCAAAGCCCGGCTGCATCCAGAAAACCAACATGGCTGCCAATAGCATCCATACGGTATCGAGTGATAATCCTATTTCGTTCATAATTGTTTTTGTGTTGTGTTATCCTTATTACTTTTTGTCTCTCAATACGGTGTCGCCGTTCTCGCCTGTGCGAATCGACCATGTGTCTATCATTTCGCTTACGAAAATGCGTCCGTCGCCAACCTCGCCCGTGTGTGCCACCTTCAGGATTACCTTCACCGTTGGCTCTACAAACTGGTCACGGCAGACGATGGTCAGTGCCACACGCTCTATCACATCTGTTGAGTACTGCACGCCACGGTAGATACGCTCCTGACGGCTCTGTCCGATACCATGGACGTTATGATACTCGAACCAGTCTATGTCCGACCGCAGCAGCGCCTCCTTGACCTCTTCAAATTTGGTCTTGCGGATAATTGCTTCAATCTTCTTCATACCTGAATCATTTCGTTAATTGATTAATACTGACTGTCACTGTGACTTTGTTGAATTCGACTGCAAGATTACTGCGAATTCACAGCACAACCATCTGGCTTCCCGACTTTTGATTTACTATTTTTCGCTAGCTGACAAATTGTAAGAAATAGGCAGTATTCTTCTTTCAAACTGACATCCCAGCAAAAAAGACAGAAAAAAAAGGCCGACATTTTTGCAAATGTCGGCCCTCGGCTTGCACATGGTCTGTCTCACGATCCATGCCTCAGATAATGATCCACTTTCGCGGCCGTATCGCGACCGCCGGCCAGGGCGCGGACAACGAGAGAGGCGCCGTTGGCGGCGTCGCCGCAAACAAAGACATTGGCCGGATAGGCGGGATGTTCGGGTTTGAGAAAGCCCATGGCCAGCAAGACCAGTTCGGCCTTGATGATCTCGGGTTCAGATTTCTCCACCATGAGGGGACGACCGCCCGCCGGGTTGGGCTGCCAGTCGATTTCCTGCACGCGCACTCCCGTGAGATGTCCGTTTTCACCGATAAATCCGAGGGTGTTGATGTTCCAGCGGCGGACACAGCCTTCTTCGTGGGAAGAAGTGGTCTTGAGCGTGCGCGGCCAGGCGGGCCAGGGATTCTGGGGATCTTCGGGCCCCTCGACGGGACGGGGCATGATCTCGATCTGGGTGACGCTCTTGCAACCCTGGCGATGGGCAGTGCCGATGCAATCGGAGCCTGTGTCGCCACCGCCGATGACCAGGACATCCTTCCCCTTGGCGGTGATACGCTCTTCTTTTGTATATTCCTTGCCGGCCAATACCCGGTTTTGCTGCGAGAGCAGTTCGAGGGCCAGGTGGACCCCTTTCAGTTCACGGCCCGGAACGTTCAAATCGCGGGCGACAGGGGTGCCGGTGGCAACAACCACCGCATCATAGTCGGCACTCATGGCCGGAATGCCCGTATCCATCGCTATATCGCAGCCATACTTGAAGGTGATGCCCTCCGCCTCGAGCAAACGCAGGCGACGGTCGATCAGCTCTTTGTTGAGTTTGAAATTGGGGATGCCATAGCGGAGCAGTCCGCCGGCCGCTTCGTTCTTCTCGAAAACAGTGACCGTGTATCCCTTCAGGTTGAGATCGTCGGCGGCGGCCAACCCGGCCGGGCCGGCTCCGATGACAGCCACCTTTTTGCCCCTGCGCACAATGTCGGTGCGAGGCTGGATATATCCTTCGCGGAAAGCGGCCTCGGTGATGGCGGCCTCGTCTTCGCGGTTGGTGGTCGGCTCGTGGTTGAAGCGGTTCAGCACACAGGCTTTTTCACACAGCGCCGGACAGATGCGACCCGTAAACTCGGGGAAGGGGTTGGTGCTGCTTAGCAGGCGGTAGGCCAGCTCCCAGTCTCCTTTGTACAGGGCATCGTTCCATTCGGGCGCTTTGTTGCCCAGCGGGCAGGCCCAGTGGCAGAAGGGCACGCCGCAATCCATGCAGCGCGAAGCCTGCTCACGACGCTGATGCGTGTTGAGCGTCTGCTCCACTTCGCCGAAATCGTGGATCCTGTCGTGGATCGGGCGATAGCCCGCTTCCTGACGGTGTATTTCCAAGAATGCTTTAGGGTTTCCCATTGTACTTGCTTTTTAATAGTCTCTCTGTATGTCGGCAATCTTCTCGTGCAGCCGGGCCATCTTCTCTTCTTCAAGCACACGCTTGTATTCGATGGGGACCACCTGGATAAAGTCGTCAATATAACGGTGCCAGTCGTCGAGCATACGGCCGGCCAGGGCAGAACCGGTATGCAGGTAGTGCTGACGGATGAGTTCCAACAATTCTTTGCGGCTCACACTGTCCTCGACCAGCGAGAGTTCCACCATATCCATGTTGCAGAAATAATCGAAACTGTGGTCGGGATCATAGACGTAGGCCACGCCGCCCGACATGCCGGCGGCAAAATTGCGGCCTGTCTTGCCAAGCACCACCACGCGACCGCCGGTCATGTATTCGCAGCAATGGTCGCCGGCACCCTCGACGACAGCCGTGGCACCGGAGTTGCGCACGGCAAAACGCTCTCCCACCTTTCCGTTGATGTAGAGTTCGCCGCTGGTCGCCCCATAGAGGCCGGTGTTGCCGGCGATGATGTTTTCTTCGGCGTGAAATTGTTCCCCGGAACGGCTGGGTGGCAAAATGCTGATGCGCCCGCCGCTCAGCCCCTTGCCGAAATAGTCGTTGCATTCACCCTCGAGCTTGAGGTTGAGGCCACGGACGGCGAAAGCACCGAACGACTGACCGGCTGAACCTTTGAACTTGATATTGACGGTGCCGTCGGGCAGGCCCTGCTCGCCATATTTCCGGGCAATCACGCCCGAGAGCATGGTGGTCACGGCACGGTCGGTATTGCGGATGGCATAATCGAGTGTCACTTCCTCCTGATGGTCGATGGCCTTGCGGGCGGCACGGATGATTTCCTCATCTTTCACACCGGCCACCTTGGTAAACTCGCCCCTGTCCCAACAGAGCGACTTGTCGGTCGCGGGCCTGTACAGCAGCCGGCCGAAATCGATGGTCTGCTGTTTTTCTGTGGCATGGGAGGTGTCCACCTCGATAAGGTCCGTATGACCGATGATTTCCTTCAAGCTATGCACTCCTATCTCGCTGAGATACTCGCGCACCTGGGAGGCGAGGAAAGTGAAGAAATTGACGACATATTCGGCCCTGCCCTCGAAATGCTTGCGCAATTCAGGATTCTGCGTAGCCACACCCATCGGACAGGTATTGGTGTTGCACTTGCGCATCATGACACAGCCCAGGACGATGAGCGGCAGCGTGCCGAAAGAAAACTCATCGGCCCCCAGCATCGCCATGAGGATGACATCTTTGGCGGTCTTCAACTGGCCGTCGGTCTGCAGGCGCACCTGGTTGCGAAGACCGTTTATCACAAGCGTCTGCTGCGTCTCGGCCAGGCCGATTTCGGGGGAGATGCCGGCAAAGCGCATGCTGCTGGCAGGGGAGGCCCCCGTACCGCCCTCGGCACCGCTGATGACAATGAGGTCGGCCTTGGCTTTGGCCACACCGGCAGCGATGGTTCCCACACCGCTCTCGGCCACCAGTTTCACACTGACGGCAGCCGTGGGATTGATGTTTTTCAAATCGAAGATGAGTTGTGCCAGATCCTCGATGCTGTAGATATCATGGTGCGGCGGTGGCGAGATGAGCGAAATGCCGGGGATGGCGTTACGCGTCTTGGCGATGATTTCGTTGACCTTGAAACCGGGCAACTGTCCGCCCTCACCGGGCTTGGCGCCCTGTGCCACCTTGATCTGTATCTCTTCGGCATTGACCAGATATTCGGCCGTGACACCGAAACGTCCGCTGGCTATCTGTTTGGTCTTGCTCGACAGCGATACGCCGTCCACCTCCGTGTGGTAACGGGCATTGTCCTCGCCGCCTTCGCCTGTGTTGCTCCGGGTGCCCAGCCGGTTCATGGCCAGGGCCAGGGCCTCGTGGGCCTCGATGCTCAAAGCGCCGAAACTCATGGCGCCCGTCACGAAATGCCTGACAATGCTTTCCACAGGCTCCACCTCCTCGAGGGGAACCGGCCGGGAGGCCTTCTTCCAAGTAAAGAAGTCGCGCAGGAAGATGGGCGATTCCTTTTCGTCCACCAGTTTGGACCACTCTTTGAACTTCTGGTAGCTGCCCAGCCGGGTGGCTATCTGCAATTGGGCTATCGTTTCGGGATTCCAGGCATGCTTGATGCCGTCTTTGCGCCAGGCAAACTGACCTTGGTTCTTTAAAAGAGTCTGTTCTTTGCCGGCAGCGTGAAGGGCAATCGCATCGCGGGCAATCTGCTTTAGCCCGATGCCGCCGACCGAACTTACCTCCGTGCCGAAGTAGCGCCTGAGCACGTCCTCGCCCAGACCGACGCTTTCAAATATCTTGGCCCCGCGGTACGAGCGGATGGTCGAAATGCCCATCTTGGACATAATCTTCTTCAGGCCCTTGTCGACGGCCTTGATATAGTTTTTCTCCGCGGTTGCGTATTCCTCCTGTATCTTTCCGTTTTTCACCAGGTCGTCGAGCACGGCAAAGGTGATATAGGGGCAAATGGCACTGGCACCGTAGCCCAGCAAGAGGGCTGCGTGCATCACTTCTCGGATCTCGCCGCTCTCCACAATCAGCGCCGTCTGCACACGCTTGCCCACAGAGATGAGGTAGTGGTGGACGGCCGAAACGGCCAACAGGCTTGGGATCGCCGCATGTGTCTCGTCGATGTCGCGGTCGCTCAGGATAATGTAGTTGACTCCCTGGTCCACGCTCTCCTCCGCTTTTTTGCAGAGGTCGTCGATGGCCTGGCGCAAGCCTGATTCTCCTTTTTCGATTTCGAAAAGCATGGCCAGCTTCTGAGTCTTGAAACCCTTGTAGCGAATATTGCACAAGATGTCGAGCTGCGTGTTTGTCAGCACCGGCTGGGGCAGACGGACCATCTTGCAGTTGCTGGCATCGGGGGTGAGGATGCCCGTGCCCACCGCGCCGATGTATTCGGTCAGGCTCATCACCAGTTCCTCACGAATGGGATCGATGGCCGGGTTGGTCACCTGGGCAAACTGCTGGCGGAAATAATTGAACAGGATCTGCGGCCGGTCGCTGATGACGGCCAAAGGGGTGTCGTTGCCCATCGCGGCCACGGGTTCCTGTCCGGCGGTAGCCATCGGGACGATGGTCTTGTCGATGTCTTCCTGGCCAAATCCGAAGGTGACCAGTTTGCGGGTCAGGTCGCCGACGGCATTGTCCACATGGCGGCCGCTTTTGAGCTTTTCCAGCTGTACACGGTTCTCGCTGAGCCATTCGCGATAGGGATGGGCCTTGGCCAGCTGTTCCTTGATCTCGCTGTCGTAATAGACCTTGCCCTCCTGGGTGTCGATGAGCAGGATTTTCCCCGGCTGCAGGCGTCCTTTGCTCACCACATCGCCCGGTTCGAAATCCATCACGCCCACCTCGGAGGCAACGACCATCATGCCCTGTTTGGTGATGGTGTAGCGGCTGGGACGCAAGCCGTTGCGGTCGAGCATTCCACCGGCATAGCGTCCGTCGGAGAAGAGCAGCGCTGCCGGACCGTCCCAGGGTTCCATCAGGATGGAATGATATTCGTAGAAGGCTTTCAAGTCTTCGCTGATCGGATTCTTGTCGTTGAAACTTTCCGGCACGAGGATGGCCATGGCCTGCGGCAGCGACAGGCCGCTCATCATCAGGAATTCGAACACGTTGTCCAGACTGGCCGAGTCGCTCATGCCCTCCTGCAAAATGGGACGCAGGTCCTTGATGTCGCCCAGGGCCTCGCTGTTGAGCACGCTCTCGCGGGCTTTCATCCAGCCGCGGTTGCCCCGGATGGTGTTGATTTCGCCATTGTGCGCCAACAGGCGGAAAGGCTGGGCCAGCGACCAGGTGGGAAAGGTATTGGTGCTGAAACGCGAATGGACCAGCGCCAGTCCGCTGGTAAAGTAGGGACTGGACAAATCGGGAAAATAGCGCCTGAGCTGGCCGCTGGTCAGCATTCCCTTGTAAACGAGGTTCTTGCTCGAAAGCGAGCAGATATAGAAATCCTTGTTGTCGATACGGTTTTCTATCCGTTTCCTTATTTTATATAAGATGCGGTCGAGCGTTGCAGCCTGCTCCTGCGTGGCACCCGTCACGAAGATCTGTCTGATTTCCGGCTCCACTTCGCGGGCAGCCACACCCAACACCTCGGGACAGGTAGGCACCGTGCGCACATGCATCAGTTGCAGCCCTTCGCGTTCGATTTCCTCGATCATCACGCTCAGTGCCTGCTCCCGGGCCTTTACGTCTTTGGGCAAAAACACCAGCCCGGTGCCGTAATGGCCTTTTTCCGGGACGGGAATCCCCTGCAACAGTATGAACTCATGCGGAATCTGCACCATGATACCTGCCCCGTCACCGGTTTTGTCACGCGTCTCGGCTCCCCGGTGCTCCATGTTTTCCAACACCTTGAGCGCATTGTCCACCAACTCGTGGCTTTTGCCGCCATGGATATTCACCACCATGCCGACACCGCAGGCGTCGTGCTCATAGGCCGACTGGTAGAGTGACTGGGACTGGTATTCCTGCAAGTTCATTATTGCCTTGTTTATCATTATCTTTCCTTGGTTTTCGACTGCAAATTAATGGCGTTTTTGCCACAAGGGACGCCGCCTGCAGGGCATTTAATTCTGACTTTCTACAAAGAGAAACAATCTGTAAGTTTTTTCATCGGCATACATTCAAATTGTAACTTATTTGTTTACCTTTGCCGCAAATTCATGATTATGACCCGTCCGAAACTCGACCAACTCGATCATCAGATCCTCAAGCTCATCTCCAACGATGCCCGCATCCCCTTCCTGGAAGTGGCCAGGGAATGCGGCGTAAGCGGCGCTGCCATCCACCAGCGCATCCAGAAACTGACCCATGCAGGTGTATTGAAAGGGACAAGATATATCATCGATCCGGAAAAAACAGGATACAGCACCTGCGCTTTCGTTGCCTTGAAACTGCACAGGGCTGAATCGGCCGACGAAGTGGTCGATAACCTCAAGACGGTTCCCGAAGTGGTGGAATGCCATTATACCACAGGAGCCTACGATTTTCTGGTCAAGGTTTATGCCACAGACCATCTCCACCTGTTGTCTGTCATCCACGACAAACTGCAGCCTCTGGGACTGACCTGCTGTGATTCGGTCGTTTCGCTGTCCACCCCCATCGACCGGCAACTGCCCGTTTTGGATATCCTTTCGGCAGAGGAAGAAGAGGAGAGCCAGGAATAATTGCGCTACTTCAGCCAGTCTTTTATCCGCTGGAGCGCCTCCTCAGTGTGCTCCCGGCTACCGAAGGCGGTAAACCTGACATAGCCTTCGCCGCTCGGACCGAACCCTACGCCCGGGGTACATACGACATGCGCGCCATAGAGCATCTGCCGGAAAAAGGTCCAGGAGTCGGTTTCGGAGGGTGTCTTCACCCAGATATACGGAGCATTTTCGCCGCCATAGCATTCCAGGCCCAAAGATTTCAAAACCGTCAGGATCTGCCGGGCATTGCGCATGTAATAATCAATCGTGGCTTTTACCTGCTTGCGGCCTTCCGCGCTGTAAGTGGCTTCGGCGGCCCGCTGGCTGATATAGCTCGCGCCATTGAACTTCGTGCACTGCCGCCTGTTCCACAGGGCATTCAACTGTATGGCCTCGCCGTCGAGCGTGGAGGCTGTCACTTCTTTCGGGACAACGGTGTAACCGCATCTCACGCCCGTAAACCCGGCGGTTTTGGAATAGCTGTGGAACTCGATGGCACATTTCCTGGCACCCTTTATCTCATAAATGCTGTGAGGAATGTCCTCGTCTTGTATATAGGCTTCGTAAGCCGCATCAAAAAATATCAGCGCATCGTTGTGCAGGGCATAATTGACCCATTTCCGCAATTCCTCCCTGGAGAGGACCATGCCCGTCGGATTGTTGGGATAGCAGAGATAGATGACATCGACCCGACGGTCGGGGATCTGGGGGATGAACTTGTTCTCGGCTATGCAAGGCATATAGATCACATTCGACCAGCGGCCGTTCTCGTCCTTGATGCCTGCACGCCCGATCATGGCATTGGAATCGATATATACCGGATAAATGGGATCGGTCACGCCAACGGAGTTGTCCCATCGGATCAGCTCCTGGATGTTGCCCGTATCGCTTTTGGCACCGTCGTTGACAAATATCTCGTCTTTTTCCAGGTGTATGCCCCTCGACAGGAACTCGTGCTTCAGGATGGCCTCACGCAAAAAGTCATAGCCTTGTTCCGGTCCGTAGCCATGAAATCCCGACTGTGTCGACATCTCGTCGGCCGCTTTGTGAATGGCCTCCACCACGGCAGGCGCCAAAGGCTGCGTCACATCACCCACCCCCATGCTGATGACCTCGGCCTTCGGATGGGTCGCCTTGAAAACATTCACCTTTTTGGCGACATCGGCAAACAGGTAGTTGTTCGGAATCTTCAGGAAATGTTCGTTGACTAGTGCCATTTTTCTCTGGTTTTATATTGGTATATCCGGTTTCATTGCGGTAGCGGGGCCTCCCCGTCGAAAGTAAAGGCGGCAGGGCCCGTCATATAGACATGGCCGTCGCGCCCGGACCACTCGATGTCGAGGGTGCCTCCGTCCATGAGGATGCGGCTCTTCCGGCCGGCCCGGCTTGTCAGTACCGCTGCGACAGCAGTGGCACAGGCGCCCGTCCCGCAAGCCATCGTCATCCCGCTGCCTCTTTCCCAGACACGGGTTCTGATGCCTTGTCCCTGCTCTATTTGTGCGAATTCGATATTACAGCGTTCGGGAAAGGCGGCATGGCTTTCCAGCCGGCTTCCCAACTCGACGACTTGGTCCAGACGGTCGGTAAAGATGACATAGTGAGGATTTCCCATCGAGACAAATGTGCCCAGCCCGGGATCCTGCGACGGCAGGAACTGGCTTTCGTCCTCCAGCACGGGCATTCCCATATCGACAGTCACCTGCCTGACTTTGCCCTGCCATACATCCAGATCCAGGCGCTTGATCCCCGACAAGGTGGAAAGACGGATCCGGGTCTGTGTCGTCAGCCCTCTTTCGTACAGGTATTTTCCTACACAGCGGGAGGCATTGCCGCACATCATAGCCTCCGATCCGTCCGCATTGAATATGCGCATCGAAAAATCGGCGTCATTGGTAGAAGCAGGGCCTATCAGGACGAGACCGTCGCTGCCGATCCCTCTGTGGCGGTCGCTCCAAAGCATCGCCGCCTTTTTCGGATCAGGGATGTTGTATTGGAGCGTGTTGACATATATATAATCATTGCCCGCTCCATGCATCTTCGTAAAATGAACGCTCTCCGGCATACCCGTCTGTTTCAGAATCGTGGCAAAGGTAGAGCGCCTTGTCAAAAGAAAAAAAATTTAGCAGACAAACTCTTCCCCTTATTTTTGGCAAAGTAACAATCTGAGCCAAACAGATGGTTTGCGGTTTCAAATTGTTACAAACAGCAACGCATTCGCAACAGGATAACATCGGCAACCCATCGTAAAAACAAAAAACCTCTTGCATGGCGGCTCCGTCCTGTCATTTGCACCACCTTTGCTGTCGCAAACATGCCGCGACAAGGTTTGAAGTCGTCGGCGATAAAAAAAAAGATACTATGAAGGTAAAGAAGCGTTGGAAAATTCTGATGATGGCCATGGTGCTGATTGCCCTGGCAGGTTTGTTTGTGGGGGAACCTGTTTTTGAGTGCGACTGGTCGGTCATCTCAGGGGCCGATGTGGCCTGGCTCATCACGGCCACCATTTTTGTGTTGATGATGACCCCCGGTCTGTCGTTCTTTTACGGCGGCATGGTCGGAGCCAAGAATGTCATCTCGACCATGTTGCAGTCGTTCATCGCCATGGGTCTGATTTCGGTGCTTTGGGTGGTGGTCGGCTTTTCTCTCTGCTTTGGCGATGACATCGGCGGCATCATCGGCAACCCACTCACCTTCCTTATGTTCAAAGGCGTGGGAGCCGGTGTCTATACCACCCCCGCAGGCAATATATTGGGAGGGGCCACCATCCCGCTGGCCCTGTTCGCCCTGTTCCAGATGAAGTTTGCCATCATCACGCCCTCGCTCATCACAGGGTCGTTTGCCGAACGTGTCCGCTTTTCGGCCTACATGTTCTTCATGATGTTTTTCTTCTTCGTGATCTATTGCCCGCTGGCCCACATGACCTGGCATCCCGAAGGGCTGTTCATGCGTTGGGGCGTGGTGGATTTTGCCGGCGGCATCGTGGTCCACGCCTCGTCGGGTATTGCAGCGCTGGCCGGTGCCATCTTTTTGGGACGGCGCCGCGACGAGACACGCAAGAGCGAACCGGCCAACATTCCTTTCGTGTTGCTGGGTGCCGCCATGCTGTGGCTGGGCTGGTTCGGTTTCAATGCCGGTTCGTCGCTTCATGCCGACGGGCAGGCCGTGAAAGCCTTCCTCAACACCAACACCGCTTCGGCCACCGCCATGATGACCTGGATATTTTTCGACTGCCTGCGCGGTCGCAAACCTTCGGCCATGGGTGCCGCCGTGGGATGCGTGGTCGGCCTGGTGGCCATCACCCCCTCGGCGGGCTATGTCACGGTGGGGCAGAGCATCTTTATTGCCTTTGTCATCACGCTCATCTGCAACATAGCCGTCTATTGGCGTTCGCGCAGCAGCATCGACGATGCGCTTGATGTCTTCCCCACACATGGTACCGGCGGTATCTTCGGCACCGTGCTCACCGGCATCTTCATCCAGGAAGGCCTCATCTCGGGCACCTGGGAGGGCGTTGTCGTATTCCTCTTCCATCTGGCAGCCATCGCCATTGTGTTTGCCTACACCTTCTCCATGAGCTGGGTGGGATACAAACTCATCGACCGCATCATCCCGATGCGCGTTTCGGCCTACAGCGAGAATGTGGGACTCGACTTCTCGCAGCATCGCGAACACTATGGGCTGGCCCATATCGACGAGCGTGAACTGGCCGAATACGAGGAGCATATCAAGGAAAAAGAGAAAAAATAACTTATGAATACGAAGTACATCTTTGTCACCGGAGGTGTGGTCTCCTCGCTGGGCAAGGGCATCATCTCGGCCAGCATCGGCAAATTGCTGCAGGCACGCGGCTACAAGGTCACCATCCAGAAGTTCGACCCCTATATCAACATCGACCCCGGCACGCTGAATCCTTACGAACACGGCGAATGCTATGTGACGGTCGATGGCATGGAGACCGACCTCGACCTGGGACATTACGAGCGCTTCACGGGCATTCACACCTCCAGCAACAATTCCATCACCACCGGGCGGATCTACAAGACCGTCATCGACCGTGAGCGGCACGGCGACTACCTGGGCAAAACCATCCAGGTGGTGCCGCACATCACCGATGAAATCAAGCGGAGGATGCTCAGGGAGTATGAGAAAGACGAGCAACTCGACTTTGTCATCACCGAAGTGGGCGGCACCATCGGTGACATCGAGAGTGCCCCCTTCATGGAAGCCATCCGCCAGTTGCGCTGGCAGCTGGGGCGCGACAGTGTGTGTGTGCACCTGACCTATGTGCCCTACCTGAAAGCGGCCGACGAGCTGAAGACCAAACCCACGCAGCACTCCGTCAAGGAACTGCAGGGCATGGGTATCCAGCCCGACATTCTGGTACTTCGCACCGAACGCCACCTGGACAATGCCTTGCGCATGAAGGTGGCGTCGTTTTGTAATGTCGATCTCGAATGCGTGGTGCAAAGCGAGGACATGCCCTCCATCTACGAGGTGCCCGTCAGCATGCAGCGACAGGGTCTTGATGCCGCCATCCTGCGCAAAATCGGCATTCCGGTGGGAGAGACACCGGCCATGAAAGCCTGGCACGAATTCCTCAACAAACAGCGCCGCGCCACCCGCGAAGTGCACGTGGCACTGGTGGGCAAATACGACCTGCAGGACGCCTACAAGAGCATCCGCGAAAGTCTGAACCTGGCCGGCATCTACAACGATGTAAAGACAAAGCTGCACTTTGTCAACAGCGGAGAGATTACGCCCCAGAATGTGGCCGAGAAACTCAAGGACATGGCCGGCATGGTCATCTGTCCGGGCTTTGGCAGCCGCGGCATCGAAGGCAAGATCATTGCCGCGCAATACGGACGCACCCACGACATCCCCACCTTCGGCATCTGCCTGGGCATGCAGATGATGGTCATCGAGTTTGCCCGCAACGTGTTGGGCTATGCCGACGCCAACAGCGCCGAGATGAACGACAGTACACCACACAATGTCATCGACATCATGGAGGAGCAGAAAAACATCACGCAGCTGGGCGGCACCATGCGGCTGGGCTGCTACGAATGCGAACTGGTCAAAGGCAGCCGGGCATGGGAGGCCTATGGCCGGGAAGAACTCATCAAAGAACGTCATCGCCACCGTTACGAATTCAACAACCAGTATCTGCAAGCCTTCGAGTCACACGGCATGAAATGCGTGGGCATCAATCCGGTTGCCAATCTGGTGGAAATTGTGGAAATACCGCAATTGCAATGGTATATCGGCACTCAGTTCCATCCGGAATATTCCTCGACAGTGCTGCTACCCCATCCCCTGTTTATTGATTTCATCAAGGCATGTACCCATGGAACAGCTAAAGCATGAATGCGGCGTGGTTCTGATCCGCCTGCTGAAACCCCTGGCATATTACCAGGAAAAGTATGGCACGTGGAAGTACGGGGTGAACAAACTCTATCTGATGATGGAGAAACAGCACAACCGCGGCCAGGAAGGAGCTGGCATGGCCTGTGTTAACCTGGATGCGCCGGCAGGCGAAGAATATATGTTCCGGCAAAGGGCCGAAGGCAAGGATGCCATTGCCGAAGTGTTCCGACAAATCGACGATTCCTTTGCCGGGCAACTCTACCTGGGACACCTGCGCTATTCCACGACGGGCAAAAGCGGACTGACCTATGTCCATCCTTTCCTGCGTCGCAACAACTGGCGAGCCAAAAACCTCTGCCTTTGTGGCAATTTCAACATGACCAATATCGAGGAAGTGTTCCAATGGTTGACCAGCCAGGGCCAATCTCCCCGTATCAATGGAGATTCGTTCCTTACGCTGGAACTGATGGGACACCGGCTCGACCGCGAAGTGGAGCGGCTCTTCCAGGAGGCCAAAAGCAAAGGCATGGAAGGCGCTGCCATCACCCAATATATCGAAGAGCATATCCAGATGGCCAACGTATTGCGCACCACCATGACCCATTTCGACGGCGGCTATGTGATGTGCGGCCTGACGGGCAGCGGCGAGATGTTCGCCATGCGCGACCCCTGGGGCATCCGGCCTGCCTTCTATTACCAAGACGAGGAAATCATCGTACTGGCCAGCGAACGTCCGGTCATCCAGACCACCTTTGACCTCTCGGCCGAAGAAATCTCCGAGCTCCAGCCAGGACAGGCGCTCATTGTACACAAGAGCGGACACAGCCTTTTGGAGCAGATTCTGCCGGCAAACAACTATTCTGCTTGCTCCTTCGAACGCATCTATTTCAGCCGGGGCTCCGACCGCGACATCTACCAGGAGCGCAAACGCCTGGGAGAGCAACTGATGCCCGCCATCATGAAGGCCATCGACGGCGATGTGGCAAACACCGTCTTTTCCTATATCCCCAACACGGCCGAAGTCGCTTTCTACGGCATGACCGACGGCTTCCGGAAACTCAATCACGATGTCCGTATCGAAAAAGTGGTGTGGAAAGACATCAAGCTGCGCACCTTCATCACCGAAGGAGCCGCACGCAACGACCTGGCCGCCCATGTCTATGATGTCTCCTATGGCAGTGTACGGGAAGGTCAGGATAATCTGGTCATCATCGACGACTCCATCGTGCGCGGCACCACACTGAAAGAGAGCATCTTGAAAATCCTCGATCGACTTCACCCCAAGAAAATCGTGGTCGTGTCGAGTTCTCCGCAGATCCGCTATCCCGACTACTACGGCATAGACATGTCGCGCCTGGAGGAACTCTGCGCCTTCCGGGCCGCCATCGCCCTGATTAGGGAACGCGGCATGCAAAGCTTGATAGACGACACCTACCGCCTGTGCCAGATGCGTCCGACCGACGAAAACCATGTCCGTGCCATCTACGCTCCTTTCTCTGTGGAGGAAATCAACCAAAAAATTGTAGAGATGCTTCGGCCGCAAGGGATGCAGACCCCCGTCGAGCTGGTCTTTCAGAGCATCGAAGGCTTGCATGAAGCCTGCCCGAACCACCCCGGCGACTGGTACTTTACCGGGAAATTCCCCACGCCAGGCGGCACCCGCATGGTGAACCGGGCTTTTGTCAATTACGTGGAAACAATCAAGAAATAATCTCTAGATATGTGTGGAATAACAGCCATCTTGAATGTTAAGGAGCAAACGCCCGACCTGCGCCGGAAAGCCTTGCTGATGAGCCAGAAGATTCGCCATCGCGGGCCCGACTGGAGCGGCATTTGGTGCGGAGGCACGGCCATCCTCGCCCACGAGCGGCTCAGCATCGTCGATCCCGAGAGCGGCGGACAGCCTCTTTTTTCGCCCGACCGCAAACAGGTGCTGGCTGTAAACGGCGAGATCTACAACCACCAGGAAATCCGTCGGCGTTATGCCGGACAATACGAGTTCCAGACAGGCTCGGACTGCGAGGTGATCCTGGCACTGTACCGCGATAAGGGCATAGACTTTTTAGAGGATATCAGCGGCATCTTTGCCTTTGTCCTTTACGATGAAGCAAAAGATGCCTTCCTGGTGGCCCGCGATCCCATCGGGGTGATTCCCTTGTATATCGGCTACGACCAGGACGGCACGGTCTATGTGGCCTCCGAATTGAAAGCCCTCGAAGGACAGTGCGAACGCTACGAACCTTTCCTGCCCGGACAATACTACTGGAGCCAGGAGCCGGGCATGAAGCGCTACTACCGCCGCGACTGGATGGAGTATGAGGCCGTCAAGGACAACCCCGCCTCGGTGGCAGCCGTCCGCGACGCTCTCGAAGCAGCCGTCAAGCGCCAGCTGATGAGCGATGTGCCCTATGGCGTGTTGCTCAGCGGAGGACTGGATTCTTCGGTCATTTCGGCCATTGCAGAGAAATACTCCGAGATGCGTATCGAGGATGACTCCCAGACCAAAGCCTACTGGCCCCGTCTGCACTCCTTTGCCGTAGGTCTGAAAGGCGCACCCGATCTGGCCAAGGCCCGGCTGGTGGCCGACCATATCGGCACGGTGCACCACGAGATCAACTACACCCTCCAAGAGGGGCTCGATGCCCTGCGCGACGTGATCTATTTTATCGAGACCTACGATGTGACCACCGTCCGTGCTTCCACGCCCATGTACCTGCTGGCCCGCGTCATCAAGTCGATGGGCATCAAGATGGTGCTCAGCGGCGAAGGGGCCGACGAAGTGTTCGGCGGCTATCTGTACTTTCACAAAGCCCCCGATGCGCGGGCTTTTCACGATGAAACCGTGCGCAAACTGGGCAAACTCCACCTCTACGACTGCCTCCGCGCCAACAAGAGTCTTGCGGCTTGGGGGGTGGAAGGACGTGTGCCCTTTCTCGACAAGGAGTTTCTCGATGTGGCCATGCGTCTCAACCCCAAGGCCAAGATGTGCGGAGCGAAAACGCCCGGCTCGACCGATTTTGAGATCGAAAAGAAGATTGTGCGCGAGGCCTTTGCCGACATGCTGCCCGCCCAGGTTGCCTGGCGCCAGAAAGAGCAGTTCAGCGACGGGGTGGGCTACAGCTGGATCGACACCCTCAAGCGCATCACAAGCGAAGCCGTCAGCGACGAGCAGATGGCCCATGCCGCCGAACGCTTCCCCATCAACCCGCCGCTCAACAAGGAAGAATATTACTACCGCTCGATCTTTGCCGAACATTTTCCCAGTGACTCCGCCGCCCGCAGTGTCAACCAGGAAGCCAGCGTGGCCTGTTCCACAGCCATAGCCCTGGAGTGGGATGCCGCCTTCAAGAACATGAACGACCCGAGCGGCCGGGCCATCAAAGGAATACACCAGCAAGCCTATTGACAATGAATGCAGCATTGATACTCGACGATGGCAGCCGGTTTCTTGGCCAATCCTTCGGCTATGTGAAAAACGTCGGCGGGGAAGTGGTCTTCAACACGGCCATGACGGGTTATCCCGAAAGCCTGACAGACCCCAGCTACGCAGGACAGATCCTGACGATGACCTACCCGCTCGTCGGCAACTACGGGGTGCCGCCGGTGGAGGCTGCCGACAACGGCCTGCCCGTTTTCATGGAAAGCGGCCGCATCCATCCCGTGGCCTTGATCGTGTCAGACTACAGCCGGGCCTATTCCCATTGGAATGCCCAAGAATCCCTGGGCTCATGGCTGCAAAGAGAGCAGATCCCCGCCCTGACGGGCATCGACACCCGCCGGCTGACCATGCGCCTGCGCGAACAGGGAGTCATGACGGGCAGAATCGTTTTCCAGGAGGAGCAGACCATAGAGCACGAAGACTATGGCAGCACCAACTGGGTGAAACGGGTCAGCTGCCGCGAAGTTGTCACCTATGCCCCCGTCGGCAAAGCACTGTACCGGGTGGTACTGGTGGATTGCGGCGTGAAGGCCAATATTATCCGCTGTCTGCTCCGCCGCGGCATCGAAGTGGTGCGTGTGCCCTGGGACTACGATTTCAACCGCCTCGATTTCGACGGTCTGTTCCTGACCAACGGGCCGGGAGACCCCGAGGTCTGCCACGACACCGTCGCCCATATCAGGGTATTCCTGCAACAGCGCGTCGTAAGGCCCTGCATGGGCATCTGCCTGGGCAACCAGCTACTGGCCAGGGCAGCCGGCGCCAAAACTTACAAACTGAAATACGGGCACCGCAGCCACAACCAGCCCGTGCGGCAAGTGGGCACCACCCGCTGCTTCATCACCTCCCAGAATCACGGCTACGCCGTGGACAGCTCGACCCTGCCCTCAGACTGGGAGCCCTTGTTTGTCAACATGAACGACGATTCAAACGAAGGCATCAGACATAAAGACAATCCCTGGTTCTCGGCGCAGTTTCACCCGGAAGCCTGCAGCGGCCCCGTCGATACGGAGTTCCTGTTCGACGACTTCTGCCAGTCTCTGCAAGCCTATAAATCCCATAGCTTATGACAGACCGTCCCATCCATAAAGTGTTGCTGCTGGGCAGCGGTGCCTTGAAAATCGGTCAGGCCGGCGAATTCGACTATTCCGGTTCGCAGGCGCTGAAAGCAATGAAGGAAGAGGGCATCCAAACTGTTCTTGTCAATCCCAACATTGCCACGGTACAGACCTCCGAAGGGGTGGCCGACAAGATCTATTTCCTACCCGTCCAACCCGACTTTGTCGAACGTATCATCGAAAAAGAACGGCCCGACGGCATCCTGTTGTCTTTCGGCGGACAGACGGCCCTGAACTGCGGGGTGCAACTCTTCCAGCGCGGTGTGCTGGAAAAATACGGGGTACAGGTCCTGGGCACACCCGTGCAAGCCATCATCGACACCGAAGACCGGGAGTTGTTTGTCAAGCGCCTGGATGAAATCCAGGTAAAAACCATCGAGAGCGTGGCCTGCTGCTCAACAGCTGAAGTCCGCCAGGCAGCCGCCAAACTGGGCTTCCCGGTCATCCTGCGTGCCGCCTACGCCCTGGGAGGTCTCGGCTCGGGATTCTGCGACAACCCGGAAGAACTGGAAAGACAAGCCGAGGAGGCTTTCTCGTTCTCGTCACAGGTACTGGTGGAAAAAAGCCTGAAAGGCTGGAAAGAGATAGAATATGAAGTGGTCTGCGACCGCTACAAAAACTGCATCACTGTCTGCAACATGGAAAACCTCGATCCCCTGGGCATCCACACGGGCGAATCGATCGTGGTGGCCCCCTCGCAGACGCTCAGCAACCAGGAATACCACAAACTGCGGGCCTTGGCTATCAAGATCATCCGTCACCTCGGCATTGTGGGCGAATGCAATGTCCAATATGCCCTGGACCCCCAGTCTGACGACTACCGTGTCATCGAGGTAAACGCACGCCTGTCGCGTTCTTCGGCCCTGGCCTCGAAAGCCACCGGCTACCCTTTGGCCTTTGTAGCCGCCAAACTCGGTTTGGGCTACGGCCTTTTCGAACTGAAAAACGCCGTCACCAAAACCACCTCGGCCTTTTTCGAGCCAGCGCTCGACTATATCGTCTGCAAGATCCCCCGCTGGGACCTGACAAAATTCCCCGGCGTGGAACGCATACTGGGGTCCTCCATGAAGAGTGTGGGAGAAGTGATGGCCATCGGCCGCAATTTTGAGGAAGTGATACAGAAAGCCCTGCGCATGACGTGCCAGGGGATGCACGGATTTGTGGAAAACCACAACCTGGCCATCGACGACATCCCTTCCGCCTTGCATGCTCCCACGGATATCCGCATCTTTGTCGTTTCCAAGGCCATGCAGATGGGCTACTCCGTCCAACAGATACACCAGTTGACAAGTATCGATTGCTGGTTTTTGGAGAAACTGAAACATATTGTAGAGATAGATTCGCGTCTGAAAGAGTTCCGACAGATAGCTCTGCTGGCCTGCGATCAGACCAACCAGGAAGCACTGGAGTTTATCGAGGATCCGTTTTTCATCAAGGTCCTGCATGAGGCCAAGGTCTATGGCTTTTCCGATTTCCAGATAGCCCGGGCGCTGGGGTTGGAGGAGAGCATGAACATGCAGGAGGCCGCCCTCCTGGTGCGCCGATGGCGCAAAGCACTGGGTATCACCCCAACGGTCAGCCAGATTGACACCCTGGCAGCGGAATACCCGGCCCAGACCAATTATCTGTATTTGTCCTATCAGTGATTAGGCCGCTTGACTAATTTTCTGTAACTTTGCGGCCGATAATCCCTGCTACATGACATTTGAAGAACTCGATTTGGAAGACGACATTCTCGACGGACTCTGGGACATGAATTTCCGCGAATGCACGCCCATCCAGGAACAAGCCATACCCTTGCTGCTCGAAGGTCACGACCTGATTGGCTGCGCCCAGACGGGCACAGGCAAGACAGCCGCCTATCTGCTGCCCATCCTCAACCACCTGCTTCTCGACCAACCGGTCGATCCGGCCATCCATGCCGTCATCATGGTGCCCACCCGCGAACTGGCCCAACAGATCGACCAGCAGGTCGAAGGCTTCGCCTACTATCTGCCCGTTTCCTCCGTGGCCATCTACGGCGGCAGTGACGGACTGGTGTGGGAGCAGCAGAAAAAGGGAATTGATGCAGGGGCCGACATCATCATCGCCACCCCGGGGCGCCTGCTCTCCTACATCAAGCTGGGACTGATCGACCTGAGCCATGTCAACCACTTCGTACTGGACGAAGCCGACCGCATGCTCGACATGGGATTTATCGACGACATCCTGCAAGTCATCGCCGAGCTGCCCAAGCGCCGGCAAAACATGCTCTTCTCGGCCACCATGCCGCCCAAGATCCGCGAGCTGGCCAAAAAGATACTGGTCGATCCCGTCGAAGTGAGGCTGGCCGTGTCCAAACCCAACGAAAACATCAGCCAGACAGCCTATATTTGCTATGAGAAGCAGAAACCGGCCCTGGTCCAGCATCTGCTCGCCGACTTGAAACCCACCGAAAAAGTGCTGATTTTCGCCTCCTCCAAAATCAAGGTCAAGGAGGTCTATCGCATCCTGCGCCAACGAGGCCTGCAGGTCATCGACATGCATTCCGACCTGGACCAGGCCCAGCGCGACGATGTGATGTACAAGTTCAAAAGCGGACAAATCAATGTGCTGGTGGCCACCGACATCGTCTCGCGCGGCATCGACATCGACGACATCACCATCGTCATCAACTATGATGTGCCCCACGATCCGGAAGACTATGTGCACCGCATCGGCCGCACGGCCCGCGCCGGCGAGAAAGGCAGCGGCGTGACTTTCGTCTCGGAAGACGACCAGTACCGCTTTGCCCTGATCGAGCAGTTCCTGGAAAAGGAAATCGACAAAGGCAGTGTCCCCGCCGACCTGGGAGAAACGCCCGAATACCATCCCGAGCGCTACCAGCGCAAAGGCCGTGGAGGCAAAAGAGGGCATGGCCACGGCGACAAAAAAAATCGGCCGCAGGCTGCACAGCCCCGGCCTGAAGGTTCCTCCAAGAACCACCGCCACAAACATCGCGGACACGGCTCGCGTCCCCGCTCCCAACAAACCGGCAATTAATCCTGGACAGATCCAGCCCCGGCAATTACGGCTTGGGCTTTTTCCAAGTCTTTTTCCATGACATGCAGCCGGACGCTGATGATGCCGGAGGTCCCGATAGGCCAAAGGCCGTTGGCTCCTTTGTCGGAGATAAAACAGTCTATGCCGTTGGCCTCCAGCAATCCCTTGATCACCGAAGCCTCGCCCAGCGAATCAAACTCGCCCAGCACGCATGTTCTTTCCTTTTCGTTCATCTTATACGCTTTGTCGTCAGAACGGCAAATAAATACCTATGGAATAGGTCAAAAGCACCGGGATTTTATCTGAATCAGTATAAATGTCATACCAGGCCGGTCCACGCTTCAAGACATATCCAAGACCCAACGAACATGTAAATAACTTTCTAGCACGGAAGGTGTATGCCGGTCCGAGATAACTCATATAAAAACTATCTCCTCCAAAACCCTGATGAGAATACAGCAGAGACAACATAGAACTCCTGATGCCATCTTTCAGATGGTAGTTCAATCCTGCGCCATAAGAATTTATACCTGCTCCCGCCTGAATACCGAAACGCTTGCTCATCATCACCTCAAAATCGAAACCAATCAAACTGCCGCCACCGTTCAGGACTCCTATTGTTAAAGCGGTACTAGGCTCATTCTCAACAGCGACAGCCGGGGATACAACCGGAGCCTCCACAGACTCGTTAACTTCAGTTTGTGCCGACAACTTCAAACAAAGCACCAGCAACGCCGCAACAAATAAAAACTTTTTCATGACAATACATTTTAGAAGGGTTACAACAGCACCAAAAGTACAACTTACTTTGCAAATATCCAAATCAAGTGAAAACGCAATACTTTAACTCGATGAAGCTATTTCCTAATATGTCCACTGGCGGAAATAGTCAAAGTCGGCATGACCGCCGGCCTGCTTGGTCGGATAGTTGTACAGCGCGGCCTTATAACCGATAAAGAAATCGAGCGTGAAGCGCATCTGCAGTTGGTTGTCGACCTCCACCCAGTGCCTGCCGTCTGTCGAGTAACTCATGAAAGCCTTGTCCGGCCCGCAGGTGTCATCGGCTTGAGGGGTGAACACATATTTCATGCGCAACCAGACCTTCTTGCCCTTCAATGGCATACGCATCACTTCCTTGGGGTCGCGACGCGAACCGCTGGTGGCCACCACGAAGCGCTTTCCGTTGTCATCCACCTCGACACCGATGGCGCAATAATTGCTTTGGAAGGCTGCCAGCCCGGCTTTGTCGCCCGGTTTCATGCCAGTAGCATCCAGCAGCGTTTCATTCATACAACGCGGACCCACCGTGCGCTGGCACAGCGTATTGCGTGCATCGAACAAGTTTGTAGCCAGTTGGCTGGTAGAGAGTCTGAGCCAGCCCTTGCGGGTCGTTACCGACCAGTCTGCGTTGATGGGTTTATGGTTCCATTGCCATACGAGATCCAACTCGTCGTTACTTTTATACTTGAACTCATCGCTGGCCCAAACATGGTCTTCTCCAAAGGGGGCAAGATTTACTTCAAATCGCTTTACAGGAAGGGTGTTGTCTCCGAGAATCGGCCAGCCTTCCTCCCACTTGACAGGCTGC
>Ga0079305_1001520_pt1 | contig 29324 bp, 15 predicted proteins | sample LMS_cellobiose_e_FD_79183 | JGI IMG/M metagenome (GOLD analysis project Ga0079305, IMG submission 79183) | Rumen-fistulated moose microbial communities from Alaska, USA - LMS_cellobiose_enrichment | ecosystem: Host-associated > Mammals > Digestive system > Stomach > Rumen fluid ... | reverse complement strand
GAGCCGCTTCAACGGTATCCGTCGATTTATCCCCCACCTATCTTGACTGGGCACAGGAAAATATGGAGGAAAACGGTTTTTATGACCGGTCACGGGACGGGAAAACAGAACACCGGTATATTAAAGCGGATGTTTTGAACTTTTTGCAAAGTATTCCGCCTGCAACAGGAAGATCGGAAAAAACAGGGGACAAATCGTCTTGTCGTTACGGAATCAACCGTTCTGATTTTGAACTTTGTGTTTGTGATCCTCCAACATTTTCCAACAGCAAGTCAACAAAAAAAGACTGGGACGTTCAACAACAACATGTTGAATTACTCCGTTCACTTGCCACTCGGATGGTTTCCGGCGGAGTTGTCTATTTTTCCAACAATTTTCGACGTTTTAAACTGGATGAAGATCATCTTACTGATATTTATCAGATCCGGGAAATAACGAACCGAACGATTCCGGAGGAATTCCGGAACAAAAAAATTCATCACTGCTGGCGTCTGGTCGTCCGTTGATTGAAAAACCGGAACCGGATCCCCGATAGAAACCGGAAATTCAGGGAATCCGAAAAAAATAATGAATTTTTTATTGCGGTCGCCCCGTAATTCATATAAAATTGACTGTCTTCAAGTATAATATTGTTAAACTTGATTGTTGACGAATTACTGAAAAAGGACAGACCATGAAAAAGAGACGTTATTTTTTGATCGGATTCATTTGTTTGATTACATCATCCCAAATTCTGGTTGCCCAGGAGCTTTATCAACAATATGAACCGGAAACAACAACCCGTGTCCGCGAAGCCATTGAATGGAGTATCACTTACACCTACAATTCCCAGGATACCGAGCTTCCCCGGGTGTTGTTGATTGGCGATTCCATTTGCAACGCTTATCAGAACTCAACGAAAGATCATCTGTACGATAAAATGAACGTCTCCTATTGGGCAAGCTCAAAATGTGTGACGGATAAAGACTACTTCCGGGAACTCGACTTCATTCTTTCCGGCTATCATTATGATATTATTTCCTTCAACAACGGGTTACACAGCATTGGGACAAATCAACAGGAATGGGAAAAAAGTTATAAAAACGCGATATTGTTTATTCAGGCGAAATGTCCTGATGCGAAACTGTTTCTCTGTAACAATTCCATTGTAGCGTCCTCAGAATCCAACCAGGCCGCCTGTCGGATGAATAAATACGTTCGAAAGATCGCGGACGAACTTTCATTGCCGATGATTGATATGTATTCGTTTCTTGACAAAATGGATCATGAACACCTTTGGTCAGACGGAATCCATTTTCAACCGGAGGTCATCAGCGAACAGGGAAAAATGCTGTCCGAAATTTTTCTTAATGCCTGGGAAAACAGATAATGTCCGAGTATGATTCCGATAAGGTCGTAAGGAATCCGTTGGTGTTTTTGTCGAATTACCGTTTTGTTAGCCGGCGAGGCCTTAAACGAACGGAAAACTCAAAATGAACGGGGTTCGGTTCCGAAAAACGGAATCGGTCAATTTTTTGACTTTTGTAAAAAAGGTAATACTTTACAGGAACCGGATTTTATGCAAATCGATTCATTTCATTCATAATCGTCCTGCCTGAATCGCGACTGTAATTGGAAATGATTCCGAAATGTAACTGATTGGGAACTAGATATGCAAAACATGGCAAATCCGTCAAATACCCAAAAATTCACCATTTTCGATATTCAGCAAATCCATGCCCGGGTTATGTCAGGAATTTTCTTTCTTTTTGTCTGGTGGTTTTTTGGGAGCCGATACGGTGATTTTATTTATCTGGTTCAGGATAACGATCTGTTTTTATACCGTTGGGACTTTTTCACTCAGACGTTCAGTACGCCGGGCGATTTTCTGTATTACCTGACCAGCTTTATGATTCAGTTTTTTTATTATCCGCTTCTGGGCGGTTTGATTCTCGCAGTTTTCCTGACCTTGATTCAACGGCTGACAGCACGGATTTTTCAACTTCACGGTTCTTTTTACTTTTGTTCTTTTCTCCCGTCCCTGCTTCTGTGCATTACCCCAACCTGGTGGTGTTACTATGCTTTTATTCCGTTTTGCATACCCAACATGTTTTCTTCAATCATCGGACTTCTGATCACATTCAGTGTCCTTTTTATCTATTCTTCGTTCAAAACTCCAACGGCACGCCTGACTTTCATTGTAATTTTTTCCATTTTCGGATACCTGCCATTCGGTTTTTGGGGACTTTTCCCCATGTTGCTCTGTCTGTTCCGGGAAAGAATGATCACTCGCCGTTTATGGTCTGAAAGGGAAACGTCCTCCCAAAAGGATACTTCGTCAACAAAGAAAAACGCCATAACAAGTAGTGTGCCCGCCAGTGAACAAAAGGCGTTGCGGGTTCGTTGTGAACTGATGTTCTCGATGATTTTGCTGATACCGCTTCTCTGGTATTATACGGTTTCCTTTCGATTCATTAAATATCACAATATTTACATCCAGGGATTGATCGAGGAAATCCGTTATTTGAAAGATACCTTGACCTGCACGATTACTTATTCCCTGCTTGTGGTAACCTGTCTTTTTTACGTTGTCGGTTTTGGTGTTGTTTCCTGGCGGACCGGTCGTAAAACACCGACAAACCGGTCAAAAGTTACCTCCAAATCAAAATCAGAACCGTTGAAGGATCGAAAGACGGAAAAATTATCATTCAAAAATCGCCGACCTTTTATCAACTGGTTGCTCTTTGTTTTTCTGCTTGTTACCACAGTACTGACATCCTGCCGGGGGGAAAATTTCTTTGCGATACTGAAGATTACCCGTCCGCTCGCGGAACATGACTGGCAAAAAATCCTTGATATCGAAAGCGGGGTCGCGAAGCCGTCCATTCCGATTATAGGGGTTCGCAATGTTGCGCTGTTCCGTACCGGCCAACTGGGTGAAAAAGCGTTTGAACGTCCCGTTGGCAGCGGGGTTCTCGTCGACCCGATGTATATTCCGCTTGCTGCCAGCCGTTCTCATGTCCGATCCCTGGTTTTTGAAATTGGAATGACCAACATTGCTTACCGGCAATGTATGGACGACTTTGTCGCCTGTGATGACAAATCGGCTTCCATCAGCAGGCTTCTTGCGCTCGCGGCCATCACAAATGAAGAATACGCACTGGCCGGTCGTTATCTTTACTGTTTGAACGGTACCCTTTTCCATCGGCATTGGGTTCAAGTCTGTTTGGCGTATCTGGATTCCATCAACGCCGGTATCAGTAATATTGGAATGCCGAGAACTGAAAAAATCAGCCCGGAGGAGCTGGCCGGATTTACAAAGGAAATAAATGAGGTCAGACAACTCAAACCGTCTTGGAACTATGCCATGGGCATTTATCCGACCTTTGCTTATCTGATGTTTGTTTCTCTGGAAAACTGTGACACGGCGCCGCTGAACATTCGCGAATTGATTCTGACCAGTTATCTGATGCAAAAGCAGCTTTCTGAATTTTCAAAATATATTGACGGTTACATCAAGGAACTGGGGGATAAACCGGTTCCCAGACATTTTCAAGAAGCTGTTTTGCTGACACTGTTTCAAAACAAACAAAAACCTGAAAACTCCGGATATAAATTTTCCCCGGAAATATTAAATCGGTTTAACAGTTTTACCTCGTTCATCGAACAAAACAATCTTTCCGATCCGGAGGTACAAAAAAAACTCAACGAACAGTTTGCTGACACTTACTGGCGCTATTTCTATGATACCACCGTATTCACCGTATCCGGGCTGTAAAGCCACCGGCAGTCACCTGGTTGTTTAACCTTCTCAGGCCGTTTATCGTTTCCGTTTACCGGAAAATGATAAAAAACCTTAAGAGCCTGACATTTTCAACGATACAATCCCCTGCAACTTGTTTCCTTTCCGTTTTACCTGTTGAAAGCTTACCATGAAAAAATATCTTATTCTTTTTAGCATGTCAGGAATATTACTCCTGTTTTCCGGTTGCGGGACCTCGCTTCCCACAGACTGTCCGGAAACAGATCGTCAGCCTGTCATTTATCCGGATTACTCCGATGTAACAATTCCTTTCAATATCGCCCCAACCAATTTTTATATTGATGAACCCGGCGACAGGTATCTGACTCAAATTTCCGGCGAACAGGGAACTTCGTGGATCGTCCGTGGTCAACGGGTCGAACTGAACGTGAGGCAATGGAGAAAACTTCTCGAAGCTAATAAAGGGGGGGATATTGCGTTTGAGGTTTATATACAAAAAGGGGGACAATGGGAAAGATACAAATCCATTATCAACCATGTTTCACCCGACGCCATTGACCCTTGGGTTTCCTATCGACTGATCGAACCCGGTTACGAACATGGGCATCGGATTTCCCTCAATCAGCGTCATCTGGAAACCTTCAAAGAAGAAGCTTTTTTTGATAACCGCTCCCTGGCAACCTCTCCCTGCATCAACTGTCATTCTTACCAGAACCGCAAAACAGAGCGTTACATGTTCCATTATCGCCGCCCGGATACCCCGGAAGACAGCGGAACGATTGTTGTTGATCATAAAAATATCCGAAAGATAAACACCAATCTTCCGGAAACAGAGAATTCCGCGACCTATCCGGCGTGGCACCCGACGGAAAACCTGATCGCTTTCTCCGCCAACCGGACACGCCAACGTTTTCATTCGCTTAGCGTTAACAAGGTGGAAGTCTTCGACTGCGCGTCGGATCTTGTACTTTATGATGTCGAAAACAATTCCATCTCCCATATATTAAAAACGCCCGGGGATTTTGAAACTTTCCCCACCTGGTCTCCCGCCGGGGATATGCTTTATTATTGTTCCGCTTATCTGAATACAGAAGAACTGATGAAACTTGATAAAGAAGAAAATATAAACTCGCGGCGCGTCATATCTCAAAACAACGAATCCACGAACCTGGAAGTTTCACTTGGTATCCATTATGACCGCTTCAAGTATAATTTGATGAGAATTCCGTTTGACGTTAAAACCCGGACATTTGGTAAGCCGGAGGTTGTCATTGACGCGGCCGCGGAAGGAAAAAGTATTGTGCATCCGCGAATTTCACCCGATGGCAACTATCTGGTTTACGCCATGTCGGATTATGGCACATTTCCTATCTGGCACCCGGAATGCGACTTGTATGAACTGAATCTCCAGACCGGCGAAACCCGTCCCATGACGGAAATCAACAGTGACCAGTCCGATAGTTATCATACCTGGGACTCACGGGGCCGCTGGATGGTTCTCAGCTCACGCCGTGAGGACGGTTCTTATACCAGATTGTATTTTACTCATATCGGTCCTGACGGTCAGGGAACCAAACCGTTTGTCCTTCCTCAGAAAAACCCGTTGCATAACAAACAACGTTTTAAATCATACAACGTTCCGGAAATCACCCGGGAGCCAATAAAAACGCCGTTTTTAAAACTCGTTCAGGCCGCAGCCACCTATCCCGATCAGGCGGTTTATGAGACAAAATGAACGGCTGCGGATTACGCGGCGCATATTACAGAATGAACGTCAGAGGGGAAACAGGCGGAAATATTTCATTTTTGCTTCCGTAAAACATCCGACCGCCGTGATAAATTCCTGGTGGCCTTGTGTTTATGTCAGGCGTTTGGGCAAAAAATTTTACATAATTTATAAAGTCCTCTTGAAAATTCCAAATTCATTTATTAAAATAAAGTTTATATTGAAGGATTGTTTTGTTATTTCAGAACTTGATTTTTTCTAACCCGCCGTCGGACTTCCCCGGAATCCTCGTTGCTTGACAGAATTGTCAACAGAAAAGCTCAAGGGATATTGGTCAATGATGCTTAGGGCAATTACCGGGATATTGTCATTACTGTCTGTTGCCGTTTGACCCAAGTAGAAATAAACAATAAAAACTGATTTTGTATTGGCCTGATATCAATACAAACCAGTAAAATTACTTAACTCATGTTATATTCTGGTGATAATATGAAAGTACAACTTAAAGTTGTTGGCGGAGCCAAAGCCGGTCAACTCATTACTATCAATTCTCCACAATTTATGATCGGACGGGCGGATGATTGCCATCTGAAACCGAGGAGTGAGTTGATCAGTCGTTACCATTGTATTATTATTTCGGAAACCGGTTATATTGCGATTCGTGATCTTGGCAGTAAAAATGGTGTTTATCTGAACGGCGAACGGGTTGCCCTGGAACAGGAACTCAAAAACGGCGACCGGCTTATTATCGGTCCCCTGGAATTTGAGGTGATTCTCTCCGTAACACTCAAAGGTGAAAACAAACCTAAAGTGGAATCGATTTCAGAGGTTGTTTCCCGTGCGGTTGAGCAAAGCAGTCTCGCCGCGGCGAAAACATCCAAAACAGAATCGGCTATGCCCGCCGCTTCAAGTGAAAACAAAGAAAGCGAAGAGGATGCCGGAATTGCCGATTGGTTACTGGATGACGATGATAATGAGATTCCTGAAGAAACCAAAACGATTCAACTGCCGCCTCGACAGTATGTTCCGGATACCGTAGAAGCGGAAAGCAAACCCGCTGAGGAAGAAAAGAAAGAAAAACCCGCAAAACAAACGACCAGTCCGCTTCCGAAACCTGGTCAGGCAAAAGGAGACGCTTCTTCAAGTGACGCTGCGGCAAATCTTCTGAAAAACTTTTTCCGCGGCAGTCGGTAAATTGTCTGTTATCCTGTTATTTTATACTTACAGAACGGACGCCTGATTTTCTGTCTTTCGCGTTATGGTCCTGCAGGAACAATCATAAAAATTGTTCCTGACAGAAAATACAGGTCAAATTAGACTGTTTATTGAGACCGTTCCTCTTTAACATGATGGTTTCTTTACCTTCTGTCAATGTCATAAACATTTTGTGCTGATGTTCTATACAGAATTTTGTGATTGATTTTTGGGAATTGACTGATTTATTCATGTTGTTCAGGAAACCGGTTATCTGCCTGATTCACTTTTTTATTAATTCCTTTTTCCATGTGTTTTCAGGTTAAAATTTCGCGATCCTCTGCTGTTTTACTTTTAAAGGCCATAAGAACTGTTTTTCAGGGTATCATCAAGACATATTACCCGGTTTGTTTATTCCGCCTTTTTATCGCCCGAAGAACCAGTTTATCACTTTGACAGAACAAAAACCGAAAAGTCTGTACAAAAAAAGGCATTGTTCAAAAATAAAGTAATTTTTTGAGAATCTGATTCGTCATGATGTTATGAGGTATTATATTTTTGGATAGTAGAATGGTACCAGACAGCAATTCTTGTGATACTTTCAAAACAGGCGTTCCTGAACCGTTGTCGGAACGGAAGCTGGAAGAAATTTTTCAGCAACTGGAACAAGAGCTTGCCGGGACACTTTACCATCTTCTTGGAAATCAGGAAGACGTTAAAGACGCCCTTCAGGAGGGGTTTGTCCGCTGTTGGAAGAACCGGGAAAAGCTCTCTGAAATAAAAAAACTGCGGGCCTGGATTTTCAGTGTTATTTATCATATCGGTATTGATATGACCAAGGCTTCCTGGCGAAAACGGCGTCAGACGCTTCCACCGGAGGAATTACTGGAACAACCGACCAAAACGCCATTGGAACAATGTTCCGAAAAAGAAGAACTGGAGCGACTGCGAACAGCGATTCAACAGCTTGATCAGCCGGACAAAGCCATTTTCCTCTTACGTCAAAATGGTTCCCTGACTTATGAACAAATAGCCCAAATAGTTGGCCTGCCAACCGGTACAGTTAAAACCAAAATGAGAAAAGTTCTTACAAAACTGCAAAATAAATTCAAGTATCAATCATCACCTATCGTAACGGAAACTTCAGGGGAAAAAAAAGAGGATCGATCATGACAGATGATGAATTGAAACAATTGCTTTTGGAATTACTTTACGGTCTTTTAGACGACCGGGACGCGGAATCGCTGCGAAACCGCATCGCAACGGACGCCCATGTTGCGCAAATTTTTGAGGAAGTTCGTCATACACATGAACTTCTGGCCCAGGCAGCCCGTTGGAAATCAGAAACGTCGACTTTTCAAGCCTCACAAACTAAAATAGGGCATATCGCTATTGTTGATCCTTCTTTTTCGATTCCGGAACAACTTCTTCACTCAAAAACTTCAGGATTTTCTTTAAAATCACTTTCATTTCATCAGGATTCCGAAAAACTGGCTTCTCCAACTCTAAAAGATGAATCGGATAATGAGACGGGATCTGAATTATTCCGTTCCGCCATTGAGAGTCCACGTGATGAAAAGATATACAGGAAAAACTCCCAAAAGCTGAACGATTCCCGTTTACACTCAAAAATCCGGAAGACGGTTTCCGGATTTAAAAGTGATTCCGGTTTTCCGGACCGTGCCAGCATAACATCGAACACTTCCAAAAGCAGTGTCTGGCATCAGCTGTTTCCTCAACATCAGTCCCAAAACCGCCGTCGGAATCTTAATTCCGGCAGCAACAGCGGAACAAACCTTTCAAATAAGCCGTCAATTCCATTTAAATTTTTACTGTATACGCAAAAATCGTTGCGCGCCACGCAAAAGCACCTTTCCTTAATACGTTGGCAGCTTGGTACCTCTATTATTTTAATTCTTCTGGTTTTATTTGGGATGTCCCTGTTCAGTTTTTTGGGACAGAAAAAAATATTACAAAATCAGTTTTATGAAAATCTCCGGATTCAAATCGCGGCCCCTCCCACTCTTGAACGCGGGACTCACCAGACAATTCAGGTTGCGGTTCACGATGTCAATAACTTTCCGCGACAGGTTCCGGTTCGTTTCCGGTTTTTCGCTTCGGAAACAGATGTTTTGCTTGCCTCTCACACGGCCAATACTGACTTGACAGGTTCACTGACATTTAATCTGCCGGATACAACAGATTTTCCGTCTTCTGTTCGTGTTGAAATCATTACCGGCAACAGACACAAGGAAACCGTCAACACGAAAATTCCTGTTATTGACTCCAGCGATACGGATCAAACATTCGCCTTTGTCCCGACTCCGATGATTGACCGGAATAAAGGAATCCTGGACTATCCTGAGGGGGTTTATCTGGCTTCCATGTCACCTTTTTCAAACGCGATGGCACCTGGACCCCGTCAGACGGTTTCCCCGTCGGATTTATCAAAATCGACCACTTCCGTTCCTCGACATGTTTCTTCATTTCAAAATACTTCTGAACAGCAAGACGGAAACCAAGGGACCGTTGTTATGGACGAAACCAATGGTGCTCCATTGAGTGAAACCAGTCAGGATACGGGAAGAACGGCATCTTCTTCGATTTCCATGGCATTAAAAGCAAGAAGCGAAGTTCCCCGGTCGCTTCATTTTTCCAATTCCCAGGCGATATTGAGTACCAGGGGCATTCCGGAAATTTCAGAAGAATCTCCTGAAACAACCTCCCCTTCTTCTGTCGCGGAACACCATAAAATGGAACGTGATGACCTGAGATCAGAAGGAAAAGAGTCTGATATGACCGAGGCTGTTACGGAACAGGAAACAGCGTGGGAAATCTCTGCGACAGAAGCCGAGGATAGAAAATCAACGGTATCTCCTGTTGCGGAAAATACGATTCCGACGCCTTCTGCAGTTCTGTCAGGAGGGATGGATGGAATGTCCCCGGGGGTGCCTCCCGAAGACAGCACAGATGATGCTGAAACGGAAACGATAACGGATTCACTTTCTTCAAACAACGTTGATTCAGATAACATTGTTGCTGATTCAGATAATATCGTTCCTCAATCTCTTTCAGATTGGAAAATAGAGTTTTATCCGGAAAATGGCAGTTTACTTTCGGATGTGGAAAATCGGGTCTGGTTTTCAATTCAGGTGCAGACACCGAATCCACCGGTTGTTCAGGGACATCTGGAAGATGAAAATGGAAGGGTTATTCTTGATTCCATTCAATCAGATGAAAATGGACTTGGGGTTTTTACTTTTGTGCCGGCTTTTGCGCATCAGTATTTTTTCGTTCCTGAATTGAATTCCGAACTGTCAGTTGCAGAAGAAAGTCTTGATTCTGTTCAACCTCCGGTTTCACAGGACGACAGTTCCACAGGTTTGAAAGCAAACGTAACGGAACCGGAATCACCGTCAGAATTGTCCGGAAACGCTCAACCAGATACCTCCGTGTCTGAGCAAACGGAAAACACCGTAACCGGGCATATCGGGCAACCGACGGCAATCCGTTTTCCGTTAAGTGAGGTACAGACAGAAAATCTGCTCTGGTTTTCCGCCGATAAAGTTATACAACCGGGCCAGCCGCTTCTTTTAAAACTCCAGGCTCAGCAGGAGGCCGTTCCTGTCGGGATTATGGTTTCTCAAAACGGAACTTTACTGGAGCAATTCATTTGGAATTCACGTCTGACGCCGTCAAAAGTCCGGATACCGCTTCATCCGGCGATTCATGGCACCTTGACGGTTTCATTTTACCGTTGTGAAAAATCACAGCTTGAACCGATCGTCTCAACAACAATTTACCGACGTCCTGAAGCTTCGTTTTCGATCAGTACAAAAAACGAAAGGACGGATGATCATGAAGAAACGATTTCCATAGAGGTTTTGCCCAAATTATCCTGTCCCGGCAAAGGAATCATGCTTGATCGTCACGCCCGATATTCGCAGCAGACCCGGTTAAGCCTTCTTTTAATCAATCAGGAATCAGAGAATGAATTGGTTCTCGCTCATGACGATCTCTGGAAAAATGAACTTTCCGATGAAAAACTTGAATTACTGCTCGGTACAACTCCGGCGTCAGAAATAAACGAACTGCCAACTCCGTTTTTATTTGATAATATTCGGAGTTTACAACATGAAATTCAGTCGAAACTGCAAAATAATGAATATGCCAATCCTTATTGGATGAATTATTTAACGCTGTACAGTGTTATCGGGACGATAAGCATTATTATTTTTGTGACTATTTTTGTCGTCTTCCAGATATTATCTTTCAAAAAATATCTTGTTATTTTGTTATTTTCCATCCTGATCTGTGTTATGATCTATGCGCGGACGTCCCTTGAAAAAGAGATCGAAACAAAGGTTTCCAGAATCGTTTCCGGTTACGTCAATAATACCCCCCAAATCCACAACACCTTCCCCAATTCACCGAACCGTAAGGCAGAATTAGGAATAGTCTCTCAGAACGAAGATACACAAACGGACTCGTTTTCAATCGTCAGCGGTCCGCGTTCCAAAGAACAGGGAAATTTATTGACATTCGATCCTGAGGAGTATGGAATTCAGATAATTTACTGGAATCCATCATTGGTTACTGATGAAAAAGGAACTGCTGAAATCAAGATCCCCTCTCCGCCGTCGAATGTTCGCCTTTATTTGCAGGCAACCGACTCCCTGGGAAACACCGGTGTTTATACCACAACCATTCAGTCCGAATGATTTTATGGGAATTGCTCTGGTTTTCCTGGTGGAATCCGATATAATAAGTTTTGTATCTGTTTCTGAAAATTGAATACGGGGTTCACCCCCTATATCCGGAAAATCCTTTGTTATTACACACCAAAAATATGAAAAAATCTGAAATCCTTTTACATTTTGTGGCCGTTGCCGTTCTTTTTCTTCTGGCCTGTCCGGTTTTTGCTCAGGTCACCTATGAAAAACGCTGGGATGGTACCGCATCTCCGGGCCTGGCATCCACTCTTCAACCGAACAAAACTTATAATGGCCGGTTTGGTGAAGCAACGATAGGAGGATACACAATGTCGACGCCCGACCAAAATTCACGGTTTCAATCATCCGGTGTTTACGACAGTGGCGGCGGAATTGTTGGTATTGACACCGACGCGGAAGGACGAATTTTTTCATCAACCAATAATGAAACATTTAAGAGTAAAATGAATTATCGTTCCTCCTACGATCAACGGCGTCTGCTTCAGTATCAAAAGCAGGCCCAAAACAACAGCAGATCGGTTGCATCTGCCGATACCTCCCTGAAACCGGTCACAGCACAACCGTTGCCTCCAATTCCCTATTCAACCAGCCGTACGATTCGGTATGGACACAGTCGGACGGCCACATCCCCCACAGAACAGTCCCAACAGATTCTGGCGGCTTCCTCACCTTCGGAAATTCCCTCCGGGACTCCCGGACAGCAGGAAAACGTGGCATTACCCTCATCTGCGGTACCGCCCAAAGAAATTCTTATGCGTGACAGTATCCGAGCCGCCCGTTCCGGTCAAAATTTTCAGGTTCCTGACAAAAGAACGGAAGAAAACGCTTATTCAACCGTTCCGATAAATTCCTATAATGATGTCCCCTACAATTACCAGGAAACGCCTGATAATTATTCCGTCGGGACGTCACGAACCGGGCTGGCTCCCGACATGAACCAGCAAGCTGTTCAACCGCTTGCCATGCCATTTAATCAGCAATCCCCCAAGGAAGCATTTGAGGAATCCCTCATGCTTTTACTTATGAGAAGTCCTGATGTCAACCCGTTGTCACCAATTCAACTGGATTATCAGGAAGACGGAACCGTCACGGTTCGTTGTGTCGTCCCCAATGAATCCTGTCGAATTAAAGCGGGTCAGATTCTTCTTTCTGATCCCAGAGTCCGGAAGGTCAATAATCAAATATCCATCGTTCAACCTGTCCGGTAATTGATCCGTATATAAAACAGGAGCCTGCCTTTATCGAAAAAGCAGGCCCTTATTTTTGATTTCTGAGTGTCTGTCTTTACAGTACGGAAACTTTGCAGCTTATGTATTGAACTATTTCAGATCCGGATGATCTTTTGTCTGAAAACATGGAGATTTACTGAATATCAGGAGTCCGTCAATATTATCCGGTTAAAAACGCAAACAAAATCAATCTTTATCATCTGTTCAATGGTTCCGACTGATTTTCAAAATAGACGCCTAATTTCCGGAAACGCTGATACCGCTCCTCGACAAGTTGTTCAACCGGAATTTTTGAAAGTTCACGCAAGCTGTTTCTCAAATAGAGTTTAATTCTTGACGCCATAAGCCGATGATCCCGGTGGGCTCCCCCAAGCGGTTCTTCCAAGATATCGTCAATAACATGAAAGCCAAGCAAATCCTTTGAGGTAAACTTCAATGTCTGAGCCGCTTTATCCTTGTAATTATGGCTTTTCCAGAGAATACCGGCACAACCTTCCGGACTGATAACACTGTAATACGAATGTTCTAACATCGCAACACGGTCACCAACACAAATACCAATAGCTCCGCCGCTTCCCCCTTCACCAATGACAATACAAATAATGGGGACAGGAAATGTCGACATACAAAACATTGATTCCGCGATGGCCTCAGCCACCCCCCGTTCTTCAGATGCGATTCCGGGATAAGCCCCCGGTGTGTCAACAAAACAAACGATGGGTAAATGAAATTTGGCCGCCAGTTTCATTTTGGCCGTTGCCTTTCGGTATCCTTCCGGATGCGCGCAGCCAAAATTACAGAGCATTCGTTCCTTGGCGTTGCGTCCCTTTTGATGCCCTACCACCATGATTTTGAATTCATCCAGTTTTGCCCAGCCGGTTCGTATGGCCCGATCATCTCCGAAAGTTTTGTCGCCATGAAGCTCAATAAATTCGTCAAAGACAAGCTCAAGATAATCAACCGTCTGGGGACGATCCGGATGACGGGAAACCTCAACGGTTTCCCAGGCGGTCAGATTAGAAAATATTTTCTTTTTCAATTCGGCTAATTCAAGACGAAGAGACTGTATTTTCTCACGAACTTCCGAAACATCACCTTGTTTTTGCAAGGATTCGATCTGTTCTTCAAGTTCATAAATAGGCTGTTCAAACGCCAGCCGCTGTTCCGTAATCGACATAATCCAATCTTTCCCCGATTTGTATAATTCGACGATAAATTTTCAATACATCATAAAAATATCTGACGTTCACTCCACTCTTAAAAATTCCGAAAACCGGAAAACAGTAAACGGCATATAAAAAGGTGATGATGAGTGATTTTGTAATTTTCCGACACGAGTTTCCGCCTGTTGCCGCGTATTTATCGAAAGTATCACAATCTTTGATGAGAAACGGCAATATCGGTTTTACTCGCTGGAAACAGGGAATTTTCCTTTATTGTATCTTAAAAGAATTTCTTTTCAATAACCGGTTTCAAACCGTCTTCGGCAATCTTAAAAAACCTTAAAATTTCCCGAATCAAACAATGGTCGAAAGATTCCTTCCAAACACCGACTGGAATCTTTTGAATTTATTGTATTGAAATACGTAAGTACTGTTTATTTTATATCCCCTCCTCCTGAATTACGAAAGAAGGTGAAGAAATCTGACTTGCCAAATTGTATTAACCCGTTAAACTGATAGAATAAAAGAGATGTTGCTTTCCCTTATTGTAATCCTTTTATGTTTCAGGAGAATACGTCATGTTTATTGATGATGTTTTACCCCTTACCCTCCCCCGTTGTTGGAAACGGCGTTTCTTAATTTCGATTGTTTTCGGGATTTCGCTGCTTTTTACACTGTTTCATGTCCTTTATGCAGAGGAAACAATTCCCCCTTCCGACACAAATCAGACAACTGTTTTTGAGCCTGTTGATAACGGCCAGGGATTGGTCAACCCATACATGGGCTGGACAGCACACTTTTATTCCAATGTCCCTGTCAATTACGGTTCCCGGCTTGCCCCAACCGATACACTGGACTGGTTTGAAGGAGAAGCCTGTATTTATCTTCGGATTCCATGGGCTTTTATTGAACCGGAAGAAGGAAAATTTAACTGGGCTATTCTTGACACTCCCGCTCAGCGCTGGATTGAAGCCGGCAAACAGGTTGGTTTTCGATTTACGACTTCAGAAAACTGGATTGATTACGCAACCCCGACCTGGGTTTTTGAGGCAGGAGCTAAAAAAACCCCGTATATTTGGGGAGAAGGACCAAATGAAAACGGAACTCATTTTGATCCTGTATTCGACGACCCGATTTACCTTGAGAAATTGGAACATTTTCTTGCCGCCGCCGGAAAACGTTATAACAACAACCCTAATGTTGCTTTTATTGATGTTGGAACATTCGGAATGTGGGGTGAAGGACACACGCTCGCTTCAAGCAAACTTTCGCCGGAAGAAAACGCGCGAATTGCCGGGATTCATGTTGAGCTTCACCGAAAATACTTTCCGGACAAACAACTTTTCGTTATCGACGATGTCATTGGTCCGGAAGCGGAAGGGGATGATTTTCCTCTTATGAATGATTGTATCAGCAAGGGGATTGGGCTGCGGGATGACAGCATTCTGGTTCAACCGGCTCCCAAAAGCTGGTTTCATAGCGATCTGGCCCAAAAATTCTGGCCGAAAACTCCTGTTTTTATCGAGCATGAACATTATGGCGGTTCCAAGGAACGCGGAGCCTGGGACAATGACCTGTTATATAAATCGGTTGAAGATTATCACGCAACCTATATGTCGATCCACTGGTGGCCGCAAATTGAATGGGCCGAATGTAAGGAAAACATTCAGAAAATCAACCGGCGTCTCGGTTACCGTTTGCAATTACGTCGCATTGAATATCCAAAACAGGTAAAGATCGGCGAGGATTTTCAGGTTAAAACAACCTGGGCTAACGCCGGAGTCGCCCCTTGTTACAACGGCGGTTTTATGGCGTTGACATTAACAGAATCAACGCCGGGTCCGGATGCCGTAACGCCGGATGGCACAAAAACGGACTGTTTGAATCCCGGTATTGTTTCGGTTCTTTCCGATGAAACACTGAATATGAATGAGCTGGCCGTCGGACCTGTCGATGCAATTCCGACAACGGAACATGTCTCTGTCTTCCGTATCGGCTACATTGCTCCTACCACCAAACCCGGAAAATATTTTCTCTGGGTTTCCGTGGGTGAACGGGACGGCACCCCGGTTTATACGCTCCCCTATGACACCAACTGGAAAAAACGGTATTGTGTCGGAACGATTGAATTGATTCCCTGATGATGACAAAACGGACTTCCGGGGATTTTTGACCGGGCTGTTCCTTTATATCGTTACGGACATTCCACCGATTCAAATCCCCGTTTTCCCAATAACACTTCAGAAGATTAAATAATGTCTGGTAAAATTATTAAAAAAGAGTTTTCAGACAAATATCCCGATCCTTTAAATAACGATGTTTTGTCTCCGTCATTTCAAAGCGAACATTCCGGTAATGATAAAATACATAAGGCATTTTCGGGAAATCAACGGGATTTGACTCAGGGAAATCTGCTGAAAACGTTGATTACCTTCTCGATACCGTTTTTTGTCGCCAACTTATTACAGGCACTTTATGGCGCCGTTGACCTGTTTATCGTCGGACGTTACGCGGCGGAAGGAGTGGAAGGGGTCGGCTGTGTTGCTGCGGTTGCATGCGGAAGTCAGGTGATGACTCTTATAGCCTTGGCAGTCATCGGCCTGACAACCGCCGGTACCGTTCTGATTGGCCGATTTTATGGATCCAAAGAGCTGGAACGCATTCATACCTGTATTGGAACAATGTTGACCTGCTTTTTTTTCTGTTCCTTTCTGCTGATGGTTCTTATGTTTCTCCTCTCTGATTCGCTTCTTTATGTCCTGAAAACACCTGAAGACGCTGTGGACGGCGCGAGAGAATATATTTATATCTGTTCGGCAGGAACAATCTTTATTTTTGGTTACAATACCTTTTCCGCTATTTTACGGGGTGTTGGTAATTCCAGAAGTCCCATGATTTTCGTTGGAATTGCCTGTCTGACCAATCTGCTGGTTGATCTCCTGCTGGTTGGATATTTTCAAATGGGAGCTATTGGAGCCGCTTACGCAACCGTTGCTTCCCAGGCAATCAGCATGATTTTTGCGATTGTTTACATCAAGCGTCAACATTTTCTTTTTGATTTTAAATGGAAAAGTTTCCGTGTTGATTTCGGCTTGATGAAAAAACTGTTTGTGATTGGGCTTCCTCTTTCCGTTCAGGCGGCCCTGATTGATCTTTCCTTTTTACTCATTTTTTCCATCATCAACACAATGGGGGTCGCGGCCTCGGCGGGATACGGTATTTGTTGTCGTTTAAATGGTTTTACCATGCTTCCGGCCATTTCCTTTGGAATGGCTATTACCGCGATCGTTGCCCAAAATCTGGGAGCTGGCAAACCGGACCGGGCCCTCGCTTCCCTGAAACTTGGGATCATGTGTACCCTGTCGATCACGATTTTTCTTTTTTGCTGGATGGAATTCTGGCCGGAAACCGCGTTTGCCATTTTTACCAATAATCCTGACGTTATCGCGGCTGGATCACTTTACATGAAATCGTTCTGCTTCGATATTCTGATGGTTACCTTTGTTTTCTGCGGAAACGGTTTGCTCAATGGAAGCGGCCACACCCGTTTTACCTTTGTCAACAGTGTTATTCCAACCTTTTTGATCCGGGTTCCGGTCGCCTGGTTCATCAGCCGGCTTCCAAACGCCACTCTTTACGGTGTCGGATTCGCGGCCCCACTGGCCTCCCTTCTTTCCATTGCCATCACCATTATTTACCTTCGGACAGGACGTTGGAAAATACCGCGGATTTAATAAAAAAACGGCCTCTGAACCGTTTTGAAATCACAACGGGTTGGTTGACCTTAACAGCACGAATCAAGAAAGGATAAAATAATGAAAATTATCGTTATGGGTACCGGAGGATTTGCGGTTCCATCTTTTCGCGAACTGGTGACGACCGGACATGATATTCCCGGGTTGATTACAATGCCATTGCGGAGTGGTAACCGTAATCCCCAAAAAGCAGGCATTCCCCCGATTCGTGCCGTCGCTCAGGAATTGAACATATCAATGTATGAACCGGAAAACATCAATTCAGAGGAAGGATTATCGCTGTTAAATCAATGGCAGCCAGATCTGATTTTCGTTTGTGATTACGGGAAAATCCTTTCGCGAGAGGTCATTAACACAGCCAGATTCGGTGGTATCAACCTTCATGGTTCACTACTTCCCAAGTATCGGGGAGCGGCGCCCATTCAACGCGCTGTTCTGGCCGGTGATGAGGAAATCGGGGTCAGCGTTCTGCACATTACCCCCCAAATGGACGCCGGTCCGATTTTGGCCCGTTGGTCCTATTGTCCCACGCTTCAGGATACGGCGGTTGAAATTGAAGAACGTCTCGCCCGGGAAGGGGCAAATCTGGTCGTTCAGGTTGTCAGGGAACTTGAATCCGGTCAGATAACGGCATTGCCGCAGGATGAATCGTTAAGTTCAAAAGCTCCCAAAATTCGGAAAGAGGAAGGAATGATTGACTGGACCCGCTCCGCCCGTGAAATCATTCATCAATATCGGGCCCTGCAACCCTGGCCCAAGACATATTCCCATTGGGTTCGGGATAACGACTCAACGGTTCCTCCTGTTCGGCTTATTCTCGGGCCGATGAAGGAAGAAACGGCGTTTTCAGATCGGGAACCATCCATCCAACCGGGAACGGTTATCCGGTCGGATAAAACGGGATTTTGTGTCCAAACCGGTCAGGGTATCCTCCGGATTATGAATGTCCAGCCTGCCGGTAAAAAACAGATGACTGCCGAAGCCTTCGTTCGGGGTTATGCGATTGCTGACGGTGATCTACTTCGATAAAAAGAATTTTATGACGCTTAATAGCTTTCCTGATCCTGACAAAACAATTTTCGCCTTTTTAGAACTAACCGGAGCCTTTTTCGGAACAATACAGTCAGAACGTTTTTAGTTTCGTTCTGACTGTATTCGGATAAAACAAAAGACATTTATTCAGGATTAACTGTGTTTACGGGTATACGGTAAACTTGAATTTCTATGAAACGTTCATGATCGGATTGTGCTGTTCCTTTTTTGTCAAATATCAGCGTTTTTTTCGTTTCCTTTATCCATTGTTCCTGATCCCTCCCAATCAAGCCCAATATCCAGCGTTTTGGCGGAATGAGTCAACGCGCCAACACTGATCCCCTCAACACCGGTCCTCGCAATTTCCCGGATTGTGTTTTTATTGATTCCGCCGGATGCTTCAAGTGCCACTGTTGGACCGATTTCGTTTCGTATTTGAACCGCCTGACGAAGCATCCCGGGATTCATGTTGTCCAGAAGAACAATATTCGGGGACGCCGGAAGCACCATTTTTAACTGCTCCAATGAATCCACTTCAACTTCAATAATCGGAAAAGGTGGGAAAAAGCGTTTCGCCAGCCAGTCACGAGCTTTCCGAACCGCATCCGCCGGGGAAACATGATATTCTCCAACGAAAGCCAGATGATTATCCTTGATCAATATCGCGTCATAAAGTCCTGAACGATGATTATACCCTCCGCCGCAATGAACCGCATATTTTTCCAATCGGCGCCATCCTAACGTTGTTTTACGGGTATCGTACAATCTTACGTGGCTTTCCCCGATTTCCTGAAGATAATCCCGGGTCAGTGATGCGATTCCTGAAAGTCGCCCAACCATATTTAAAAGCAGTCGTTCAGCCGTCAGCATGGAAAGGACGGGACCTGTAACAATCCCCAGTTTTTCGCCGGGGAATACAAACTCTCCATCCTTTAAAATGCCCTGCCAATGAAGTTTTGAATCAACTTTCTGTAAAATCATTTCGACAAAAACCAGTCCACAGACGACCCCGGATTCCCGAGCCACAACCGCGGCCTTTCCCATCATTTCCGGAGGAATCAACGCCTGACTGGTCAGGTCGCCGTCAACATCGGTATCTTCGTTGATCGCCCACTGGATAATTCGCTCCGCATCTTTTTGGAGCGTTTCATTCCAGACCTGCTGATTAAAATCTCTCTGCATAATATTCCCCTGAACTTATTCCGACAGATTGATAAAAACGGTCGCGAATCCGTAATAACCCATTCCTGTGTTTGATTGTCCATTTTTATCAACGGTCGTTTATCATAATTGAATCTTATCCTGTCAAACCAACCTCCTGAACTGAAATATCAATGTCAGGGGACAACGGCGTCCGTTGGTTCCGGTTCGTCAACCTGATCCGCAGAACCGGTTGTCCGGGACTTCGGAGCGGCTTCCTGGGATATTTGCGGCAAAGCGGGAAAAGTAAGCGTAAACTGTGTCCCTTTTCCCGGTTCGCTTTGAATGGCAATCCGTCCACCGTGCCCTTCAATAATCTTTCGGACTGTTGGGAGCCCTAATCCGGAACCACCCCGTTTTGTTGAATAAAAAGGCTCAAATATTTTTTGTAAGGTTTCATGATCCATTCCGATCCCGGTATCGATCAGGTCAATCGCCACTTCATGACCGCAGAGCCGGGTACGAACCAGAAGTTCCCCTCCCTCCGGCATTGCCTGCTGCGCGTTGAGGAGTAAATTCAGCACCGCACGATGAAAAGAACGTCGGTCAATCCGTATTGTTGGAAGATCACTGGAGAAAAACTCGATCAGTTCAATATGTGCTTCTTTCGCCTGTGGCCGGTAAAAATCAAGAATCTCTTTTATTTCCTTATTCGCATCCGCAAGGGTTAATTCAAGATGATGTGCCCGGGTAAAATCAAGAAATTCATTAAGCAATTCTTCCAAACGTAAACTTTCACGTTGAACAACCGCGATTTTTTTCAGGGCCCGTTTTTGTTGCGGACTTTCTTCCAGATCCTCCATATCCTCTTCCAAAAGCTCCATATTGAGCCGAATTGTAGAAAGGGGATTTTTTATTTCATGAGCCAACCCCCCCGCAAGCCGGGCTATTTCAGTGTACTGTTGAACCAGTCGTTTATTGATTTCTTCCGGAGTAAAATCTATTTCAGGCTTCACTTTATATCACGCTCATCATGGAAAACAGATTAAAAAAGATAACTCGTACAGACATACCGCGTTCAACGGGAATCTAACGAATCAACAACAGAAACTTATTAAAATGAACAGGAACCGCTGAAATTTCCCCATTTCAATAAACCGGGGTTCACTCATTTAAATATTCTCAAATTCCCGGTAACAACTATTCATACTCAGAAAAATAACATCGAAAGGAATGTTCCGCAATTACACAGGTCCGGCAATTGTCCCCACCTGCGTCAGAACAGTACTTCCGGTACCGCAACAGCATCACTTAAACGATCTCCTAATGAGACAACCCAACGAAAACCGTTATTTTGACGAAGAATTACCAGGTCGTCAGAAATGTCGTCAACAGTACCGTTAAACGATCCGATGGTAACGGAATCACCAATTTTCAAACGAAGTGTTTTTCCCTCGGTCTCAATCTTCCAAAGTGAAATCGGTGTCGTTATTCCGTCATCCCCTGTAATGGATGGTGTCCCTGTCAAAATAGCATAATCCGCGTTATCAATTCCCCGACGGACAACCCGGAACAGTTCCATATTGGAAGTATCTGAATACGCCTTAAATGGTCCGGAGGCCAGTTTACGAATCGGATTTACCGAAAGCGGCAGCTTGTCTGTCAACGGATACGCAAATTGCGGGGTCGGTTTATACCATAAAGTCAAACTTTCAAGAACAAGAGAAAAATGAAGCTGTGTCGAATTCTCTATCGGCTGGATATCAAGTACTGTTATCCGATGCAGAAACGAAGTCCAGTAAAATTCGTAAAGAAACCGGTACAACTGTTCCATCGTTCCCTGAACACTTATCCGGTATTGCTGCGTCGCCAGACCGTTGTTCATACGCTGATAATCCGCCGCGGTAACCACAGGTTCTTTCAGGTCGCAAAATTCCAGCATCTCATTCAGCCAGATCTGATACTCCAATCGGGCATTTACCGGATTCAATGGAAAGGATCGGGTGTACAACTGAGCCATATTTTGCGAGGTAAAATTCTCACGATAAGCGAGCATGTCCTTACCGTTTTTGATTTCTGTCTCCAACTCGGTAATTTTCGCCTGATTCTTATCCCTTGGAGCCTTATATAAACTTTTGTAGGCCATTCGTCCAAAAAACACAATGACCACCCCCAAAAGAATAACAATGATGAGAATATTTCGAACAACTTTCATTGATTCACCTTCATAGGTTTTCTTTACTGGTTTGGCGTGGTTTCTGGTGGAGCTGGCGATTCAGTCACCACCTCCGGGGTCGGCTGCTCCAGATCCGGTTGTTCCGGAACCAGTTGTTCCGGGGCTGGTTGTTCAGGATCCGGTTGTTCCGGAACCGGATCCGTCTGCTGCGACACCGGAGGGGGTATCATTGAATTTGGAGTAACAGGCTGTTGATTTTGCATTTGCTGTTGACGCAATTGTTGCATTTGCTGCTGGCGCATTTGCTGTTGCTTTGCCATCTGTTCCTCACGCTGTTTCTGGAATTGCTCCTGCCGGGCTTTTATCATCTCAGGTGGCTGATTCGATATTTTTTGAAGCTCTGGGGGCAATTTACTGATATATGCCGCGTAAGGCCGTCGCTGGCAAACAATTACCGCGTTAAACTCATATTTATATCCACCTCCGCCGGGATTATTGATCGGACCGGGAGACTGTATCAGCATATGTGATCGGTCACCAATAAGCATCTGTCGGAACTGTTGATATATTTCCACTTTTGTGATTTTTGCGCTGATAATAAACACCGGGCGTCCCTGATAAGAACCGTTATAGGAAAGTCGGGTTACAACCAGGTCAGGCGCCTTGGGAAGTCGTAATGTAATATCCCTTAATTCATCCAGAACAATAATACCATAGGCATCGTCCCAGTTTTTGGCATTATTAAGCACTGAAAAAAGAGGAAACGTGCTGTTCAACTGCCCTGCTATATCATCACGGCTCTTTTCCAGTGCGGCAATCTCATCAGCCTGTTTGGCAAGCTCAATTTTATTCCAATACCAGATTCCGGCAACCACACTCCCCATCGCAACAATCGTTACCAGGCACCCAAGCAGATAGTTTGGCGGTTTCGGCTTCTCATGAGGATGCAGTAAATCAATCAGCGGACGATTTTTTTGGGTTTCCGCCAAAATCATCCCTATCAGAGCAGCATAACGACCGGCTCTCTCCGGAACAACACAATGGGAAGAACACCGGACCAGCGTAAAAGGATTGACTGGTTCCAACGCAATTTCCGATTCCGCCAGCGATTCCGCCAAAAGTTCCGTATCCGTTTCCGCATTAAAGAAAACAACTTTGCCAAGCGTTTTATTGGCCAGGTCATTCATTCCGGCAGCGATGGTTCGCAGAATCTCCACATTAAGACGTTGTACACGTTCCTCAACGGAAAGTCCTGTCTGAATTTTAATCGATCGAAGATACACGACATGATTATCGTCAAAAATAACAAAATCGACTTCATCACAGACTTCCTGAACCAACAAAACCGGTTCGCCCGGAAGCAGTCCATATTTCCCGGTACGAATAAATTCGACCAGAGCAGGCCCGCGAAGCTCCAGACGTTGCATACGCCGACCTGCCGCCGACAACGTCTGTCGAAGCTCTTTAATATTCGCCCGGGTCATTGAAAAAGCGGCAACCCGTTGCTGTCCCTCCTGACCAGCTATTGGACCAAAGGACATAAAATCAAGCGGCGACGATTCAACATAGGTTGTTGAATCCCGTAAAACCTGGTTTTTCACCATTTCCGGCAACAGACTTTCCGTTGTGACAGGAAGTGTCAGTGACAAAAATTCCAGTTGACTGCGCTGAGCCGCTAAAACGGTTGTTCCCCCGCCAACATGATTTTCTTTTAATAATTTTTTCAGAACGGCTCCGATTTTTATCTGAGAAGAATCGGCTTTTTCTTCAGTCTTCCCATCAGTCGTCTTGTCCTTTTCCGCGGAAACGTCGTCATCCTGGTCATCCGACTGTTCGCCAGAATTTTCTTTTACATTTTCATCGGACAATGTCATCGGAACATCGGCAGTGACATCGGATATTTCCGTATCGCCGGATGCACCGTCTACCGGTTCAGAATCCGACTTCCCGGACTCTGAATCTTTTCGCGGGGCTTCCTCAGACAATGACTGAACAGAAGCCGATCCCACTTTGAGAACGGTCAATTTATCTTTGGCAACATTTCCCAAAACAAAACGGACTTCAACGCTATCCCAGTCAACCGCTAATATTCGGGCCATTTCGTATCTCTCTTTTATCGGAAAGGTCTTTAACCATTGACGTTAAGGCAGGTCACCGGAAAACTCTGGGAGGCCAAACCGGATCCAGCCTGAAATTTGTCACAGTACGCAACCTGCCGCGGTCTGTGAACAATAAAAATATGGCTATAAAATATAATAAAAACGATATGAAAATATATATAACGCCAGGCTGTCCTCCGTTGATTGGAACTTCATGAACTCCTTCGTTTTCGTATATTCTTCGACACATAATATTATATAAAATATACAGAAAAAAGGAAAATATCAATGAAAATAATCAACAATAACTCTTATTTCCCAATTTTTGGAATTCACAAAATATAAAAATCGGTTTATAACTACTATGATACAGAAAAAAAAGGTAAAGTCCACCTTTATTTTAATATTTTTTCCTTTGGATAAATAAGGAATTGTTACGGTTGATAAAATTTATGATATTCGTATATGACACGATATTTGAGGAGTTTACCCCCTGTTTATCTTTTTCTGAACGCCTCCCTGTCAGCCATGTACAAAAAAAAGGGAGAAAATGACCGAAAGAGGAGGATTTTTTCGGTTTTCCGGATTAAGAACACAACTTCCCCCCTAGACCAAAAGTAATTTCCAGTCTACCATTAGTTATATAATATTAAAGAGTATTTTGTTTTTGTCTGTGTCGGTTTTTGTTTTCTGATACAGACAACCTTTCCCTTGCGCTCCAAAGCATTCCGCCCCCAGTTTTTATCATAATCAATATTCCTGATGTATGATAAAATTACTTTTAAATTAAAGCGTAAAAAAGAATGAATATCAATTTAAATAAAAACGAATTCACCGCTGTTCGTGATATTTTGGGATACTTGAATTTTTCGTCCGGCAGTCGTGATTTTCGCTTTTTAAAAGCCTGGAACGTTGTTTTTTCCGTTTTATCACAAAATGGTTCTGAAAATCCGGGAACCGATGCCTATGGTCTGTTGAAATCGGAATTGAAAAGACTTGCCCAGGAAAACGACGCTTTTCATCACTCTGAACGTGCTCTGTTTATTCTGGATTTTCTTTTTACAAAAATTTTACCCGCGTTCCGGGAATTTCATCGTGATATTCTATTCCATCAAACAGACCAAAATCTATACAACCCGTTTTTTCTGGCCCATTTTTGTGAGCTGATTGTCGCTCAGGAAAACCCGGAACTTTCCGAATCGCAAACAATTCAAAGTATCATCAGTCAGGCTAATGACTTTCTTGGTTATCGCCCGATTCCTGTTCTTGAAGGCGAGGAAAAACATGAGCCTAATCCGCATGAATGGATTGCGCCGATTCCTCTTTATATAAAAGGGGCCGGGACCGCGTTTGGAAAGTACCAGCAGCTCATTGAAAAAACCCTGGAAATCTTCCGGATAACAGACCCTGTTATACTCCGGGATGCCTGGTTTGATCCGGAAAAATTACAGGAACTGGTTCTCGACCCGCGGAGCTATGATTTTGATCACCCGATCAACCGCCGCCCCAATTACAGTTTTGGGACCTGGGATCCGCATTGTATTGACGAAAATGGATATTATCATCGTTTTGTGATTCATCAGATTACAATTGACGGTATTCTTCAACGGGTAACCAACGGAATCGAAGGAATCACAGAAGAGGCATTGCTTTTTGAGGCTGCTGCCGTTCTTGCCGGCACAATGCTTATGGGGTCCGGAATAACCGGCGATCATGTTCAGACTCATGATTCAAGCATTTCTCTCGCCAAGCTTATTCCGCATATCGCTTCCTATCGGGATCGTTTTTATGAAATGCTGATAACAAAAGTTCCGGAGGCTTATCAGGAACGATTGCAGCAGGAAGCGAGACAGCTCTTCCAGCCGTTTGGGGGAGCCCGGCAGGGATTAAATCAATATCTTGCCAAATGCCGTGCAGATCAGATTCAACGTTATCATCTGGCCCAAACTTACGCGTGGATGGGATATTTTGACGCGGTCAAAAAACAAACGGCCATAATCTCGGTGACTGCGGCAAGAATTTTATCCCAAATTGCCTGTCTGATTACGGAATCCTATCAGTTAGCCAATCAGAAACAACTGGAAGATGCCTCCAGTAAGCTGAAAAAAATTGAGGATCTGCTTCACCGCGGAATCGACTGCGGCGCGTTGCCGGATCCATGGTCACTATTGGGATTCGGGGCTCAATACAGTCTGTTTCCATCAGTTGACAATACGGTTCATGACCATCGGCTTGATGACCTGATCAATTTGATGAACGATATTTTTAAATTGTACAGTCATTTGCAAAAAGAGGCCGCCGCCTCGGGAAACGTTGAACTCCAGGCTGAACTTTCCGACAAAATGAGTGATTTGGCAAACTGGTGGGACCAGTTTGGTAGTACAGAAGTATCAAGTGTTGAAGGTTTTTCCGGTCAGGCGGTTTGGGAATCGGCGGCGAAAGTATCAACAGCGCTGGCTGTCTGGCACAAGGCGGGAACAGCGGCGGGAAACATCGCTTTCTGGAGACGGCATGTTGAGCGATTCAACTCCCCCAAAGCTTTTGTGTTGCTTGGTGAAGCGCTGCTGGACCAGAACGATCTTACATCCGCCATGTCTTTGTTAATGTACTGGTTGAGCCAGGCGGATCAAATCCCGCTGACAGAAGGTGATTATTCCTTTCATTCCATTACTTTTTATTGGATGAAACAGCTTTGGCGGGACCCGAAAACGCAAAACAGAACAGGAAAATATCGCCGACGTTTTCAGGAAAAAAAATGGACCCCTCAGGAATACTCTTATCGCTGGAATCTGACCAAAACATTCATTGACCGTCTGGAAGCCAACGCCGATTTTTATTGGACGGTTCCTATGCTGGAAATGGACCCTGAATGTTTTGAAACAACATTCCCACGCGATAATTCCGCGATCTCTTCAGAATATCCTGACATCCAGCTGACGATTGAAGCGACCGGTGACAACAATCAACTTTCCAATGCCCCGCAGGTTTTTCAGATACTGAACAATCTGGCAAAACATTACTTTTCCAATCTGAACGGGAAATTCCTGAACCGTAATGAATTGAATCAGTTTTTGAAATCCAGATTACCTTTTCTTTCCACTACGGAAATTATCGGTTTTTTTGATTTTTGCAATAATTTCTTTAATAGATTTGTCCAAGACTCAAAGGATCGGAAGGATCGTTCAGATTCCGGAGAGAATGACGACCCGAAAAACAGCGAATCGAAACAAGGGGGCTCTTCAAAATTCAATAATCCGGATTTTACCCGTTTGCTTATGGACTCTCTGGAAACCGGGAAGAGTTCTCTTAAATCCGATAAAAACAACGATCGGGAACTTGTTCAGCATATCCTACGGATATTGTATGATAAATCCGACAATCTTAAAAAATCGGATAACCAGGAAGATTACAGTTTTTTAGACAAATTTTATGATGCGAACAGTCAGCCTGATCCGGATGAATATGAGGATGATAATCCGGATATTGATGATGACGATCTCGATGATGACGAAAAAGACCAATTTATGGCTCAAATCGCGCGGATTTTGGATCTCGATGATGATGAACAAGATATTGACGATGAGGATAATGAAGATGACGAAGATGATCGCGGTATAGACCCGACCTTCAAAGCTGCCTATGATGAAATGACGTTTCGCGACAGCGCTGATGACGGTAACGACGACGACATGGTTGAAGGAATAAACTCCGACGGTTTTCTGAATAACAGTGAAGAAGAAATTTTCCGCGAAACCGATCGGATTAACGACCGGTTGGCTTTCATTTTTTCCGTTGCCAAAATGTGGAAATTTGCCGCAGGAAAGTCTCCTATTCTCCTGGGGGGAAGTGATGAAGAATTAGCTGACGCCAGGTTGCGTATGACAAACTGGTTAAGTCAGGCCACTCAAATGGAACAGGATCTGCACAAGCTCTTAAAGCAAACATCATTATATCATATTCCCCGTCCCCGGGGGACAACGGAATCCCTGGTTGAGTATGATCAGCTTCGCGGAATCAAGGAAATTCTTCTGGACCGTATAATCTTGACCATTGTTGAAATTTCAGATACGATCCTGTTTTTGAAGTCGATTTTAAGGGATCAGGAATCGGATGACACGGAAAATCACTGGAAATCAAGTGTCCTTCCTATTATAAGCGCTTTGTTGCGATCGGACGTCAGGTTTGTCCGCACTCATTGGGATGCCATGCTGGAAACTCTGGAAAAAGAAAGTCTGCTTTATATTCCAACCTCACGTGGAGGAGATTCCAGGTCGATCGTTGATTGCCGCTGTTTGCAACAAACTATTTTATTGTTATTTGAATACGCTCCCCGTTTGGGATTGATTACGGAAACGTTTAAACTGTTGCGTACCGTTCAAAAAATGGAGCAAATCCGTCCTGCCATGCCCGGGGCAATTACCGAGTTTGACCGACTTGTTGAAACAGCCACCCGCAGTGTTACAGATTGTATTATAGAGTCTTCCAAATACTGGCGCATCCGTCCTGATGATCCCACATACAGTACCAATGAGGAGGCTTTGGTTATTTACATTGAAAGAATGATGGATATCCTGCTTTCCTGCTGGTTAAATCACAGTCAGCATATCCGTATTTCTTCTGTGGAGGCCCTTGCCAATCCTGGACTCTGGGAAAAAGTCAAATCGTTTATTCAGAAATATGGCGATGATATTTTTACCCAGCAGTTTTTAGGGTTCCGTAACATCCGGGCGATTTTACATCAAGGGGTCCAGAATTACCTGCAATCACTCATCCGGATTCAAAATGATAATCAGGAACTGGAAACGGCGGAACATCTGATTGATGACCTTATCAACAACCGGATAAAAATGTCTGACGTCGTTTTTCTGCTTGAGATGATTTTTGAATGTGTTGCGGAAAATTATGCCGAGTACGTTGATTATAACAGTACAACAACCCATTCCGATCACGGGGAAAAACTGTACATGTTTTTAGACATGTTAAGAGTTCTGACAAGTTATGAACGTATTTCCTGGAATCTGAAGCCGGTTTACTGGGTTCACGACGCCATGGTTCGTTCCGAATGTCCCAAAGCCGCGTCACTTTGGGAAGAGAATATTGCCAGAAAAAGTATGTCTTATTCGGAAGAAAATCTTAAAAACTATACCAAACTGAGTAAGCAATACGGTATCTGGTTACCCAGTATTTATGAACGACTTCAGGAACGATTCGTCCGCCCTCTTCAAATTGCCAGAATGTGTGGTATGGTTTTTCAGGCGATGCAGGAAGCAAAGCAAAAGGACGGCGATCATCCAACTTTCGCAAAACTGGAAGAACAAATCGAGCAGTTCGCCAG
>Ga0079305_1001519_pt1 | contig 29336 bp, 23 predicted proteins | sample LMS_cellobiose_e_FD_79183 | JGI IMG/M metagenome (GOLD analysis project Ga0079305, IMG submission 79183) | Rumen-fistulated moose microbial communities from Alaska, USA - LMS_cellobiose_enrichment | ecosystem: Host-associated > Mammals > Digestive system > Stomach > Rumen fluid ... | reverse complement strand
TTATTGTGATGTTTATAGACATGTTCATTCATGCCTGTAATATAGCATATTTCAACAGTTTTTCAAAGCCGACCCAAGGGTCGGGGTATTGAACCCAAAGAGAATAAAAAAACCGCCTCCGTCCGAGAGAGTTAGAACGAAGGCGGACCGGGTGTTGTCAACCCGGGAAGGGAGGTTCAAATCATTTCTTCCGGTCGGGACTCAGCCGATTCTTTCCACGGAAATTGTCTGATTTGCGCAGACCCTCATTCGACCTGCTGTCCCAAACCGTTTATTTCTTTTTATATTGATATTTTTTTATCAACACGGCGCAATATACTGGCTGAATGAATGTTTGTCAAGCGCTAAATATAAAAATATTGATATTTTTTTATCATAATATCGACCAACTGCGAATCGTTCGAATCCCGCCAACTGATTACTGGTTACTGTCAACTGATTCCTTGTGACTTGTGACTTGTGACTTGCGTCTTGCATCTTGTGACTTGTGACTTGTGACTTGCTTCTTGCTTCTTGTAACTTGCGACTTGTCTCTTGTGACTTTTCTTCGAAAAAACACGCAGAAATCCCGCCTTGACATTTGCGAAAATGCCCCGGACGTGCTAAGTTACCGTGACAAATGTCTTTTCGGGAGATTTCATCGTGGAAAAAAACAGGAAAAACAGGTCCGCGGAACCGGGTTTCGCGGGCAGGATCATGATCACCAGTCTGGGGTGCGCCAAAAATTTTGTGGACACCGAACTGGCGACCGCGTCATTCCTGTGCAGCGGATTCGGTTTGACCGATGACCCGGACGATGCGGACATTCAATTCATTAATACCTGCGCTTTCCTGAAAGCGGCGCGCGACGAAGCGTCAGAGCAGCTCCGTGCACTGAAGGAATGGAAAAAAGCCGCGCCGGGACGCAAGATCATTGCGGCGGGCTGTTTTGTGGAATGGGCGAGCGCGGAAGAACTGGCAAAATTTCCTTATGTGGACGCCTGGATGCGAATCGATCAGGCTTCTGATGCGGGAAAAATCGCGCTGGCGCTGGTCAGCGGGAAGAATACCCCGCGCTGCACCTCGAAACGGCCGCAATACCTTTATACGCATGAAACGCCGCGGGTCCAGCTGACGCCGGGACATTATGCCTACGTCAAAATCGCCGACGGCTGCGACAACTGCTGCGCATATTGTCTGATCCCCTCCATCCGGGGCCCCCTGCGCTCGCGGACGATCGATTCGGTCGTGGAGGAAGTCAAGTCGCTGGTCAAAAACGGCGTGTTCGAGATCATTCTGATCGCGCAGGACAGCGGCGGATTCGGACGCGACCGCTCCGGCAAACCCGAACTGGCGCAGCTGCTCCGGAAACTGGACCGGCTGCGCGGCAATTTCCGGCTCCGGCTGATGTATCTGCATCCGGCCAGCGTGAACGCCGAACTGCTGTCCGCGCTGAAAGAAATGAAACATCTGATCCGCTGCATCGAAATGCCGATCCAGCATATCGCCGACAACGTGCTGCGGAACATGGGGAGAAAAATCGGCGGCAGGGAAACCCGCGAAGCCGTGCAGTCCGTTCTCGATCTCGGCTATGCGGTTCGGACCACGCTGATGACCGGATTCCCCGGCGAAACGCAGGCGGATTTCGACGAACTGCTCGAATACGTGAAAACCACCGGTTTCGCCCGGCTGGGCGTTTTCGCCTATTCGCGCGAACCGGGAACGCGGGCCGCGGCCCTGCCCGGTCAGATACCGGCCCGAACCGGAAAAATCCGGGCGGAACGGCTGCTGGCGGCGCAGCAGGAAATCTCCCGCAAACACAACGAAACGCTGATCGGAAGCGAACAGACCGTCATCATCGACGCGATCACCGGCCGGGGCCGTGCGGACGGCCGCACGCTGCTGGATGCACCGGATATCGACAATACGGTCCACGTGAAATATCGCGGACGGCTGGAAACCGGAAACGTGGTAACGGTCCGAATCGACCGAGCCGGAGAATATGAACTGGAAGCGACCCTGGTCCGAAAGGAGGATGTATGAATCAAGCCATCAAAAATCTGCCCAATCAGCTGACTGTCAGCCGGATCATTCTGATCTTTTTCTTTGTGGCGCTGGCCAACATCGATGCGGACAAGATCAATTTCATCGAGATTCCGAAGCACGTTTCGGAAACCTGCCACCTGATCGCCTACATCATCGCGATCGTGGCCGGGATTACCGACTTTCTGGACGGACAGATCGCCCGGCGCTGTCATTGCGAAAGCGATTTCGGACGGCTGATGGACCCGCTGGCCGATAAGATTTTCATCGTGGCCACGTTCGTCATGATGGCGGATTACGGGATTATTCCGGCGTGGATCGTGGTGGTGGTGCTCTCCCGCGAATTCATGGTCACGGGTCTGCGGCTGCTGGCCGTCAGTGAAGGCGTGGTGATCGCCGCGGACAAGTCGGGCAAATTCAAAACGGTGTTTCAGATGTGTTCTCTGATCATTGCCGGCGCAGGCTGGGTAAAACTCTTCGGATTCGACATCTTCGAGCCGAGAATCTGGTGCATCTGGTACGGGATCATGCTGCTGGTGGTGTTTTTCACTTTGTATTCCGGCATCTCCTATTTCGTGCGGAACTATAAACTGATCGTCAACAAACTGTAAGCGGAAATCATCATGAACGAAACGGAAATCCAGGAAAGACCCTTCCCGACAGTCGCCAAGCCGCAGCAGGCGTTTCTGGTCGGCATCGCCGATCAGAACGACGGCATGGCCGCGGCCCGGGAATACCTGGAGGAACTGCGCGAACTGGTGAATACCCTCGGCGTTCCGGTCTGCGGCGAAATCGTCGCGCCGATACGCCAGATTCATCCGAAATATTACGTCGGCAGCGGAAAACTCGAAGAGATCAAAGCGGAAGCAACGGCCAAAGGCGCCAATATTCTGATCTTCGACTGCGAACTGGGCCCCTCCCAGCAGCGCAATCTGGAAAAAGCTGCCGCCATGCGCGTTTACGACCGGCAGGAGGTCATTCTGGATATCTTCGCCGAACGGGCACAGACCCGCGAAGCGGTGCTGCAGGTCGAACTGGCCCGGAACCGCTACTATCTGCCGCGGCTGACCGGAGCCTGGTCGCACCTCTCCCGTCAGCAGGGCGGCGTGGTCGGCGCCCGCGGCGCCGGCGAAAAACAGATCGAATACGACCGCCGGATGGTCAAAAAACGTATTTCCGCGCTGGAAGACGAGCTCAAGGAAGTCCGCGCGCACCGGGCCACCCAGAGGAAAGAACGTCTGCGCGGAAGTCTGGTCAACTGCGCGATCATCGGCTATACCAACGCGGGGAAATCGACCCTGCTCAACGCTCTGACCGGCGCGGGAGTGCTGGCGGAGGACAAACTGTTCGCCACGCTGGACCCGACCACCCGCAAGCTGACGCTCCCGGACAAGGCGGAACTGCTGCTGACGGACACGGTGGGATTCGTCCGCAAACTGCCGCACTCGCTGGTGGAAGCATTCAAATCGACGCTGGAAGAAGCGCTGCTGGCGGATTTTCTGCTGCTGGTGCTGGATATTTCCAGTCCACATGTCTGCTCCCACTGGGAAACCACGCTTTCCGTGCTGAACGAACTCGGCGCGGCGGACAAACCAATGCTGGCGGTCTTCAATAAAAGCGATCTGCAGCAGGACCCGGTGGCCATTGCCCGGATCCGCTCGCTGGCTCCGGACGGGATTCTGGTTTCCGGATTGCACCGGACCGGTTTCGATCTGCTCTTTCAGGCGCTTTCCCTGCGGGCGAGACGGAACAGTCTGGTCATGGAACTGGCCATTCCGCCGAAACGGCAGGACCTGATCGCGCTGGCGCATGCAAAAGGCAAAATCTATGAGTCGGAATGGGCGGAGGACGGCACATTTCTGGCGACGGTGGAATTTCCGCAGCCGCTGGAACATCGCTTCGCGGAATTCGTCCGGTCCCGGCTGGCAGTATAAAGGAGGTCATTGATGAACTCGAAATTTCTGGTGAAAAACGGCATTTTCCTTTCCGTGTTCCTCGGGGCGGCGCTGCTGCCCTATCAGGAAGTCGTCGCACAGGGCGGTCACGCGCTGTCCACCCCGGACCGTCGAGTTTCGCGCGAACTGTGGGACATCTGGCGGCAAGGCTTCGAGTATTACGAAAAAGGGGAAATGAAAATGATCTCCGGCAAGTATGCCGAATCCCTGCCCCTGTATCAGAAATCGCTGGAATCGTTCCAGGAAGTCCGGCGGCAGAACCCGCAATGGAACCGGAACGTGATCGAATACCGCATGAACCTCTGCCGCCGCAGGCTGATGACGGCCAAGCGCCGCGCCGATGACGCGGCCGACGAGGCCAAACGCGCGCTGAACCGCAGCAATCTGCCGGTGCGGACCGCAACGAGTTCCCCCGCCGCGACTCAGACCATGGTTCCGGCCGCGACCTCGACCGCCGTCACCACGGCTGCCGGTCAGGACCTCGACCGCAGGCTCCGCCGTGCCATTCAGGAAAACGATCTGCGCAAAAAACAGATCGAAGAGCTCCAGCGGGAACTGGCCAGAATGCGTCCCGGCGCCGCCCGCGCGGACGCCGCACAGCAGCAGATCCGCGGTCTGATGGCCGAACGGACCAATCTGGAAAATCAGCTGGCCTCGATCAAACTGCAGCTGGAAAAAATTCAGGCGGAACAGCGGAAAAATTCTCCGCGCACGGCCGAACTGGAACGTCTCCTGACCGCCGAACAAAACAAAAGTTCCGCCTACGCAAAAGCCTTCCGGGAACGGTCCGCAGCCCATGCAAAACTGGAAGAACAGCTCCGGGTCCTGACCGCCGAACACGCCCGGAAAACCGCCCAGTATGAGGAACTGAACCGGAAATATTCCGTCGAGCAACAGGCTTCCGGCAACATGGTCCGGCAGAATGCGGAAAAGCTCAATTCTCTTTCCGTATCCCTGAAAAAATCCCAGGCGGAAACCGCCCGGCTGAAAAGTCAGCTGGCCCAGAAGAACCGGGAATATGAAAAATCCGCCGATGAACTGAGAAAACTCCGTGCCGGACGTCTTTCCGCCGATGAACTGACGAAAAAAGTCGAAGCGGACGCTTTGGCCCTGCGGCAGGAAAACGCAAAAGTCAAAGCCGAGCTGGAGACGCTGCGTTCCGGACGCGCCGCGCTGGAAACCCGGATATCCGACCTGAGCACGGAAGTGGCAAAACTCCGCAAGGACCTGGTAATCAACATCGAACAGCGCAACGATTTTGCCAGAGCCAACGATTCGATCTCAAAACAGTTCGGCGAACTGGAAATATCCTTCCGGAAACTGCGCGATGAAAACAACGCCATCCGCAAACAGCTGGATGCCGCGGTCAAAGAACGCGAAATGCTCGCGGCCAAAGTCAACGACCGGCTGTCCGAATCCCTGCGCAATCAGCTCGCCGCCGCCCGACAGGAAGTCGAACGGCTGACCGCCGAACGCAATGCCGCCGCCCGCGAAATCGCCCAGCTCAAACAGTTCGGCGATCCCGCCGTGCTGAAAGCCGACGCGGCCACGGCCCGAAGCAAACAGGCCGAAGCAGAACAGCTCCGGAGCAGTCTGGAAGTCAAACTGGCCGAAGAACGCCGGAAACTCGCCGCGGCCTCCGCCGCGCTGGCCGCCAGTCAGGGCGAAGTCGCCGTGCTGGAAACCAAAATGAAAAATCTCCAGCTCGAAGCAGGACGCTCCGCCGCGGAAGTCAAGATGAATGAATCCTCGCTGACCCGGCTGACGGCCGAACTGAAAAACAAGAACGATCAGCTGCTCAAAGCCGCCGCCGAAACCGAACAGCTCCGCAAACGGCAGCTGGAACTCGCCGCGCAACTGGACAAAGCCACGGCGAACGGCATTGCCATGCGCAAGCAGCATGAGGAACTTGCCGCGCAACTCAGCAAAGCCACGGCGAACGGCATTGCCATGCGCAAACAGAATGATGAACTTGCCGCGCAACTCAGCAAAGCCACGGCGAACGGCATTGCCATGCGCAAACAGAATGACGAACTTGCCGCACGGCTGCAACAATCCGGGGCCGAACCCGCCGCGCTTCGTCTGCAGAACGAACAGCTCGCTGCGCAGCTGCAGAAAACCAAGACTGAACTGGCTGCCATCCGCAGACAGAATGAACAAGCCTCGGCGCAGCTGGCCAAAGCCGGCGAAAAAGAGAAGCAGCTGCTCGAACAGCAAACTCGTCTCACCGCTCAGATGGAACGTCAGCGCCGCAGTTCAGACCTCGCACTGCAGGAAAGTCTGGCCGAACGGGATAAACTGCAGAGTCAGCTGAAAGCCTATGAAAACGATCCCTACCGGAATCCTTCGGACTTGATCCGCGATTTCCGGCGTCAGATCGCCGATGCCGAAACCAGAAAAAAAGTCCTGACACAGGAAAATGCAGAACTGCGCACCGAAGGCGAAACTCTCCGGAAACAGATGGCTGATTCCGCCGCCCGGAATCAGTCGCTGCAAACCGAAAAAGAATCGTTGCGGAAGCAGGTCGCCGAACTCGAAAACGCCCGAAAAAAGGATCAGACCGTGATCGCCGGTATGGTCCCCATCCCCGTGCTCAAGGAAAATCAGGCCAAATATGATGCGCTCGCGCAGAAGCAGGCGGCTCTCGAAAAAGACAAAGCCAATCTGGAAGCCCAGACCGAATCGCTTCGGAAGCAGGTCGCCGAACTCGAAAGCAGCCGGCAGAAAAATCAGACCGAACTCGCCGGCATGGTCCCCGACACCGCGCTCAAGGAAAGCCAGGAAAAATATGATGCGCTCGCGCAGAAGCAGGCGGCTCTCGAAAAAGACAAAGCCGATTTGGAAGCTCAAACCGAATCGCTCCGGAAACAGGTCGCCGAACTCGAAGATGCCCGCAGAAAAGACAAAATCCTGATCGCCGGCATGGTCCCCATCCCAGTGCTCAAGGAAAGTCAGGCTAAATATGACGGGCTTGCGCAGAAGCATGCCGCACTCGAAGCCAGCGCCGCCGAAACCGGTCGCCAACTGGCGGCAGAAAAACAGCAGAATGAACTCCTCACCCGGCAGCTGACCGGCACGACGGAAAAACTGGTGGCCGAAACCAAACAGAATTCGCTCAAGACCCAGGAACTGACCCGGACCAGAAAACTGTTGACCGACCAGGGGACCGAATTGAGCGATTCGCGCGTGAAAGTGCTTCAGTATCAGCAGGTGATGGCCTCGCATGAAAAACAGCGGCAGGAACTGCTCAAGGAAATCGCTCAGCTGCAGAACACCCTGCGTTCCACGGCTGCGGAACGCGCACAGCTGGTGCGCGAACTGGAACGGATCAAGTCTCAAATCCCGGCTGCAGAAGAATTCGCCGCCTTGCGCAAAAATCATGAAAAGGGATTGCAGGAAATCGCCGGACTCCAAAAGGAAAAGACCGCGCTGGAAAGCCAGATTGCCGCACTGCAGGCAAAGCTGGGTGCCACGGAAGCCAGACTTGCGGAAACCCGCCGGACCCTTACCGCGTATGAAGGCGACATCGCACGGCTGCGGACCGCACTGCTGGAATTTGAAAATACCAGGAAACAGCTCGCCGACGCCCGGAAACAGATGGATGAGCTCCGTCGGGAAAGAGGGGTCATTCTCAAGAATGCCGCCATTCGTGAGCAGAATTTGAAAGTCGAACTCCAGCAGAATGTCCGGCAGGTCTTTGCTCTGCGCGACGAAAACACCCGGAATCAGGAATCGATCCGCAGTCTGACCGCCCGGCGCAATGCGCTGGAAAAAGAGATGAATCAGGCGTCCGCACAGATCGCCGATCTGAAAAAACAGCTGGCCAAAGCCTTGTCCGAGGAAGAAAAAGTCCAGCTGAAAAAACAGATCGCCGACCTGACCGCGACACTGAAGACTTTGGCCGAAGGTTCCGAAAATGAACTGGTGCGTGAAGCCGCCAACAAAAATCTGGTCATCAACGACCTGATCCGGGAACAGAAAAATCAGCAGGCGGAGATCAGGAAACTGAACAAGAGCGCGGAATCCTACCGGATTCTGGCTCTGCGGCAGCGCGAAAACGCGGAAAAGGCGGAAAACGCGGCCCAAATCGCGCTCTATGATGCACGGAAGAGCCGGGCGGAACTGAAAATGCTCCGCGCGGATATAGTTGACGGCGTAGTGAAGGTGCCGGAATCCAGACGTCGCGCGCTGACGCAGGACAAACGGCCGCGGCCCGTTCCGCAGGAACCCCTCCCGACGGCCCGCACCACCGTCAAGGTTTCCTCCCCGGCAGCAGACACAGCCAAGACGCCCGCAGTCCGGCCCGCGGAAAGCAAGGCTTCCGCAACGGCGGCCCCGGCCCCGGTCAAGACTGTCGCGCAGGCAAAACCGGAAGAATTGCCCAAAGCCTATCTTGATCTCATGAAGAAAGGCGCCGAGGCGGAACAGTCCGGCGATCTCGGCATGGCTCTGTGGCATTACTGGCAGGCGGCCGATACGGCGGAAAAACGGCCGGAACCGTATTTCGCACTGGCACGGCTGCATCTCAAACGCAAGGAAAAGGAATCCGCCTTGAAAGCCTATGAAAAAGCGATCGGCAACGGCGGAGAACGCAATCCTGCTCTGGAAAAGGAACTCAACCAAAAATAATTCAGCAATAGGAGCATCGACATGTTTGGAAATTTAGGCGAAATGGCCGGACTTATGAAAAAATTCGGCGAGATTCAGAAAAATATAAAGCAAATGAAGAAAGACCTGGCGGAAACCACCGTCATCGGCAAAGACCCCGAGGGAAAAGTCGTGATCGAAATGTCCGGCGACCTCGAGGTCAAAGGGGTTCATATCGATCCGGCCATGATGGTTTCCGGCAACACGCTGGCGCTGGAAACCGCTTCCGCCGCAGCGCTTCAGGATGCACTGACGCAATTCAAACAGATCAGCGCCGCCAAACTTTCCGAAGCGACCGGCGGACTCTCTCTGCCCGGACTGGTGTAAGAAACGGAGCTTCCCGGAATGAACGAGAAATATCCGCAGGCTCTGGAGGACCTGATGGAACTGCTCCGGGGTCTCCCGGGAGTCGGCCGCCGCAGCGCCGAACGCATGGCGCTCCATTTTTTCGGCTGGGATGATACCCGGCTGCAGGTGCTCTCGGAGGTTCTGGGCAGCCTGAAGAAGAAGGTCGGCCCCTGCCCCGTCTGCGGCAATCTGGCCGATCTTCAGGACGGCACGGAAACGCGCTGTCCGATCTGCGCATCGCCCGCCCGCGATCAGGAAGTGATCTGCGTGGTGGAGGACACTCCGCAGATTCGGAGTATCGAGGCTTGCGGCGTTTTCCGCGGCGTTTATCATGTTCTCGGCGGACGCATTGCTCCGCTGGAGGGCCGCGGGGTGGAATCGATCTCCGCCGATGCGCTGGAAAAACGGCTGGAAAACGGGTCTTTCCGGGAGATCATCTTCGCTTTGAGCCCCGACGTGGAAGGTCAGGCGACCGCGGTCTATCTGGCCAACCGCCTCAAACGGTTCGGATTGAAGACCAGCCGTCTGGCGCAGGGACTTCCCGCCGGTTCGGATTTGAGTTATGCCGACCCCGCCACCATCGCAGCCGCGCTGAGCGGACGCACCGCATTTGACCAAGGAGAAAAATGAAATGAACTTGCCCACTGTCAGAATCGGACTGCTTCAGGACCGCGACCGCGGCGGAATCTCCGCAGCCGCGGAACATACCGAACGGCTGATCCGTCAGGCCGCGGCCGGCGGCGCAAAAATCATCTGCACGCAGGAACTCTTCCTGACCGAATATTTCTGCTGGAAACAGGACAGCGCGTTCTTCGATCTGGCCGAAGAAATCCCCTCGAAACGGACCGACCGCTTCTGCCGACTGGCCGCGGAACTCTCCGTGGTCCTGGTGCTTTCCCTGTTCGAACGCCGCGCACCGGGATTGTTTCACAACACCGCCGTGGTGATCGACGCCGACGGCACGCTGATGGGAAAATACCGGAAGATGCACATCCCGCAGGACCCCGGTTTCGAGGAAAAATTCTACTTCGCGCCCGGCGACCTGCCCTGCCGCGCATTCCATACGCGCTATGCCGACATCGGCGTGCTGATCTGCTGGGACCAGTGGTATCCCGAAGCGGCGCGGCTGACCGCGCTGGCCGGAGCCCAGATCATTTTCTGTCCCACCGCGATCGGCGGAATCGACTCCGAACCGGAGTCGCTGGCGAAACTGCAGCGGGATGCCTGGCTGAACGTGCAGCGCGGACATGCCGTGGCCAACGGCTGTTTCTTCGCCGCGGTCAACCGCGTCGGCATCGAACACGGCACGAAATTCTGGGGTTCCTCCTTCGCCGCCGATTTCTACGGCAATCATCTGGTGCTGGGCAGTAGCAGCGAAACGCAGATTCTTTACGCGGACTGCGACCTCGCCGCGATGGAGGAACACCGCCGCATGTGGCCATTCTTCCGCGACCGCCGGATCGACTCCTACGGTCCCATCACGAGGCGTTTCGATGACTGACCGCATCTTCCCGGCAGGACGCTCGCCGCGCGAACTCGGCTACACCTTCCCCGCGGAATGGTGCGAACAGAGCTGCGTCTACCTGAGCTGGCCGTGCAATCCGGAAACCTGGGCGGACTGTTTCGATGCCATGATCCGGGCTTATGCCGACTTTGCCGCCGCAATCAGCCGCCGCGAACTGCTCCGGATCATCGTGCCCGCGGACCGCAATGAAGCCATCGCCGAACGGCTGTCCGATCACGGCGCCGCGCTCGAACAGGTCGAATTTTTCGATATCGCCACCAACGACGCCTGGTGCCGCGATCACGGTCCGGTCTTCTTGAAAAATCCGGAAACCGGGAAAATCGCCATGACCGATTTCCGTTACAATGCCTGGGGCGGCAAATTCGCCTGGGAACTGGACAATGCCGTGCCGGCTCGAATCGCGAAATATCTGCACTGCCGGCGATTCGCTCCGCCCTTCGTCTGCGAGGGCGGCGCACTGGAAACCAACGGCGCCGGAACTCTGCTCACCACCCGGTCGGTCATGCTCAACGCCAACCGGAACGCAGGAATGACCGAGGAGAAAGCCGAACGCATCCTCTGCGATTCCCTCGGCATGCGCAAAATCCTCTGGCTGGAGAGCGGTCTGCCCGGCGACGACACCGACGGGCATATCGACACGCTGGCCCGTTTCCTCGACCGTCGGACCGTCGCTGCCGCCCGGGTGAAAAAATCCCATCCGGGGTACGATGCGGTCGAACGCAATTATCAGGCACTGCGGAAAATGCGCAACGCGGACGGCGAAACGCTGGAAGTGGTACCCCTGCCGATGCCCGATCCGATCAGGCCGAAAGGCTGGCGCACGGATATTCTCCCCGCGACTTATGCCAATTATCTGCTGATCAACGGAGCCGTTCTGTTCCCGACCTACCGGCAGGACGCTTCGGCCGAGGCGGCGATGGATCTGCTCCATCAGGCGTTTCCGGACCGGGAGATCGTTCCGGTCGACTGTTACGATATTCTGCTGGAAGGCGGCGCGCTGCACTGCTTGAGCCAGCAGCAGCCCCGGTGAGCGCGGTCCGGCAGGAAATCCGGAAAAAAACGAAACCGCAGCTTGATTTTCCGCCGAATCAGGGTAACTTATCATAGAAAACCATTACGAAAGCGAGGTCGATCATGGGTCTGAGCATGACTGAAATTCTGGTAATCATTGCCGTCATTCTGATTCTTTTCGGAGCCAAGAAAATCCCCGAACTGGCGCGTTCCCTCGGACGGGCCAGCTACGAATTCAAAAAAGCGAAGGAAGACCTGGTCAAAGAGACCCGGGAACTGCAGGATGCCGCCGAAGATCGTGCCGAAGCGGCGGACAAAACCGAGGCCAAAGCCGATCAGGACAAAGGGAAATAACCCGCTCTCCGAGGTCTTTTTATGGCAGCCGATCCTGATCAGGCAGGTTTTCTGGAACATTTGGAAGCATTGCGCGGCGTTCTGCTGAAGACGCTTCTGCTCTTTGTCCTCGGCTGCATCCCCGGCTGGTATTTTTCCGAGCCGCTGCTCAAACTTCTGCTGGACTATGCCGCACCGGAAGGTTTTTCCCTGCATTACTTCACGCTGATGGAGCCGTTTCTCACCCGGCTGAAAATCATGCTGATGCTTTCGCTCTGCGTCACCCTGCCCGGTGCGTTGTGGTGGTTCTGGGGCTTCATCTCGCCCGCGCTGACCGAACGCGAACGCCGCGCGCTGCGGACTCCGGTGATTTCCATTCTGCTGCTGGCCGCGGCCGGTGCGGCGGTCTCGATCCTGTTCATCGTGCCGGCGCTGGTCCGGTTCTCCCTCTCGTTCGCCGGACCCGAAATGCGGCCGGTCATCGGGATCGGTGATTTCGTTTCTCTGATCCTGATGGTGATCCTCGCGGGCATGTTGCTCTTTCAGCTGCCCATGGTGCTGCTGGGACTCCTGACGCTCGGCATCGTCGATCTGGAAGCGGTCCGGAAAAAACGCCCGCTGGTGATCGTGGTGATCTTCATTCTGGCCGCCGTATTTTCGCCGCCGGATGTATTCAGTCAGCTGCTGCTGGCCGTTCCGACCTGGCTCTTGTTCGAACTGAGTCTGCTGATCTATTCCACGCGGCAGAAAAAATCATAACCCCGGACCCGGGCGGACCGCCGGACGGAATTCAGCGCGCGGCGGACTTGTCCGGCTTTGCCGAACCGGAGGTGCGGATCGCGTTCGCAGCAGCGCAGCGCGATCTCGTTCAGCGGGAAATAGGCGGGGAAATCACACCCTTCCGGAATCTCCGGAAACCGGTGCGGCGAGGCGCCGGTGCAGAGCAGATAGATCAGTTTCCCGAATGCGTAAAGATCGCACTCCAATCCCGTGGCGCGCCATGGCGGACGAAAACCGGCGGTGCCGCCGCGGGGAATGGAATCCGCACGGCAGACCAGTCCCGGATCGGCAATTTTCAGCCGGTGATCGACGAACAGAATATTGTCCGGATGCAGATCGCCGTGCGTGAGATTCCTCGCATGAAGCCCCGCCATGCCGGTCAGAATCGCGTCCAGACAGCGGAACACCGGTACTTTGCCGCCCTTCCGGCAGCGCAGACGCCGCCCCAGCGTATCCGGTTCGTAAATATCTCCGGCACGATGGAAATTGTCCGCCGGTTCCATCACGCTGAAAAAGTATTCCGGGGTCTCGCCCATCCGAAAGATTTTCAGCAGATGAACGTGATCCCTGCTTCCGCGGCAGTAAAGAGCTGCGCCGCGGCGTTCCAGCGCCAGCAGAGCCGGATCGTGGTGCTTGCTGACCAGCCGCACCGCGCGGCGGCGTCCCCAACGATCGAATCCCAGCCACACCTCTCCCACCGAACCGTGTCCGCAGCAGACGGTCAGAGTCATTCCCGGAACCGACGGGATTCCATTCATGATTTCCTGTTTCATCTCTCCACAAATTCCATCTCTTTACACACTTCTTAAACTATACTTGCATTTTACGTAATTTCAAGTATAATTGAAAAAATATCTTCAATTAATTTACATAAAATAAATATTATTCAAACAATTATTTCACTCATTTTGTTCCGCCGGTTTTTTCGTAAATTTTTCCATTTCGCAGTTGAAAAGCGCGGACAGCGAGTCTATATTGCCGTACAAAATCCGGCCTTCAGGGGTCCGTCCGGCGGACACCGGAACTCCGGACCAACCGAAAACAGAAAGAGGATCTGCCATGAAGAAAATGCTTGCAGCCGCCGTTCTCGCAGTCATCTGCGGAAGTTTCACCTTGACCGCTCAGGACCTCAAACTCCCCGCCCCGGACACCAAGGGCGGCAAACCCCTGATGCAATGCATGGCCGAACGCAAATCGGCCCGCAATTTCTCCTCGAAAGAACTTTCCCCGCAGATCATGGCCAACATCTTCTACGCCGCGGACGGCATCTCCCGTGCGGACGGACGCAAAACCGTTCCCACCGCCCGCAACGCGCAGAATCAGATGATCTATGCGGCCACCGCGGACGGCTCCTGGCTTTATGAACCCAAGACCAATACGCTGAAGAAACTCGGTTCGGAAGACATCCGCGGTCTCTGCGGCAAGCAGAAATTCCATGCCAAGGCCCCGCTGGTGCTGGTCTACGTGGCCGAACCCGCCAAAGTCGGCAGCACGCCCGAAATGCAGCAGAATTATGCCGCGAATCACGCCGGTTACGCTTCCCAGAACGTCTATCTCTATGCCGCGTCCGAGGGGCTTTCCACGGTGGTCTGCGCGATGGTTGACCGCGATGCTTTGGCCAAAGCGCTGAATCTCCCCATCGGACAGCAGATCATGTATTCCCAGCCGATCGGCTATCCCGCCGGCAAGTAAGATACAGTTCGAACAAGTGAAGGACCGCTGCGAACCCGAGGGGGAACGGCGGTTCTTTTTTTCCGGTATTTTCTGGGCGGGTAACGGGTGGGCGCGAACTTTTTTACGGAAAATTACGGAGAATCGCGGGGACTGGTCCGGCACCGCGAGATCGCGGGGCTATGATATTCCCTCGGACAAACTGAGGAAATCTCATAGCAATTACATGGCTGCACAAGTTCAGGACGAGAAAATCAAACGCTGGATAAACGTTTTTTCATTTTCCGCAGGAGGAGCACGAACCAGGTGCCGGCCATCGCACACAGCATCGGCAACGCGGGAATCTGATAACGCGGCATCACCACCGGGCCGCCGATGAACAAATAGAAGAAGCCGAAAATCCCGAAGACGATCAGCAGACGCCAATGATTTTTCCAGCGGCGGAACCAGATCAGCAGAAGCATCAGCGACCCCAGATACAGCAAGGCAGTCGCGAGCAGAAACGGCAGGGGCTCCAGCAGCAATCCGAAGCGGCCGTCCAGATAATGGTTCAGCGCCGCGATCACGCCGTCCTTGCGCAGGACGTCCAGCGTGCCGCGTCCGGTCACGGTCAGACCGCGGTTTTCGAGGTAAGTCGGCAGATCGGGCAGCAGCATGGTCCACTGGGGCAGATGAGTCCGCAGAAACGCGCCCGGGTACTGCCGGATCAAATCAAGATACAGTTTCGTGCGATAGGCGTTCTGCGCCCGGACCGTGGGATATTCCGCCCGGTGCGCCGCAAGGAACGCCTCGGTCTCCCTCGCCAGACGGTCGCGGATGACGCCGGTATCCTCTCCGGTCGCCGCACCGAGGATGGCCGAGCCGCTGTGATAATACATCTCGCCGCGGTTGCTGTCCATGTCAAACTCCGCGCCGCAGCGGTAATTGCGGAGCATCAGCGGAAACATCAGCAGGAGAAAAGTCAGCGCGATCGCGCCCCAGGCGGCCAGTGTTTTTTTACGGAAGCCGAAGAACACCAGCGCGAGTAGCGGCATGGCGCCCAGCACCATCGGAGCATTGACCGGTTTGAACCACGCGCCGACCGCCAGCAGAACACACGCCGCGGCATAGGATGACACGGAACGTTTCCGCCAACATCTGAGCACATGATACAACGCCCACGCACAGCAGAGTCCCAGCACGGAATCCGCCAGAATGAGCGGAGCCTGCGCCAGCGAGGTCAGGTTGAGCGCGAACAGGATTGCCGCGAAATATCCGGCGCGCCGTCCGGCGAGGAGACGACCGCACCAGCCGACCGGATAACAGGTCAGCGCGGAAATCAGACAATTCACCCCCGCCGCCAGCAGCAGATTGTCTCCGGTCAAAGCGAACAGCACTGCCAGCAGCAGCGCAAAGCCGGGCGGACGTTTGGTCATAGGGATTCCTGAACCGGGCTCGGTCAGGTAAGCGCCGTCGGTTATCAGCGCCCGGGATGGTTTAAGATAGGTGAATGAATCCGGACGGAGCAGACACGCGCCGCTGGTCCGGAAAGCGGGCAGAGCGCATGCCAGGCGGATCAGCAGGGCCGCCAGCACGATAAGCAGCAGAAAAAACCGGAATCGCCGGTCTGGGGTCCATTTTTTCAAGATACAATCCTCCTGAACCACACTATAACGCGCGTTCGGCGAAAAACAAGTGCGAATGCGGCTTGATTTTTCATTTTTCCGCGCTACATTGTCCGATAAAACCGAAACCGAACGGAGCACCGATGAAAAAAACCGACCTTTCCTCTTTCGCCGAACTGGATCTCGACCGCGAAGCCCGCTGCGGATTCGCCGAGTTCATTTACGGTGCAAGCAAGACGCCCGAACAGATCGGCGCGATCATGGCCGAACTGGCCGCGCACGGCAAACCGGTACTCGCGACGCGGGTCGCGCCCGAAGCGGCGAAACACATCCGGAAACAACTGCCGCAGGCCGAATACGACGAACTGGCGCGCACGCTTGCCATTCCCGCGAAAAAGGCGGTGAAACGGAGCGGGAAAGTCGCAGTGATCTGCGCCGGGACTTCCGACTTGCCGGTCGCACGTGAAGCGGTGAATACGCTGGAAATCTGCAGCGTGGAAACCATACTGATCCCCGACTGCGGCGTGGCGGGACTCCACCGGCTGCTTTCCAAGCTGGAACGGCTCCGGCAAGCGGACATCATCATCGCGGTCGCGGGCATGGAAGGCGCATTGCCGAGCGTGACCGGCGGACTGGTGGAGTGTCCGGTGATCGCAGTGCCGACCAGCGTCGGCTACGGTGCCTCGCTGCACGGCATCACGGCCTTGCTGGCGATGCTCAACAGTTGCGCTTCGGGCGTCACGGTGGTCAATATCGACAACGGATTCGGAGCCGCCTGCGCGGCGGTCCGCATGCTCGCACTCCGGCAGAAGAAGAAATAACGCCGCAGTCAGAAATCCAAATCTTTCCGGCGGACGGCAGTTTCCGCGGACGGCAGTTCCGCCAGCAGCTGACGCACGGACTTTCCGCAATCGGGAAACACGGCATCCGGCGCCAGATCGTGGAGCGGAACCAGCACGAACGCCCGCTGCGCCGCCCGCGGATGAGGAACGGTCAGCCGTTCGGACCGGATGATCTCCTCCCCGAACAGAATGAGGTCCAGATCAAGTTCGCGGGCCTGATGCGAACTGTGTTTTTCCGGCCGGCCCGCCCGGCGTTCCAGGGATTGACACAGCGTCAGCAGTTCCGACGGCGAACCGGACCACCGCCCGGCGATCACACCGTTCAGGAACGGCGGCGTGCCGGGCTCGCAGTCCACCGGATCGGTCTCGTAGAACGGCGAAAATCTCAAATCCCGAACACCGCCGGCGGTCAGTCCTTCCTGCGCGAGCCGGAAAGCGGACCGGGGATCGCCTTTATTGGTGCCGAACGCCAAAAACACCTCCGTTTCCAAGGAGGAAGCGGAGGTGTCGAATTGACCGGAAACCGGATTCATCGTCATCAGCAGGAGAAGGAGAAAGCCTTGACCGCTTTGACTTCGCTTCTGATCTGTTCGATCAGCGCGGCGGGAACCGGAACATTGGTCTTGATGACCGCCAGCGAATGATTCTTTTCGAGGTCCTGCGGCGCGCGGATGTCGATGATGTTGATCGAATTGGCGCCGAGCAGACTGGCGATCTTGCCGATGATGCCGGCGGCATCGCTGTATTCCACGAACAGATGATTGCCGGTCAGGTCGAGATAAATCTTGTCGAAGTTGTTGATCCGGGAAAGCAGCAGCTGATTTTCGGTCAGGGTGCCGCGCACGGAAACCGCGCCCGAAGTCGTAATCAGATCGATGGTGACGGATTCGCCGTAGTGCTTTTCATTGTCGACTTCGCGGTCGATCACTTCGATGCCGCGGGCCTTGAGAAATTCCATGGCATCGGCGGCGCCGAGATAGGGATCGAAATCCCTGGAGACGCCGGCCGTGATCGGGGCGAGCATCCATTTGCCGAACGCATGGAGTTTGCCGTAGAAACTGGTTTCGATGCGGCGGACTTGTTCGGTGCCGAGATAAGCGGCGGCTACGCCGGCCAGCAGAGAGGCGAGCGTCTGATATTTCTCGTCCATGCCGTCGGGCACGCCCTTGTTGACGACGCAGGTGGTCACGCCGTCCTTGAAGTAGGCGACCGTCTGATCGGCGGCGCGTTTGGCGGCGAGGAAGTTCGCCTCTTTGGTATTGGCGCCGAGATGCGGGAGCATGATGTCGGCGATGTCGGCGACGCTCTTTTCGCCTTCGGCATCCTTTTTGTAGACGTCATTGCAGTAGATCAGTTCTTTTTCGGCCTTGACGGCGCGAATCGCGGCCTCGTCGACGATGCCGGCGCGGGCGCAGTTGATGAGCATGGCGCCCTTCTTCATCAGAGAGAGAAGTTTGGCGTTGATCATGCCGCGGGTGGAATCGTTTTCGGGGATGTGCAGACTGACGATGTCGGCCTGGGAGAAGATTTCTTCGACCGAGCAGAGCTTGACGCCGAGCTGGGTGGCTCTGTCGGCGGAGAGCACGGGGTCGAAACCGAGGATTTTCACCTCGAAACCGGTCAGGCGTTTGGCAAGCAGACGGCCGATGTTGCCGAGACCGAGGATACCGACGGTCTTGCCGGTCAGTTCACGGCCCATGAATTTGGATTTTTCCCATTTGCCGGCACGGGTGGAAATGTCGCCGGGAACGACTTTGCGGTAGGCGGCGAGCGCCAGCGCGACCACTTCCTCGGCCACGGCGTTGGAATTGGCGCCGGGGGTGTTCATCACGTCCACGTTTTTCCGGCGGGCGTATTTGGTGTCGATGTTGTCGAACCCGGCTCCGGCGCGGACCACCAGACGCAGGGACGGCAGTTTATCCATGATTTCGGGAGTGACTTTTTCACTGCGGACGATGATGACCTCCGCGTCGGTGTTTTCCGCCGCGAGATCGGCAACGGATTTTTCGGGGTTCTGCACCACGGTGAATCCGGCATCGCCGAGAATGCGGGCGACTTCTTTGTCCAGTTTGGTCGGAATGATTACTTTTTTCATCTTCAAAAATCCTTCTGTTAAGAAAAATATAGCATATGGTAAGTTATCACGCCAACGGAAATCTTACAAGCCGGAAACGGAAAAAAGCGGAGTTTTTTCCATCGGAGGGGGAAACGCAAACCCGGATTCGGGAAAAGTTCTCGTTCCTTTTTCCGCTTCCCGACTTGAAAAAAGCAAAAAAAGCTATACAATAACCCCAAACAGTCAAATCTCACCGGAAAGGACAACGAATCATGGAAAACCGCAAAATGCCGATCCCGCATCAGAATATCAACCGAGAGTTCTCCGATTTCACGCACGAAGAACCGTGGCGGATATTCCGGATCATGGCCGAATTCGTCGACTCCTTCGAAACGATGGCCGATCAGGGACCGCTGATCCCGATTTTCGGTTCCGCCCGGATCAAACCGGACAATCCGTATTATCAGAGCGCGGAAAAACTGGCCGCGCTGCTGGTCGGCAAGGGCTACGGCGTGCTCACCGGCGGCGGACCCGGCATCATGGAAGCCGCCAGCAAGGGCGCTTACGAAGCCGGCGGCAAGTCCGTCGGACTCAATATCCGGCTGCCGATGGAGCAGCATCCGAACAAGTATCAGAACGTGGCACTGGATTTCCGCTATTTCTTTGTCCGGAAAGTCTGTTTCGTCAAATACGCGGTCGCGCTCGTGGCCTACCCCGGCGGATTCGGCACGCTCGACGAGTTCAGCGAAGCCGCCACGCTGATCCAGACCAACAAGATCAATCATGTTCCGCTCGTGCTGGTCGGCAGAAAATTCTGGCAGCCCATGCTGGACTGGTTCCGGAACACCCTGCTGCTCGAATTCGGCGCCATTTCACCGGAGGACATGAATCTGTTTACGCTCGTCGACACTCCCGAAGAAGCCTGCGAGACTATCGTCAAGATTCATCGGCACGGCATTCACGGCACCATCCGAATCGACTGACCGCCGAAAGGAATCCGAATCATGCCGAACAGCCAAACCCACGGTGCGCTCACGTGCGACGCGCTGGAACTGCAGACCTTCGACACCGGCGACAACTCCGAGCTCATCCGCGATTACTGCAGCATTCCCGATCTGTATTTTTCCGACCGCCGGGCCGAACTCGAACCCTATACTTTCATGCTCGACGGCATTCAGTTCCATTATCCGCCGCACATCGCTTACGAAGACCTTTACCGTTACTGGAACCGCGACGAAAAACGGCTCTTCCGCGCCCGGCCGTTCCGCAACGAAAACTTCCGCCACGTCACCGAGGGGTTCCGCTGGTATATCTCGCACACCGTCGACCGTTTCCGGTGCGGAGAAGCCGAGGAAGGCAAAAAATTCCTCGGCTGTCTGCTCCACATGCTGGAGGATTCCACCTTCGGGCTCCACGCGCTCGAAGGACCCGGCGGCAGCGACGCTTTCATTCTGGACCGGCTGTCGGATTCGCCCGTGCCGCCGTCGGTCATGCTCGCGAAAATCCGGTACCGCGACGATTTTCCGCGTCTGGAATATACCCCGCGCCCGCTCGGCAACTCGATCGAAGAAATGGTGATGAGACTCTATGCCGCCTACTGCGCGGCGGCGGCGGATTCCCGCCGGGCCGCATTCCGCTACGTGCTCAACACGCTCGAAAACCGGGAGAACGAAAACCGCGTGCTGGAGGAAAGAATGCACCGCAACGCGGTCACGCTCTGCGCCGATGTCATCCGGACCGTATTCCAGCTGGCGAAAGGAGAAAAAATCCCGCGAAAGGAACCCTGCCGGCTGGATGAACTCGAACCATACGAATTTCCGTTCGGCGGCTTCGGCGCATACTGCTACCGGTCATTCGTCCGCAACGCCGCGGTCGGACTCGACGGCGCACTCATCCCGCTGGAACTGGATTCCGGACGCGCCGAACACGGACTTTCCTTCGGCACGCACAGCGAAGGCGCGCTGCGTTATTGGATTGCTCCGGACACTTTCAGTGAATTTTCCGCCCGGATCGGGCTGCATCCCGCATTTCCGATTCAGGTGGAAATCGAGTTGACGCTGTTCAACGACGGACGGGAGGTCTGCCGTCTGACGCTGAACGACTCGTGCCGCAGTGCGGAAATCCGGATTACCGACCCGAAAAACGAGTTCGGACTCGCCTTCCGTTCGACCGCCCGCTGCGGAGTCGTGGTCCTTGCCGACCCGCTGCTGACTTACCGGGAAGAATGACCGGAGAAAATCCCGCGCCGGAAATGAAGCTGTATCCGGGCTGAACTTACCGGTTCGCATCATATTTCTGGAAGCGGTAATATTTCAGCCAGCCTTTTTGCGGCACATAAAAATAATTCAGGGCGATCTGACACTTTTTCGTTTCCGGGTGATACCAGACCTGATAATGCGTCCGCAGATATTCGCCCTGATATTCCCGCCAGAAATAATATTCGGATTTCCCGCGGATTTTGGCATCCCACCAGGGGAAGTGCCGTGCGCACACATGGTCGGCGTCGTGATTCGGTTTCTCTTTCCGGAAGGGATGCTTTTTCAGAATCCGGTCGATCACTTCGCGGGGCGCGGTAAAAGCGAAGTAATATTCCCGTTCTTTCAAGTCGATATTGTCGTAAAAACAGATATCCGTGATTTTCGGGTCCGGCTCCAAATGCAGATATTTCTGGATTTTGGCGCGGTTTTTTTCCGTATTCGGCTCGCCGGGGTCATCAATGGAACATGCCCCGCACAGCAGGATCACCGGCAAAAGCAGAACGATCGGCGTAAACTTGAAAAACATGATTCCCCCTTGATCTTAAAGTGAAAAGGTGGTAAATTGCGCTTTGCCGGTTTTGGCATCATACCAGAGCATGTTTACGCAACTTTCGTATCCATCCTCGTCTTTCCGGGAGGACCGATACAAGATTCCCTTCTCCCGCTCCGATTCATCCCACCAGTGATAATTACCGGCAAGCCCGTTGAGCCCACTGTCTTTCTGGTTGGAAGCTTTTTTCAGATCGTATTTCCGGATGATCTTCTCGATGACTTCCGGCGGGGCGCGGAATGCGAACCAGTATGCGGAATCAAGGAACCATTCATCCGCGAGGAAATAGACCTCGGTAACCTCTTGTCCCAGAGGAAATCCCATGAAAGTACGGAAAGCGCTCCGGTTCGCCGCCGTATCCGGATGTTCCGCATCATAATTGGTACTGACCAGGGCAAGCAGGATGGTAAGAAAAAACAAGAACGCCTTTCCCAGCCACTTGATCAGGATAAGAAAAACCGACATTCCACCCGCCAGAACGGGGGAGATCAACTTGGACAGGGTCCCAATCAAGATAGAAAAAATCGACATGGCACCTCCTTCATCAATCGTCGGCAATTTAGCCCCAGTCAGGCGAATTCGACGGTCATGACGCTCCGCTCGCCGATATGCGCACGAACACCGGCGCCTTCCGCAACGGTCTCGCGTCCGTCCAGCGTAACCCGGACCGGTTTCGAGGCGAAAGTCAATTCGGCATCGCCGGCGTAATCGAAATACAGACGGAGAATCTTCCCCTCGGCTTCCGAATGCAGAATGCGGATATTCGCATCCAGTAGTCCGCAGGGAGAATCGGCGCTGACGGCCAGCAGACGGCTGCCGTGCGGAGGCAGGTCGAACGAGAGCGAACCCCTGAGGAGGAAAGATTCGCCGCTCCAGACGTCGGTCACGCGGAAAGTGCCCGCGGGCAGACCCAGATCGCGGGCGGTGAAGGAGATGGTTTTCGCCTCGTCTTCGAGGTTGAACAGTCCGGCGGTGCGGACGGGCAGATCGGGCTGATCTTCCGCGGGACAGAAGTGCGCGGTTTTGAAATAAATGATCTCCGGATATTTCTGTTTGGGATCGAGGTAATTCCACGGGCCGAAGAAGATATCCTGTCCGTTGTTGGGGTTGCAGACGGCTTTCCGGAGGATCGGGATGCGGGGCGAGTCGGGGTGTTCGCTGAGCTTGCCGGCGATCTCGACCATGGTATGGGTGACGAGACAGTAATTGAGGCAGAACATGGCCTCGGTCTCATTGAGTCCGGGGAACAGTCCGACGGAATCGCTGTTCGGCACGAAGAGGTCGGACGTATGGGTGGCGAAGCAGGCCATGCCCCAGAGATAATTGGTCTTGACGAAATCCCAGTTGCCGCTGCCGATGTCGATGCCGTAACGGTAATTGGTGAAGAATTCGCCGAGGAAGGGATTGCCCATGACGATGTCGCAGCCGGTCTGGAAATAGCCGTCGCGTGCCAGCCGTTTGCGCATTTCCTTCAGCCACCATTCGCGCCATTCATACCCGGACCGCGAATGATCGTGATAGTCGGCGTTGCTGTCCTCGAACGCATAGCTCCAGAAATCGTGTTTGACCGCCTCGAAACCGTATTCGGTGCAGAGGACGTCGAGCGCATGGGTCATGTATTCGCGGGCCTCGGGCAGACTCACGTCCAGCGGGAGGGATTTCGTCAGCCGGTAGGAGTAATCCAGGAACCATTCGGGGTGTTCTTTGCAGATCGGCGTATGAGCGGGACACAAGCCGCCGATCCAGATGGCGGGCCGCAGACCGATCTCGCGAATCTTGTCGGTGAAATGACGCATCCCTTCCGGGAATTTGTCATGATCGATCCCGTCCTCGCCCTCATACACGCAGCCGAGACCATGCGCGGGCGGCACGCGTTTCGCATAGCCGTCGTCGACCTGAATCCAGCGGACGGTCGGGAAGTTCTCTTTCAGGTAGGCGGCTTCCTTGAGGAGCATGGATTCGCTGATTTCACGGAAAATGCCGTCGTTCCAGGACCCCCAGACCATCGTGGTGCGGTTGATGACCGTGGCGCCGTACATCGGGGGCAGCACTTTCCGGAGCTCGGCGGTGTAGCCGTCGAAAATATGTTCGATCTCGTCGGCGCATTCGGTCGCGCCCAGATACCATTCGTCCGACAGAATCCGGCCGGGCCGGAGTTCGAGATAACGGATATCCTTAAAGCTGGAAAAAATATCCAGCCGGACCTTGCCGTTTTCGGCATGTTTGACCAGATAGTTGTGATAGAACACACGCTGACTGAGCGTGCCGTGCACGAGACCGTGTTTGCGTTTGTAATTTCCGAGCAGGATTGCGGGGAACGGCTGGTACGGACTGCGGCCGATGCGTTCGCAGACCACGCCGGGATCGGCCCAGCGGTTGCCGGCCTGCAGGTCGAACGAGGAATCTTTGGCATCCGCGGCAGTCCGGTTGTAGTCGATCGGGAACGCCATGACTTCGTAGATGCGGGGATTTTCGTTGTGATAAAAGAAATCGTCGCGCGGCACGGCCCGGAAATCGATATCTTCCAGCGCGAGACCGAGTTCGTTCAGCTTCATGACCGAGCCGGTGAGATTGCGAAATTCCCGGCGGCAGCAAATCCGGTCGCCGTGGAAACGGAAAGCGAATGATTCGGCAAACACGCCCGGTTTCTCCAGTTTCACGCAGAGATTGCCGCGGGAGAAATCGCCGGATTCGGTCGTAACGGACCCGGTTTCGGATTTTCCGTCGATCACGGCATACGGGTTCAGCTTCAATTCTCCGCAGTTCAATGCGGCCAGCAGTTTTCGGATGGATTCAGTCATATCGGATTCGCTCCTGTGTTGTTGCTTCGATCCAGTTCAGTCCATTGTCGGAGAATTTCCAGTTCTTCGACATCGGCGTCGGAGATTTCCAGCACGAAGAACTCCAGTCCGCCGCGCCGCAGAGTGCGGAAGACCCGTTCCAGATTCATTTCCGGATTGACCAGAGTAAGCCGTTTGTGGCCGTCCGACCACTGGACCGCGGGAATCGCCGAAGTATAGATCGAAGAATGGAAGTGGCACATGCGGACCAGTCCCGACCGGGCGGCCGTTTCGGCCTCCGCCTGATAATCCAGACCGTTCTGATGCGTCGCGATCCAGAGATGCCCGGTATCGAAACACAGCGGCGTCTCCAGATGAATTATATCCCGGAAAAACATGTTCATGCCGGAATAGGCGGGAAAATCGTTTTCGAGACAGATCAGGAAAGCGCTGTAGCGCTCGCGGACCAGCCGCATATTGTGTTTGAGCAGTTCGAACCGGCGGAGATATTCGGGTTCGCGCGTGAAATCGCGGTTGAAGCATTCTCCGGGATAAAGCGCCAGTTCGGGCCGGTAGATCACCCGCATGCATTCGTTGAAACTTTTGCCGTGTCCGAACATCTCGGGGCAGGAATCGCACATTAAAGCGGCATGGAAAACCACCTCGCGAATGCCCATCTGCTCGAAATCGGCGAAATTGCGGTCCATCGCCGCCAGCGTGTCCCCGATCTCCTCGCGGGCCAGATTCCAGAACCGGTCCTGCCGGAGCGGAGCGTGGACGCTGAGCGGGACTCCCTCGGCGGCCAGTTTTTCGATCACTTCCACCGGAGCGGTATTGTGAAGCTGGACGCCGAATTCCCAGCCGAATTTTTCGGCAAGTGCACGGCAGCGGCCGAGTTTTTCCCGCCAGTCGGCCTGATGAAACGCCGTGGAAGTAAAATGAATCTTCATCGTGTTTCCCGTATCCCGTTTCCAAAATTCAGAGGATTTGTCAACATACCGTAAAAATGTCATTTTTCAAGCGGGGAAAAGGTTTTTTCGGATATTTTGAAATCCGTTGTGGAAAAACGCTGCCGGAGGGTATATATTATTATCCCGGAATGCCGGACGGAATCATCCTCCGGACGAAAATCACGGAGCACAGAGATCATGCCCAAGAGAACCGATATCAAGAAAATCATGCTGATCGGGTCTGGCCCCATTGTCATCGGACAGGCCTGCGAATTCGATTATTCCGGGACCCAGGCCTGCAAATCGCTGAAAGAAGAAGGCTACGAAGTCCTGCTGGTCAACAGCAACCCGGCCACAATCATGACCGATCCCGATTTTGCCGACCGCACCTACGTCGAACCGCTGACCCGCGACATTCTGCACGAAATCATCCGCCGCGAACGGCCCGACGCCATTCTGCCCACGCTCGGAGGACAGACCGCCCTGAATCTTTCGCTGGAACTGTACGACTCCGGCATTCTGGACCGCTACCGTGTGGAAATGATCGGAGCCAAAGCCGAAGTCATCCGCCGCGCCGAGGACCGCAATCTGTTCAAGGAAACTATGAAGTCGATCGGCCTCGACCTGCCGAAAAGCGGGTCCGCGCACAGTCTCGACGAAGCATTCGCCATCGCGAAGGAAATCGGCACCATGCCGCTTATCATCCGTCCCGGCTTCACCCTCGGCGGCACCGGCGGCGGCATTGCACACAATCTGGACGAGTTCCGCGAGATCGTCATTCGCGGCCTCACCGCCAGCATGAACTCCGAAGTTCTGATCGAGGAATCTCTGGTCGGCTGGAAGGAATTTGAACTGGAAGTCATGCGCGACGTCAAGGACAACGCGGTCATCGTCTGTCCGATCGAAAACATGGACCCGATGGGAGTGCATACCGGCGACAGCATTACCGTGGCGCCCGCGCAGACCCTGACCGATCGCGAATATCAGCGGATGCGCGACGCCTCGCTCGCCGTCATGCGCGCCATCGGCGTGGAAACCGGCGGTTCGAACGTCCAGTGGGGCGTCAATCCGCGCGACGGACGCATGGTCATCATCGAAATGAATCCGCGCGTCTCGCGTTCCAGCGCGCTGGCCTCGAAAGCCACCGGCTTCCCCATCGCCAAGATCGCCGCCAAACTCGCCGTCGGCTATACGCTGGACGAACTCATCAACGACATCACGCGGGAAACGCCGGCCTGTTTCGAGCCGGCCATCGACTATGTGGTCACCAAGATTCCGCGCTTCACCTTCGAAAAATTCCCCACAGCCGACAGCACGCTCTCCACCCAGATGAAATCGGTCGGCGAAACCATGAGCATCGGCCGCACCTTCAAGCAGTCGCTGCAGAAAGCGGTCCGCTCGCTGGAAATCGGACGCGCCGGACTCGGCCTCGACGGCAAGGACGGCGACTACGAAGCGCTGACCGACGAACAGCTCCGCGGAGAACTGATCCGTCCGAACTGCAAGCGGCTCTTCCACTTGCGCGAAGTCTTCAAACGCGGCTGGACCGTGGAAACGGTGCAGGAGCTGACCGCGATCGACCCGTGGTTCCTGCGCGCCATCCGCGAACTGGCCGAGTATGAGGAAGAAATCAAATCCGCCGGCTCGCTGGAAAATCTGAAAAAAGACCCCGCACTGTTCCGGCAGATCAAGGAATTCGGCTATTCCGACCGGCAGATCGCCTTTGCGCTCCATTCGGACGAGATTGCCGTATTCAAGGCCCGCAAGGAACTCGGCATCCTGCCGGTCTACAGTCTGGTCGATACCTGCGCCGGCGAATTCGAAGCCTATACGCCTTACTATTATTCCACCTACGGCGAGGCCGATGCCCCGGTCCGGGAATCCGGACGGAAAAAGATCATGATCCTCGGCGGCGGCCCTAACCGCATCGGACAGGGCATCGAATTCGATTACTGCTGCGTCCACGCCTCGTTCGCACTCCGCAAGGCCGGTTTCGAAACCATCATGGTGAACAGCAACCCGGAAACGGTCTCGACCGACTACGACACCAGCGACAAGCTCTATTTCGAACCGGTGACGCTGGAAGACGTGCTCCATATTTACGAACGGGAACAGCCGGACGGCGTGATCGTGCAGTTCGGCGGTCAGACTCCGCTCAAGCTCGCGCTCCAGCTGGAAGCCTGCGGCGTCAAGATCATCGGAACTTCGCCGAAAGACATCGACCGGGCCGAAGACCGGGATGAATTCAACCATCTGGTCGACCAGCTCAATCTGCTGCAGGCGCCCGGCGGAATCGCCACCAATATCGAGGAAGCGGCGGCCGCCGCGGCCCGGATCGGCTACCCCGTGCTCATGCGCCCGTCCTTCGTCCTCGGCGGACGTGCCATGGTCATTGTCTACAATGAGGAATTCCTGCGCAAATACATGACCGAAGCCGTGAAAGCCTCCGAGGAGCGACCCGTGCTGGTGGACCGGTTCCTGGAAGATGCCACCGAACTGGACGTGGACTGCATTTCCGACGGCGAAACCAGCGTGATCGGCGCCATCATGGAACACGTGGAACTGGCCGGAATCCATTCCGGCGACAGCGCCTGCGTGATCCCGACCGTTTCCCTTTCGGACCGCGTGCTGGCGAAAATCCGGCGCGACACCTATGCGCTGGCCAAAGCGCTGAACGTCCGCGGCCTGATGAACATTCAGTTTGCGGTCCAGGAGGACCGGGTCTATGTGCTGGAAGTCAATCCGCGCGCCTCGCGGACCGTTCCGTTCGTCAGCAAATCCATCGGCATTCCGCTGGCCAAACTGGCGGCGCTGGTCATGGCGGGCAAATCCCTGAAGGAATTGAACTACACCGAAGAACTCATCCCGGAACATTTCTGCGCGAAAGAAGCGGTCTTCCCCTTCATCCGGTTCCCCGGAATCGACATCACGCTGAGTCCGGAAATGAAATCCACCGGCGAAGTCATGGGGATCGACCTCAACCCCGGCATGGCGTATCTCAAAACCCAGATCGCCGCCGGCAACGCCCTGCCGGTAGGCGGCGATATTTTCCTCAGCGTGCGCGATATGGACAAGGACGAGATACTGCCTTACGCAAAGGAACTGATCGAACTCGGATTTACGATCCACGCCACGGTCGGCACCGCCACGAAACTCTGCGAAGGCGGCATCCCGGTGCATCCGATGTTCAAGATTTCCGAAGGGCGCCCGAACCTGATCGACTACATCAACGCCCACAAGCTGAAATGGATCATCAACACGCCTTCGACCGGCGTGACCCCGCGAGTGGACGAGATTCACATGCGCGCCCATGCCGTCATCAAGGGCGTGCCGATCACCACCACGCTGAAAGGTCTTCAGGCCGCGATCGACGGATTGAAGGCGCTCCGGATCATGCAGCGCATGGAAGTTTGCAGTCTGCAGGAATATCACCGGAGTTCCAAACATCTGGACATCTGAATCCGACGCAAGGAAAGGAACCGGAATGAAAAAACTTTCTGAACTGGAATTTTTCAAGAAACGCTCGGTCCGCATCTGGTCCGCGGTAATCGCGATCGTCGTGGCGGCAGCCGGGTCCGGGGTCCTGATCTGGCTGCTGTCGATGGAGATGTTCATCGCCAATCCCCGGTTCGTTCTGAAACATGTCCGCGTCAAAAGTCACGCCAAGGGGTTCTGGACCGGCAAAAAGGAACTGGTCTGTTCCATTCTGAGAATCCGGGAAAACGAGACCAATCTCTTTCAGATTCAGCCGCGGAACCTGCGGCAGAGACTGCTCGGGCGCGAACCTTCCATCCGGTCGGTCCGAATCCTCCGGGAACTGCCGGACACGCTCTACGTCGATATTATGGAGCGGACCCCGGTCGCGCTGGTCAACAGTCCGCGGTCGACGCTGGTAGTCGATTCCCAGACCATTCTCATGAACCGGAGCCGCTGTATGAACATCTCCTCCGGTCTGCCGGTGATCTTCGGTCTGCCGCAAGTGACCGGCTATCCGCCGGGCAGCA
>Ga0079305_1001518_pt1 | contig 29387 bp, 34 predicted proteins | sample LMS_cellobiose_e_FD_79183 | JGI IMG/M metagenome (GOLD analysis project Ga0079305, IMG submission 79183) | Rumen-fistulated moose microbial communities from Alaska, USA - LMS_cellobiose_enrichment | ecosystem: Host-associated > Mammals > Digestive system > Stomach > Rumen fluid ... | reverse complement strand
TACGATATCTATCCCGTGTGCACCGGTCCGTACAAGGTCATCAACTATGTTGCTGACGAAAAGTGGGAGCTGGAAGCCAACGAGTATTACTGGAAGGGCGTCCCGAGCATCAAGTACATCACGAACTTCAATATCGGAAGCGACACAAGAATGGACGCCCTTCTGGCCGGAGAGATCGATATGGCTTACCAGCCGGATCCGTCGTCTCTGGTAAAGATTCAGGGCAATTCCAAGTTTGAGGTTGTATCTGCTGTCGGAACCAGAGTCAACAGCATTATTTTCAACTGCGATCCCGATCGCCCGCTTGGCGATGTGAACCTCAGACAGGCACTGTGCTGGTCTGTCCAGAGAGACGTCCTTGCGCAGATCAAGGGCAATGGAACCGCAGAGGCGTGCTGCCTCAACTTCCCGGAAAGCGCCGGATATGATCTCAAGAATGTGAAGGGGCCAGGCTTCGATCCCGACAAGGCCAAAGACTTCCTCAAAAAGGCAGGGTATGAGGACTCCGACAACAACGGATACGTGGATAAAAACGGCGAGGAGCTTGTGCTGAAGTTCTCGCTTTCCAGCAGCACAAGCAGCGTCAACACCGCCGTTTATACGGCAATGCAGGATATGTGGAAAAGCGTTGGCATCCATGTTGAGCTTGAAATGCTCGAAAACATCTCTGAAAAGAGAAAGAGCGGCGATTATGACATTCTCTCCGACGGATGGCAGACCATGAACAACGGTGACGGCCAGTCCTGCCTCAAGAACAGATGGGGTACCGGCGCGCCGGACAACTACTTCAGATACAGCAGTCCGGAATTCGACGCCTACATGGATAAGATGGACAACACCTTTGATCCCGTTGAGAGAGCCAAGATCTTCACGGATGTTACCCAGTTCATTGCGGATGAGGCACTGGACCTCGTTTACGCTGCGACGGCCAACTATCATGTCATCAATGCAGATGTTGTGGATGAATTCACCATCTACCCGCTGGATTACTATGTCATTGACAACACCTGGTCCATGAAATAACAATCATGGAATACAGACAGGGGACCAGAGCGTGATTCCTGTCCCCTGAAGAACAGAACTGATGCCCGAAGGTCAATGCTCCGGCCCGCCCCGCAGCATTGACCTTTCGGGGTATCGTACGGGGAAAAGAGAAGAACATGTTAAAGCAAATCAAAGACCGGATTATTTCTCTGATCATCATTTTGATCGGCCTGTCTATCCTCACATATGGCCTTACTTATCTGCTGCCATCAAACCCTGTTGACATCCTGATAGAATCGCTGGGAATGACTCATGATCCCGAAACGGTTGAAAAGCTGAACAAACAGTATGGATATGACAAGCCTTTCTGGGAGCAGTACTGGAACTGGCTCAAAGGGGTATTCCATGGTGAGTTCGGTTATTCGGTCAAATACAACCAGCCGGTCAGTGAAGCGCTGTGGCGAAAGCTTCCAAACACAATCAAGCTGGCATGTTCGGCTTTTTCCATGACCATCCTGATTTCTTTCCCGCTTGGGATTCTGTCGGCTGTCTATAAGAATAAAATTGCAGACTACATTATACGATTTATGTCGTTTATCGGCGTATCGATCCCCTCATTCTGGCTTGGCCTGATTTTGATCTATCTTCTGGCTGTAAAGCTGGGGATCTTGCCGGTTTCGGGCTTTTCATCCTGGAAGGGGATCATCATGCCCACCATTACGCTCGGTGTTACCAACGCCGCATATTATATCCGACGGATCCGCGCCGTGATGGTGGAGCAGCTGAACGAGGAATACATCTCCGGGCTGAAATCCAGGGGCGTAAGCAAGGCAAGGATCATTTTTCTCCATGTGCTGCCGAATTCTCTTCTTGCAGTCATCACCATGCTGGGCATGAGCTTCGGCGGCCTTTTGGGCGGCACGATGATCGTGGAAACCATCTTCGGCTGGAACGGCATCGGCAGCGCCGCTATGGGAGCGATTCCCGCCCGGGACTATCCGCTGATCCAGGGCTACGTCCTGTGGATGGGCTTCATTTACGTCATCGTCAATCTGCTGGTGGATATCTCCTATCAATTCATCGATCCGCGGATCAGAAGGGGTATGGAGCAAAAATGAAAAAGAGCAAAAAACCAATGAGCCGCTCGCGGAGAGCGGCGTGGATCAGATTTATCATTGCGGCGTTTTTTGCGGTCCTGTTTGTTGCTTTCGCACTGTTTGCCAGCTCGTTTGCTACGCATGATCCGCTTCAGACGTTTTACGATCATATGCTTGAAGCGCCGAGCTCTACCTTCATCTTCGGTACAGATCAGATCGGCCGGGATATTTTTTCCCGCATCCTCTACGGTGGAAAGACCTCGTTGCTGATTGCCTTCGTGGTAACCGGGATCGTCGCCGCGTTCGGCATCTTCATCGGAACGGCGGCGGGATTTATCGGCGGCGTGTTCGACAGCGTGCTGATGCGCTTTTGCGACATGCTCATGGCCTTTCCGGGCTCCATCTTCACCATCGCGCTGGTCAGCTTCATCGGGACCGGCATCCCGAATCTGATCCTCGCCATGTCGCTGACCAGCTGGACGGGCTTTGCCCGCATCAGCCGCTCGCTGGTGCTGTCGATCAAGAACAATGTGTTCATCGAGCAGGCGCGCCTGGGCGGGGCATCGGACTGGAAGATCCTGATGGTCTACATCATCCCGAATGTGCTGCCCAGTCTGCTGGTCAACATCTTCCAGAGCATCGGCGGAAAGCTGCTGACCATCTCCGGTCTTTCGCTGCTGGGTCTCGGCTCTCCACCGCCCACGCCGGAATGGGGCTTCATGCTCTCCGAGGGAAAGAACTTCATGTATCAGGCGCCGTGGATGCTAATGTTCCCCGGATTGGTGATCCTGATCAACGTGATCATCTTCAATCTTCTCAGCGACAGCATCCAGGAGCTGATGAACCCCAAAGAGAACAACTGGTAAAGGGGGCGGCCAAATGAGCATTTTGCAGATCGAGCACTGCAGCATCTGCTATCAGAACGGCGCACCCGCCGTCAGCGACGTCTCCCTATCTGCCGAGCAGGGGGAGATCATCAGCATCGTCGGCGAGAGCGGCAGCGGCAAAACCACGCTGATCCGCGCGATCCTCGGCCTGCTGCCCCCCGGCGGCAGGGTCACGGAGGGCAGCATCCTCTTTGACGGCCGGGATCTGGTCAAACTGTCGGAGAAACAGATGGAAGATCTCCGCGGCCGGGACATCGCCATGATCTTTCAGGACGTTGGCACCTCCATGGATCCGATCCGGAAGATCGGATCCCAGTACAGGGAATCCATTGCGGTTCATGAAAGAATGTCCGCTGAAGCTTATCGCAGCAAGGCCGTGACCATGCTGAAGCACATGCAGCTGACGGACACGGACCGGATCATGGACGCCTATCCCTTCGAGCTGTCCGGCGGGATGAAGCAGCGCGTCGGCATCGCCATGGGGATGACGGCCCGGCCCAGGCTTCTGCTGGCCGACGAGCCGACCTCGGCGCTGGATGTGACGATCCAGGCGCAGGTGGTGCGTCAGATGCGGCAGCTTCGGGACGAGTACGGTGCCACGATCATTCTTGTGACGCACAATATGGGAGTCGCATCCTATCTGTCCGACCGGATCGGCGTCATGTGCCGCAGCCGGATGGTGGAGTTCGGCGCCCGGGATGAGATCATTTTCCATCCGAAGGAACAGTATACCCGCGACCTGCTGGACGCCGTGCCGAAGCTGGGAGGGAAGCGCTATGCCAAATAACGAGATTCTTCTGAACGTATCGCACGTCAGCAAGCAGTTCCCGGTCAAAAAGCGGCAGCTCCATGCGGTCAGCGACGTCTGCCTGAGCCTGTCGCGGGGTGAAATGCTGGGGATCGTCGGAGAGAGCGGCTGCGGCAAAAGCACGCTGGCGAAAATGATCGTCGGTTCCCTGCCGGTGTCCTCCGGCAGCATGACGCTGGATGGGGTCGATTATACCGCACTGAAGGGCAAGGAAAAGCGGGCGTTTCGGCGCCGGATCCAGATGGTGTTTCAGGACCCGCTCAGCTCCTTCTCTCCCCGGATGCGGATCGGCGCCTATCTCTGCGAGCCGTGGCGCAATTTCGACCGCATCCCGAAGGCGCAGGCTATGGAAGAGGCAGAAGTGCTGCTGGCGCAGGTGGGCCTGCCCGCTGATTTCATCAGACGCTACCCGCATGAGCTCTCCGGCGGCCAGCTTCAGCGCGTCGCGATCGCGCGGGCGATCGCGATCCATCCGGACCTTTTGCTTTGCGACGAGGCGACCGGCGCGCTGGACGTCTCGATCCAGAACCAGATCGCGCAGCTGCTTGTCCGGCTGACGGAGGAGCAGAACATCGGCTGCATTTTCATCGGTCACGATCTGGCCTTCGTCCGCTGTGTCACGCAGCGCATCGCCATCATGTATCTCGGCCGGGTGGTGGAGCTGCTGGAAAGTGAAACGTTGGAGCAGGCGTGCCAGCATCCTTACACTAAGGCGCTTCTGAACAGCGTGTTCGACGTCTACTGCGATCAGAACGAAGAGATCCGCCTGCTGGAGGGTGAGCCCCCCAGTCCCCTGCAGGTCCACGAGGGCTGCGCCTTTGCGCTGCGCTGTCCTCACTGCACGGAGCGATGCCTGACCGAACGCCCGGAGCTCCGGGAGATTGGTGGAAATCACCTTTGCGCCTGCTTTCTCGCAGAGGGGCAGAGCTGTGTGAATAGTAAGATGTGATTCATCCGCATACTATGTCCAATCCGGGAGATTTCCGCATCGAGTTGGCTGACGCGAAATCCGGGGGCGTCTCAGATCCGCGCAACGGCGCTCTGATGAAGATGTTCAACCTGATTGATGTGGGAGAGCGAGCCGATTATCAAACAGACGTATTCGCCGAATCGCACAACATTATCGATGCCGTTATCGCCGATCGGCGATAAAAGACCGGCGATAAAAATCGGCGAAAAAAAATCCATCCGCCATAAAAGCTGCAAAGCGTCAGATGATAATTGACTATCTTACGGATCATGCAGTTGCAAAGGCATCGGAAATCTCCGAATATATTGATCTAAAGCCGTCGCGTGTTCGAGATTATCTGGCGGAACTGATTGCCGACGGAAGAGTTGTAGCCGAAGGCGGAAACAAGAACCGCACTTACATGCTGAAATCATAAACGAATAAATAATGGCGGCAAGGATATAGATTCCCTTGCCGCCTGTGCTATCAAATAGAATTAGATCTTGTAAATCAGCTCTGTACGGATCGTTTCTTCCACTCGTTCCCGGATCTCGTTCATCTTCTGCACCCATGTCATCTCATCTATTGCCTTGAGTTCTTCCGTCACACCTTCGCGCTTGGAGTACTGCTTCATCAACAAATCGAACATCTCATTAGCACCTCGGTCAACCTCCTCCAGATGGGCATTCAGCTTCCCGCTGAGAAGCAGGCCGGTGTAGATGCCGTCGTGGTATTGCTGCAAGTACCGTTTCCGCCTCATGCCCCAAATCCCAATTCGCGGAGACTCCGGCGTAATCAGGTCGGGGAGCAGATAATCGCCCTCGCGGTGGTATGTCAGTTCATACATCATTAAAACCTCCCAAATCGTTTTTTCGCCGGTGCATCAATGACCTTTAAGATCAGATCCTCTATATCATCCGTCGGCTTTCCCTCTGTCTGCATGCGCTGCCATTCTTCATACAGTGCCCGGACCAGCAAGCCCTGCTCATACCGATCCAGCGTCAGCCGCTTTACCTTGCCCATATCGGCACCTCCTCGCTTTTTTGTGAGACCATCGTATCAACATTTTTCGCAAAAGGCGAATGTGCGAAAATGAAAAAAGCCCAGGAGCACCTGCTTTAAAGGCAGAGACTCCCAGGCGTATGTATCACATATCCTTGATATCTTCGATGTAAACAAGAAATCCGAACGCCGTCCCGATGGGAACGAAGTTCGGATTTCTCAATTGTGTAACGTGCGCGCGAAAAAGATAGTGACTGAAATCCAGCGGTACCAACGCATTTGCCCAAAATCCGCAATAAAGTGGTCCGTTTTTCACTGTTTTTTGAATTTCTCCGGAAACAGGTTGCGCGCGAAAAAGATAGTGGCAAAACCTGCATTTTCAACGTTTTTGATGAAACAAGTTCCTACAATAAAGTGGTCTTGTCCTCCTCCCTTCTCCGGGCGTTGCTGGGAAGAGGATAAGCGCGAAAAAGATAATGTGAAACTGGTCAGACTTGGCCTGAAGGATTTATAAAGTTCTCTAAATTGGCTCCGCTGCTAATAGATTGACATAATTAATTGTTGGACGCGCCATTGTGGCAGAGTATTTGGAGAAGCAATCTAAATCAAATGTAGATGTTATAAGCAAAGTAAAGCTAAATAAGAAGCAGTATAAAAAGCGCAGTCAAATTGACATAATATTTATACAATGCTGAGGCTGTCGGTAGAATATACAATTCTGGCAGCCTCTTTTTTTCTTCCATAAACGGGCTGGATGTGGTATAATTACTCTACCCAAAATGATGTGATTCTGGGCGCCGCCGCGTCCAGCTTTTTCGTTATTATAACATTACTACCATACAGAGGCAACGGCCATGAATTCTATTGAAGGTATTTGAAAGCATAAACACAGAAAACCCTCTGCGTTCATTACAACGAAAGCAGAGAGTTTTCATCATCATTGGAGACTAGTGGCATAGCTTGCAGTTTCGAAGTCCAAAGAACAGTAGAATTCTAGACGAAAAAAACCGCTTTTCAAGTTGGAATCTTATCGGCACAGATCATAAACATCGGCCTCGATCGGTATTTGATCTTTTCTTCGTCGTCCCAGACCAGTTCCGTGATATCTGTGTCACATTCAATATGCCGAAACCCGAGATTCAACATTGTCATTAGATCCCACTGAGGACGAAGTCGTGCGCTCATCGGAACTGATTTGCGGTATGCATTCATTTTCTCTTCGTCCGGATCCTGATGTACCTTTTTGCCAGTCAGTGCATAATATGCGGCTTCATCCTCCCTATATGCTGCCGCGAACCGTTCATCGAAAAACCGAAGATTCCAGTTGCTATCAAATATGAGAATGCGCCCACCAGGTTTCAAGAGTCGGCTCCACTCAGAATATGCTTTTTCTGCGTCCAGCAGAGTCCACGTTACATTCCGACTGACAATCAGGTCAAAACTCTCGTCCGAAAAGGTCATGCTGTGAATATCCTGTAACTGAAAATCGGGAAACGCATGATACTCAGCTGCATTCTGCCTGGCTTGCGTCAGCATTGCTTCCGTACTGTCGACAGCAGTAACCTTGTGTCCTGCTTCCGTGAGGATGATTGCGAAAAAACCAGGACCAGTGCCAACATCCAGAATATTCAGGCATGGAAGCTTTGGCGCATTATCAAGAATCAGTTTTGTCCATGCATCTTTTTTGAAGCATTGCAATTCCTTTGCAATGATATTCCCGTAGACTTCCGCATTATCCGCCCAGTTTTCAACTGCGCTATTATGATTCGTCATGTCCGTGATTCCTCCGGCAAATAACAGAATGCTCCTACCGACACATATATATTTCTTATATTTCTAAGCGCGACCTATTTTGCTCTCGGTATTTATACAATGTGACAAGCCGCGTAATGCGCGGTATTATCGTTTATCAGACGAAGCTGCGGCAGTATAGTATCGCAGATTGTTATTGCTTTTGGACAACGTCCTTTAAAGGGGCAACCAACAGAAATATACTCTTCGGCTGGATCGTCTGGCAGGACCGTGATAGGCTTTTTTCGTCCATCTGTTACCGAGAATACACTAGACATAAGGAATCGTGAATATGGGTGCACACAATTGCTTTTGATGTCACATGAAGAAAGCTCCTCCACAATGTGCCCGCGGTACATAACGAGCAACCGACTGCTGATCTGAGCAACCAAAGACAAATCATGTGTGATGAAGATATACGCAACGTTCTGCTCCTTTTGCAGCCGAATCAGCAGCTCCAGTATCTCTTGTTGTATCGAAACATCCAATGCGCTGGTGGCTTCATCCAACAAGATAAGTTTGGGACGCGCTGCTAGGGCTCTGGCAATAACACAACGCTGCAGTTCGCCTCCGGACACCTCATAGGCATACTTGTTTCTGAACGAGGACGGAAGACCCACCATGGAAAGCAGGCGGTCGACTTCGTCATCCATATGCCGTTTCTCAACAATACTAAAGTTGACTAGCGGCACTTTCAAAAACTGTCCAAGTGTCATGCGGGTGCTGATTGCTTCAGCAGGATGCTGAAACACCATCTGAACATTCCGCCGCTGCACTCTGCGCGCTTTTTCGTCAAGGTGTGTAATATCCTCTCCGTAGAGCAGAATAGAACCTGAGGTTGGCTTTTCAATCAATGTGATCAGCTTTGCCAGAGTGCTTTTCCCGCAGCCGCTTTCGCCCGCAACGGCGATACTTTCACCCGCATCCAGGTGCAGATTGATGTCAGCGAGGGCAACGAGTGGCACCTTGCCCCGGACTCTGAATTCTTTTTTGACGTGTTGTAGTTCCAACAGAGGTTGTTCCACGGCAAGATCCTCCGGATCGCACAATTTTGAACAGATTAAAACTCCGGCACAGATGCGAGAAGGCGCTGGGTATATTCATGCTGCGGATGTAAGATCACCTGATCCCTTGTGCCCGTTTCCACCAGCACGCCGGATTGCATGACTGCAATTCGATCAGCAATATATGAGGCGACTCCCATATTGTGTGTCACAAAAATGACCGAAGTACCATAATTATCTGTGAGGGAACGAATCTCCGCGACTACTTGGGCCTGCACAGTAACATCCAAAGCACTTGTTGGCTCATCCGCCAGAATCAACTTCGGATGCAGCAGCATGCTCATCACGATGGCGACCCTCTGCAACATACCGCCAGACAGTTGAAAAGGATAAGAAGAAAACACGCGCTCCGGGTCGTTCAGGCGAACACTCTTCATCAGAGCCTCCGCCTGTTGACGTGTCTGGCTCTGTGAAATATTACTATGGGAAGACACATATTCCCACAATTGTGGCCAGATTCGACGGTTTGGATTCAGGGAACTTTGGGTATCCTGAAAAATCATGGCTATCTGCCTGCCCCGCACATCAGCCCATTGCTTTTCCGTCAGGGATGTCAGATCCCGGCCCATAAACTCGATATGCCCCGTGACCAAAACATCCCGTTCGGAAAAAGCACCAATACATGCGCCGAGAAGTGTTGACTTGCCGCTTCCGCTTCCGCCGACGATGGACAGGATTTCTCCTTCCTCAACGGCGACATTTGCATGGCTGACTGCCCAGCTATTCGGTTGATAGGATACGCTTACATCCGTAAGCTGAAGAAGCGGCTTCATATGGCCTCCCTGAAGTCTTCGTCAGAATCATGGACCACTCATGACAGAGGAACTCAATTGATGTCAATGTCCTTATCGACCAGATAAATGTTGAGGGGATAGTGCTTAAGGCCGGAGATATTGCTGGTCGTAACGATGTTATAATCCGGATAGCCGATAAACAGGAACGCACAGTCATCCAAAATCATTTGAGAAGCTTCGGCGCCAATTTTGGCTCTCTTTTCCAAATCAAACTCGTTATTAAGGGTTTCGATCAGTGCATCCAACTCGGGATTGCTGTAGTTGCCGAAGGAATAGCTGCAGTCTGTGGTGAAATAGAGTTGGAGGAAGTTCTGGGGGTCATTGGTTGAACCGGCATTGACACCTTTGAACATGATATCATACTTTTCTTTCACGTCCAGCTCGCTCTGCAACTGTGAAATGATCAGATCGACATTGATTCCGATATTCTTCAACTGAGCCTGCATCGCCTCACCAATGCTCTTGTGGAGTGACGCATTAGTCTTTCCGACGACGGCAAGCTGAAGAGAGATCGGCTCACCGTCCTTCTCGCGGTAACCGTCTTTGTTTGTATCGACATATCCCGCCTCTTCCAGCATTGCGACTGCTTTTTCAGGATCATAATTGTAAGCGGTCAGTTCGTCATAACCGAATTTCAAAACCGGACTGAACGGTCCAACACCGGCTGTGCCACCGACATAGGTCTCGGCATACAGTTCCCGGTCGATACCGTAGGAAATCGCTTTGCGCACGACCGGATCGCTCAAGAATTTGTTTTCTACATTGAGGTAGCAATAGGTAGTTCTTGTTCCGGGTTTTGTGGAAATAGCATAATCCGGATTGTCTCTGAATAAGTACAGGTCAGTACCGGAAACCTCCTGACCAATGTTGATTTCGCCTGCCTGAAGGGCCATAGCAATGGCATTGGAATCAACGAGATTAAGGAAGGTAATCTTATCTACCTTGGGCTCACCACCCCAGTATGTCTCGTTCTTGACAACGACGATTTCCTGAGAGGGGATGGTGGATTCCACCTTGAAGGGGCCGGTGCAGATCGGCTGAGATGCGTAGTTAGAGGTATCGACAGAGGTGTCCACGATGGTGAAAACCGGCTCTGCCATGTAGCCAAGGAAAGCTCCGTAAGGTTCAGTCGTAACGATAGTGAGGTCCAAACCGTTCGCGCTCATGGAGTCAATCTTTGCAATGGACTTAGCGCGGGTGTTCTTTTCCATTGCTCGCTGAATGGACTTCATCACCGCTTCAGCATCTACGGGATTCCCATTATGGAAGGTAACCCCGCTGCGAATATGAAATACCCATGTGAGATCGTCGATGTTTTCTACAGATTCAGCGACCCAAGGGACTGTATCCATATTCTCGTCAAAGCGCATCAGCGCTTCACCGACGCCGATACGGCAAACGCCCCAGCCATAGTAATTGGTTGTCGGCTCCAAATCGCCAGGGAAGGAATAGAGAGAGGCGCGGATCTCCTTTGGGGCAGCCGCTGTCGGCGCAGCTGTTGCAGCAGGTGCAGCCGTTGCAGCAGGTGCAGCCGTTGCAGCAGGTGCAGCTGTTGCGGCGGGCGCAGCTGTTGCAGCAGGCGCAGCTGTTGCAGCGGGTTGAGTGGATGCATTGTTCCCGCATGCGGCAAGTACCATCACGGCGGCAAGTGCCATCAGCACAGCAAGAACTCTTCTGAAGTGTTTGTTCATTTTTACCTTCCTTTCTTTCTATTTGATTATTGGCTTATCTTAAGACGGTTTTTCTTTCGAATGCCTCTGGGGCTGAGGATGTTTCGTACTGAGTCTCCGAGGAGGTTGAAAAGAATTACCGTAATCAAGATCGCGATACCTGGATAGAGCAGGAGCCACGGTGCTTTCTGAATATACTTTTTGCCTTCGCTGAGCATATATCCCCACTCAGGAATGGGCGGTTGAGAGGAAAGGCCCAAGAAAGAAAGCCCGGCTATGGCGAGAATCAACCTCCCCACATCCAATGCTGCCATCACGACCAGTTCAGGCAGCAGCTCAGGGAATATATAGCGTGACAGGATACGTATCTTTGATTCACCGCCCAGACGCGCCTCATCAATAAAGGCCTTCTGACGGAGCGCGGTCACCTGATTACGTGTCATTCTGGCGTAGCGAGTCCACCAGAGTAAAGACACGGCAAGGATTACGTTACCGATTCCAGGCTGAAGCACCGCGATGAGCGCAATCGCGAACACCTGTATTGGGATCGACATGAGAATATCTGTGATGCGCATGATAATCACATCGAGGATGCCGCCAAAAAAACCGGCAGTCATCCCCAGTACCGTGCCGATGAAGATAATCAGAAAAATAATAAGGAATGTGATAAGCAGTGAATTCTTCGCACCGGACAGGATGCGGCAAAAAATGCAGCGCCCAATATGATCGGTTCCGCAAATGTATTCCTTATTCGGTGCCCCCATGATATAAGAAAAGTTCTCCTGCAACGGATCATGCCGAACAAAGAGATCGGCAGAGGCGGCAATAATCAGCAGGATTAAAACTCCGGTAAGGCTGAAGAGAAATGCCTTGTTTTTTCGAGCCTTTTTCCAGAAACTCTTCACAGGCTCGCCCCCTCCCGAAGTCTCGGATTCTGTAAGAATACGATAATATCTACGATCAGATTGATGGTTGTATAGATCAAGCAAACCTGCAGTACATAGGCCTGTATGATGGGATAGTCCCGATACGCAATAGAGTCCAAGGCAAATCGTCCGATTCCGTTCCAACCGAAGATCTGCTCTACGATTGCAGTTCCTGAAAGCAAAGCTCCGGCCGAGATTCCCAGCAAAGTAATAATTGATGTCATGGAATTTGGCAAAACGTTGTGAAGAATGATGTTTTTTCTTGATATCCCCCGGAGCCGCAGGGCGTTCACGTATTCCTTTCCAAGTTCCAGAAGGATGGCGGCCCGGATCCTCTGCGTGTACATACAGATCAATTGCACCACGATTGTGGTCACTGGCATAATCATGCCCAGCACCGATATTCTCCCGATAATGGGCAGGAGATGCCATTTCACAGAAAGCAAATACATCAGCAATAATCCGAGCCAGAAGTTGGGCATAGAGATCCCAAAAAAGGAAAGCACTCGAATCACATAGTCCGGTAATCGATCACTGTACACGGCAGAAAGAATCCCAAGCGGAAAGGCAACAATCAGAAGAACAGCAAACGAAGCAGAAGCCAAAATGAGAGTATTCTTCATCTTGCCTGCAATTTCCTGTCTAACCGGATGCCCGTTCGTATAGGAAAACCCCAGATCTCCATGAATGGCGTTTATTAACCATCGTTTATACTGGATAAAAAAAGGATCGTTCAACCCCATCGTTTCCCGCATTTCTTCAATGACATCAAGTCCAACATCGCCGCCGTTCATAGACACAAGCATGGACGCCGGATCCCCTGGAGCAAAATAGGTCAAGGCAAACGTTATTACGGAAACGCTGAACAGGACAAGCAGGTATTCCAACAACTTGCGCCCAATGCTCTTCAGCAAAAAATGCATAGCCGTCCTCCTGAGGGGAATCATGTCGTTTAGCGAATGACAGGGTAAGAAAACAAAAAAGGCCGCAATACGGCCTTCTGAAAAAAGGAATTGCATCCTTTTTGTTATTCAGAAGCGCCTTTATCTCTCGTAAAGTATCCTCTGCACTTTTATGTACCAGGTATTCCGACTTAAAGATCAACGCACTGCAGGCCTTCCCAAAACAATGTTTCAGTGGCATTTCTGCAGCACTCCCTTTTTACGGCAGCGGGACTGTTCAGGATTTACACCTGCTTCCCTGCAAAGAAGCGACGTGGCTGCTTCTTTCAGACGGGACTCCGTCAAATACATAAAATATTCAGTTTTCACGATCTTCAGATTATTTAACAACAATTTAACATAAACGTATTCTAGCTGCAATTCGGAATTTTGAAACATATCGTTCGCGATAATCGATTTCTAGGAAATGACCTGTGAGGCTTGCGTTACCGTTTTTCTGCTGATAATATGTTTTTGTGAAAGTGTTCGCCAGGCGTAATGAGGAAGGAGATACCTTGAATACAGATTCTTTGAGAACATTTATCAAATTGTCAGAAACGATGAACTACCGTAAAGCAGCTCAACAGCTCTTTTTGGCTCAGTCAACTGTTTCCGCACGTATTCAGGATCTGGAAAAAGAGTTGGGAAAGAAGCTTTTTGTTTTCAGCGGTAGAACATTACATCTGACAGATGCCGGAAAAGCACTGCGAACTTATGCAGAAAAAATGATCAAACTGGAGGCCGATATCAGAAGAAGCATTTGCGAAATAGATGAAAGCGAGCGAACGCTCCGTCTTGGAATCAGTGACAGTATTCTAGATTGGAAAGTTCGTGACTTGATTTCAACCTATTTGGAAAAACATCCTAATGTAGCAATGGAAGTACACTGCCAAAATTCAGGTATTATGATGAATGAACTGCAGAATGACAATCTTGATCTTTGCATATCCTTTTTGCCCAACAGGGAGACGTCATATCAAACACAACTGTTGGCATGTGAAGAACTCCTTCTGATTACGGGTAATAAGAGATCAGTTGTGGCAACCGGTATATCAAGAGATGAATTACTCAGGCAGCCGCTTCTGATGACAGATTATTTTAATGTGACGCAGGAACTTGATAACTGGTATCAGTCTATGTTTCCGACTAATTATGTGTTCAAGCTCAGGACCAGCAAGGTTTATGAAATGAAATGGTATTTAAAGCGGATGAACGGGTTTGCTTTTCTTCCGGCGGGATTCGTAAAGGAAGAGTTGGAAAAAGGCGAATTGTTCTCTGTCCCCATGCTGTTTCCCGCACCGCCGGGGATCAGCATGTATTCTGTTGCGAAAAAGGGCAGTAAAAAGCATGCGTTGATTACATCGTTTCTGGAAGAGCTAGTTATTTAATGCGTCGCTTTAGTCTGCCTAGAAAGACATTATGCGCTTTGTTCCAACAGTCGAATTATAATTCTGAGGAAACATGGGAAAGCCCGTCAATAAGTTTACATAACCATGTTATATCGTTTCTGTTTTATTGTATGTTTGAATGTTAAGTAATCTGAAATTATACTAGAAACTGGTGAAGACGGGAGTCAAATTCTTCAGTAATTCTGCGGGATTGATGTAATAATCAATTCAGACTGGGAGGTTCGGATTGTAAACATTTTTCTTTTCTGGTTCCTCTTTTGAACTTTTTTGAATTTTCATGTCTAATGTGCGTTCCATGAAAGGAATCCCGCGAACCCGCATGACTTCTAGAAAAAAGCGAAGTGCCCTATGTTGTCCAAACCTTGGGGGTTCGGATTCCATAGGGTACTTCAATAGTGACTGAAATCCAGCGGTACCAACGCTTTTAGCCCAAAATCCGCAATAAAGTGGCTAGTTTTTCACTGTTTTTTTGTATTTCTCCGAAAACAGGTTGCGCGCGAAAAAGATAGTGGCAAAAACCTGCATTTTCAACGGTTTTAATGAAACAAGTTCCTTCAATAAAGTGGCCTTGTCCTCCTCCCTTTTTCGGGCATCGTCGGGAAGAGGATAAGCGCGAAAAAGATAATGGGAAACCGGTCAGACTTGGCCTGTGGATATTTTAAAGTTCTCTAAATTGGTTGCGTCTCAAATTAGTTGACATAATTATCGCGTGGTGTGCCTGGGCAGCCGACTATTTGGAGAAGCAATCTAAAGCAATTCCAGATATTTTAAGCAAAGTGAAACCAAAAGAAGCGGCATAAAAGACACAATTAAGTTTACATAATTATTTCATAATATTGTGGCTGTCGGCATTTTGTACAATCCCGACAGTTTCTTTTTTTCTTCCAAAACTAGGCCGGATATGATATTATCTGTATCAGAAAAAGAGCGTGCTTCTGGGCGCAACGGCGTCCAGCTTTTTCATCATTATAACATTACTATCATGCAGAGGCAACGGCCATGAATTCTATTCAAGACGTTTGGGAAGGCGTACTAAATGTCCTTTCCCGTACATTGACCAGCACCTCCATCAATACGTTCTTTAACGACTGTGAGCCCATCGATCTGAGCGACGGCACCCTTATCATATATGTACCCAACGCCTATAAGGCCGCCGTGCTGCAGAAGAACTTTGCAGATAAAGTCAAGGACGCGTTGAAAGAGTATTTTTCCCGTGATTATGAACTGCGGGTTCTTAACACAGAAGAATTGGAAGAATATAAGCAGGATCAGGTGATCAAAGAAGCAGCCGAACACTCTTTACCGGAAATGGACGGCTACACCTTTGATGATTTCATCGTTGGAGCAAGCAACAAATTTGCGTATGGCGCTGCACAAAGCGTTGTGAAGGATCCCGGAAACCGTTTTGCTAATCCTCTTCTCATCTATGGAAACTCCGGCCTCGGCAAAACACACTTGCTGTGTGCCATTGGTACTGCTGTTCATGAAAAACTGCCAAAGGCGAAGATTGTATATATTAAGGGCGAAGATTTTACAAATCAGATGATTCGCTCCATCAAGGAAAATACGGCGAATGAGTTTCGAAAGAAATGCCGTTCTGTGGATTTGCTTCTTATGGACGATATTGAGTTCATCGCCGGCAAAGAGGCAACGCAGGAAGAATTCTTCCATACCTTCAACAGCATTTATGAAGCCGGACACCAGATCGTCATCGCCTCCGATCGGCCGCCGATCGATATGGCGCGCTTGGATGAGCGGTTGCGGACGCGCTTCGAGGGCGGTATCATGGCCGATATTCAGCCGCCTGATCTAGAGACGCGTATTGCCATTATCCGCAGCAAAGCAAAGCTCCGCTGTATGGACATTCCCGATGAAATTGTCTCCTGCATTGCGCAGAAGGACACTGCGAATGTTCGTCAGATAGAAGGAATCCTTAATCGGCTGGTCGCCATGCGCGATGTTACCGGAGGAAGAATCACTGCGGAATTGGTTGACAAAGTCGTCAGCGATGTTGTCCGCATTTCTCCTTACGTCCCGACACCGGATGACATCATAAATGAAGTCGCACGCTTTTTCAAGGTAACAGCTGACGAAATCAAAGGGCCCAGCAGGCAGAGCAATATCAAGACTGCTCGGCATGTTGCAGCATATTTAATCCGCGTTCTGACCAATCTGACGTTACCTGCTATCGGAGACGTTATCAACCGTGATTATACGACTGTTCTCGCCGCAATCAGAAAAACAGAGGCTCAGATTAAGACCGACAAAAAGTTCGCTGGCGCGATCCGGGATATCACCAGCAATATCAATGCTCGTAAAGAATGAGGAAAAGACATGCTTCCCATTAGCGGGTTTCAGGAAATTGACGTTCATAACATGACGAAGGTACAGGCAATTGCGGCTGTTGATGCGAAGCTCCGCCGATCAAACGCTTCCGTATACCGGCTTCGCGTGATCCACGGATACCATGGTGGGACAGCGCTCAGAGACGAGATTAGGATGCACTATAAAACCCATCCAAAAGTGAAGCGGATCGAAATCGGGCTGAATCCCGGCGAGACGGTTCTGGTACTGAGGGAACTGTGATGAACGCTAAGCGCGGATACGTACCGGATGATGAAAAGAACTTTTCACCGTCAGCACTGGAGACAATGCGGACGGCTTCCCGGCATATTAGCTATCTGATCAACGAGGGCTATGACCTGAAACAAGCCGCCACTTTTGTCGGCAACCACTATCTGCTCTCCGAGCGTCAACGGCTTGCCATCATGCGCAGTCTTGCCACGAGGGAGCAGCTAGACCGGCGCAAAGCAAAGGAGAAGATTGCGGGAAGTGAAGTCTGGATCGACGGTTTCAACACAATCATTACGCTGGAGGTCATGTTCAGCGACTCTATCCTGTTCGCCGGCATGGACGGCACGATCCGCGATCTGGCGGCCTTGCGCGGCACTTACAGGATCATCTCCGAAACGAGAGATGCGGTCCGGATGCTTCTGGATATGCTGAAAGAGATGGACGTGAAATCGGTCCATATCCTGCTGGATGAGCCGGTCTCCAATTCCGGGCGGTTGAAGGCCCTAATCGCCGATGCCGGCGAGGGCTATCCCTTCAGTCTGGACATCCGGATCCGGAAGGATGTTGACAAGGAACTGTACGGGAAAGAAAACGTCGTCACGTCAGATTCCATCATCCTGGATCAGTGCAAAAGCTGGATCAACGTGGTGGCAAGATGCCTGGTGCGAAAAGGAGGAAATGTGATTCGGGTGTGGCAGGAATAAGCGATGTACGGGGGCGATCATGAACTGGATCAATAAAGAAGCTTTGGGTATATTGGCTGATGCTATCTCAGATGCAGGTGCCTGGCAGTGGTGGCACTTGGAAAACGACATGCTGCAGTTGGAGTTTTGTGGTGTGCAGTTATACGATGAGTCGAAACCAAAGAAGGATACCCACACTATGGATGTAATCGCTATCCGTTTCTTTGGTAATGTATTTGCAGTGTTTTTGGACGACCTGGATGAGGACACAACAAGGCCTTGGTATGAGCGTTTTTATGATGATGAAATTCCGGCTTTTGAATGCGATGGATATGCACTGAAATTCGATAATCCAGAGTATGCGAAGGAAGTGTATGACGGGTATAGAAACCAAATCCCGATTACACCGTTTGATGGCATGAACACTCTGACAGGGGCAAATCACCTGATCGCAGTAAAGTGCGGAGATACAGGAGTTGTTGCCGGTGGCGACCGGATGGTGGCCGTGAATAAAAACGGTTCTATATCGGAAGAAGAAATAGAACCGTTGTCAAGGAAATGGTGGGAATACTGGAAAAAATACTGGCGTTTAAGAGGGACACCTAATGCCTTACAGAAAGATCAGATCTGCGAAGTGACAATTCCTGTGGATACGAAGGACCCGCACGGATACTGGTACATAAGCTGAGTGCACACGACAGGCTTCGGCAGACGAAAAGGAGACATTCGGATGCAGTACACCAAAACAGTCTCATTGAAGGACGGCAGATCGTGCATCGTGCGAAACGGCACGCAGCGCGATGCGCAGGCTGTGCTGTCCAATTTCATTCTGACGCACGGGCAGACTGATTTCCTGACGACCTATCCGGACGAAACGTCCTTCACCCTGGAGCAGGAGGAGGCCTATCTGCAAAGAAAGGTGACCAGCGAACGGGAGGTCGAGCTCGTGGCGGAGGTCGACGGTGAGATCGTCGGCACAGCGCGCGTCGATCTGATCCGGGCGGCGGAGAAAACGCGGCACCGGGCCAGCTTCGGCATCAGCATCGACCGGGCTTTCTCGGGCATCGGAATCGGCCGCGCGCTCACGGAGGCCTGCATTGCGTGCGCCAAGGCCGCCAGGTATGTCCAGCTGGAACTGGAGGTCGTCGCGGAAAATCAAACGGCAATCAACCTCTATCAGAGCGTGGGCTTTGTCGAATACGGCCGTAACCCGAAGGGCTTTCACTCCCGGAGCGGCGGCTGGCAGGAGATCGTGCTCATGTATCTGGAGCTGAACGGATCGATGGAAAATAGGGTGATAAAAATGAATCAAGAATGAATCAAGTTTTTGAATCGAGTCGCATCAGTTTTGTTGAGGTTTCCGAGCTCCTGGTAAATGATTATCTTGACATGGTCAATGATTATGAGAACGTCAACAGGTTTATTGGCGGCGAACATAAAACGTATACTGCGGAACAAGAGCGCAAATGGGTTCAGAAGAAGTTGGCAGAGAAGGCGCTTGTTTTCTCCATGCTCGAAAAGAAGAGCGGTGAGTTCATCGGTAACATTGAACTGATGGACGTGAACAATGCTGTCGGAGAACTCGGTATAGCCATTACAGCAGCCAAACAGAACGCTGGCTACGGGACAGAAGCCGTTTCTGCCATAACTGAATACGGTACTCGGCAATTAGGGCTGAACAGAGTATTCTTACGGACAAACCCCCAAAACACCAGGGCAATCCATGTGTATCAAAAATGCGGCTTTAAAGAATACGATCGCACAGACGAACACGTTTATATGGAATTGAGCCGATAAATCCAGTTCGTCGAAATAATCCTGTGCCTTTTTTTGTACAGTAATGTCTGTATTCTTCTTTTTGGAACCATACCCAATTATTGTTCGAGGAGCGTGAACGATATGGCAAAAGCGACGAAGGAAGATTATCTGACGATTATGAGGCAACTGTTAGGGGAAAAGCTGACGGAGGAAGAAATCAAGGAGAAGGCGGAGAAAGCGTATTTGGATTCTCTTTCCTATCTTGCTTTAAGTGCCGAGGAGCAGTCAGAAAAGGAATCTTCATCTTTTGAAAATGGTCAGATTAGGAATCTTAACTGACAATAACTATTCTGGGCTGCAGAACAGCTGATAATCTGAAAGTGGGGATTGATATGACGAAAGAGACTATAGCTTTTGCCGTTGTAGGAATCGTCCTGATAGTACTGGGAATACTCACATGGAAAAAGCAAACTACGGCTTTTCTCCACAGTTATCATTACAAGAACGTTAAAGAGGAGGATCTCCCCGAGTATACCAAGCAAATGGGCATAGGGCAGATCATCGTCGGGATTGCCTTTTGCCTTGCCGCAGTATTAAGGTTTCTGTCGCTAACGACTGTATCCTGGGTGGTTCTTACTGTGGGTCTCGTAGCGGGGCTGGCATTTATCCTGAAAGCACAATCAAATCATAACGGCTCGTTGTTCTGACTTATCGATGACGAGCCGTTGCCGTAATAAGTATCGTAAAAAATCTCTTTCCGCCGAGGAGTGTGAATTCAAATGAGAAAGTGCCCAAAATGCGGCAGTAAGCGAATCGCTCCAATCAGTTATGGTTTGCCAGTTTATAATGAGGAAATGGAACGCAAGCTGAATAACGAGGAGCTTTTTCTTGGTGGTTGCTGCATAAGTGATGCCGACCCAAAATATCACTGCTTTGAATGTGGGAAAAACGTTGGCTCACCGCCCATTCTTATCAGCAAGCGCGGCAAGGAGGATTACCGAAAAATCATAACCTCGATCCGCTTTTACGACGGCGGATATTTCGGAGGATTTGACGAGGTCCTGATTAAGCGAACCCGCAAAGGCATCATCGTGGATGCTAGACCGAGCCTTCAGGAAATGAAGGAACCAAGATGCGGTATGCTCTCAGAGCAGGAATGGGAAAAGCTTCTTAACAGGCTATACTGTAGGCTGTTCCTTCATGAATGGAAAAAAGAGTACAACGACTGGGATGTGCTTGATGGCGAACAGTGGGAACTCGAAATCCGCATGACGGGCGGGCGGGTTAGAAACTATGGCGGCAGCAACGCTTTTCCTCCGTACTGGAATGAACTAAAGCACACCTTCAAGCCCTTCTTTGATACAGAAGACATGAGCACTGATTAACGCTTTCCTGGTCGATCCATTCTTCCATGCTCTTCATCACTTAGGAACAGTGGTACTGCCGATTCAATGATTGCGGACATGTTTACCGAGTATGGGAGAGCACAGGAACAAATAACGTCCAGAAAGAGGACTTGCTTCCCTTTAGGGATGACATAGGAGGAAAATGCCATGACCGTTCATCGGATATTCGTTGCAGATATGGGAGATTTCGAAGATTCAGCTAAGTACAGCTTTGTCGCGGACTTTGCCGAAGAGAAAATTGCGGCAAAGTATGTGCATTATATGCGCGGGAAAAAGCGTTATGCGAAACAGGATATCATAGTGAAAGAGGTTCCTATCGGTTCTATCGACAATGCCGATGGAACAGTCGTTGCCGTGATAAGTGTACTGGGCGAGTCGCTGCCGGTTGAAGAGTACGATTTCAATTGATGCACTCAGACAAAAGGATAATGACTTATAGCGGCGTCATACAAGAGTCCACACCGGGTTTCTCGCTGACCAGTTGATAATACTGGAGGTTGATTTGAATGGGTAAACAATCTGTTCCAAGACGTGAATGTGAGCATTGCCATGTTGGATTCTATCTATATGCTAACGAACCATACTTCTCTTTTACATGCAAGAAATCAATGAACTAAAACGAGGGCGGGAGAATGGTTAGAAGAAACATCTATGAGATACTCGATAATAGAGAATTCTCTATTTCGAAAGAGTACTGGAAACTGTATAGCCTTTTTGCCGTGGAGAAGAAACCGTATTTGGGCTATGGAAGCGATCTGCCTTTAAAGGAGTATATTAACAAGGCTTATTTTCGTGATTTAGAGTGCAGAGGATCCTACTTGAGTATTGACAGTATGATGCAGGAGCTGCACATAAATAACACTGGAAAAACTATAGAGGATTTGTATGTGCTCTGCGAATTCTTGATGGCTGTTTTGCCCCCAAAATAGGTCGAAAAATATCCAAGTATTGAAAAGCAGGCGAATACTATAGTTTCAAATATCTTTTATATTTTGGACAAAACAAATCATACATTGCTCAATCTCAACGGACTCAACGGAACCAACTATGCTAATCCCAAATATGTGATAATTGAAAAGAACAAAGCGGCAGCAGAGGCTGCCGAGCTAGTTGAGGATGAGAACACTATCATCGAACTACTCGAATACAACCGTTTTGCACTAAAGGGTGATTTATCCGAAAAGAGAAAAATACTAAATTCCATCGCACAGTATATTGAACCACTCTTGAGATCAAGAAAACTGCAAAGAGCCGGCTATAGTCAACTCGAATCAGATGCTGGATTTCTCGCAAACAGTTTTCACATTAGGCACAACAACAAAACTGGAGCAAAAGCTCAAGAATTCATTGTTAACCTTTCAGATAGTGATCTCGAAAGCTGGTATGACAAATCCTATAGCGTTTTCCTATCCGTTATAATGCTCAGCGAACAAATTGATGTTGCAGGAGAAATTAAAACACTAAAGTCAACCTATAATTGGAAGACTTGAGAAAAAGCATATATGCACAATCAGGGCAAAATGGAACGAGTGATTATATGATTAAGTACAAAGTGACTGACATCCCAGAAGCTCATGCTCAAATGATTCAGGGCGACTTCTTGCCCGGAAGTATTCCAGTTTATTTTCCTAAAGATGAGCGACTGTGTCACAAATATATCTCACTATTTCTAAATCAGAAGGACATTGAAACGGGGTTAGATAGTCTTTTCCTTATCAGCGAAAACTTACACCCGCAAATCGTGTATTCTCTTTTTACAACAGCAATCGTTAATCTGTTAAAGTGCTTTCAAAACAGTAAAGACAGAGTACCACTTAATAAAAACACATTCCTTAAAAAGAACAAGGATATCGCGCAGGATTTTGAAAGGTATGAGGAGTGGAGAAATAACTATTTTGTCCATGACGGCAACGGGATGATGGAGAGCAGAGCGTTTCTGTTGGTAGCCCCAGAAGAATCACAGTCTTCTTTAGGAGGTCCGGTTTCAGTCGTGTGGCGAACCGCATTGAATATAGATTATTACCAAGAGGCGAAAAGACTTGAAGGAGTAATGCAATCTGTTTGGAGATTCGTTTCGAAAGAGATAGATTCTATCGGGGAAATGCTGTACCAAAAATACTCGGGAAAAAGTAGGGAAGAATTGCTCTCGTATGGTGTAGCAGGAATTAGCTGTACAAAAGCAGATGAGTATTCCGTAGAAGAAATAAAAGCTATGAGACCAAAGGTGGATGCCAGTAATGGACAAGCTGAAAATGCACAGCCCTAATAAAGTTGACGAGAATAATGAAATGATGCAACAGCTGATAGTCCTTACAGAAATATAAAGATGCATAGATGATGTCTATGGGAACGACAATCGTGCCGTTCATTGCAATGTTATATTACTCTCTTTCATACAGAACAGATGCACCATAAAACATGCATTACAAACCGGTTGGAGTGATATCCTATGAGTATTGAACTGGGAAACTGTGCCAAGTACATAATGGCAAGGAATTTCCTCAAGAAATCACAGGTTGAATTTGTCCGATCTTTGAAAAGCAACTATGATCGTGTGACAGAATACTCGCTGGAGGCTGGCCAAGAGAAAGCGTGGAAAAACTGTTATGACGTTCTGCACGCCGTCTTTAGTCAGCTTTCTGAGCCATATGGAAACTTGTGGTTGGTGTTTGAGTACGTTCTACCATGTTATAATCCAGAATCACATCGTTTTCAGAGCGAAAACCACATTCGTGCAGATGTTCTACTGGTCGCAAAAGATTCTGTTTTGGTATTGGAATTCAAGCAGCGTGCAGAGCCATTTATTGGGCTTTACCGTCAGGCACGAAAATACAGGAACAGGATTGCGAATTATCATGCCAGTTCAATCGGCATGAACGTGGAAGCTTTACTTGTTTTAACGGGTGCCCACCAATTCTGTGACCAGGAGGAAGGGATTACCGGGTGCTCTCCAGATCTACTTAGCAATGAAATACGCCGGTTAATGGGCGATACGCCAAATCCTCATCATAATATCAAAGGCTGGTTACAATCCCGCTTTTATGATATTGCAGCAAACACCGTCAATCAGAACTCCATGATTTCTTGTGATTTGTGCTGCTCGACTGAATATGATCACGGAGATTACGGAGATGATCGACTGGTGTTCTATTCGCGCAGTTACGACGATACACAACACCTTTATTGTTTCGACATGCAGACAGATGATTTCTACTATATGGATCATTGCTGGACAGGCGAAGGCGTATGGTATAAACGGGATGATTATCCCACTTTCCCAGTTGTAGAAATCTCAAAGGAGCGTGCCATACAAATAGCGAAAGGAAAGCTGTATCTCCCTACTGACGAAGATATGAGAAGGAGCTGCAATTCATGACGAAACAGATTCACAGCTACACTAGATCTGCTGAAGCTAGAGTGCCATCGTCAGCGGTTTTGCTTGCAAGTATTCGGAGAAATGGGGAAAAGTATGATATTCTCATTGTTGACGATGACAAGCAGCAGGATTCAAGCAATGGTATCTATTGGAAAAAAGAGATCTATCGAAATTCATATTGAGTACGCATTTTAGTGGAAATAACAAGTTTGTCCTTTACGATGATGAGTATATAATTGATTCAGTTACAGAGTATTCAAAGTACTCCGCAGAACAGCGTGAATGGCAAAAGCACAACTCTCCCGGAACAAAAGAACTCTATATCTATAAGCAGAAAGGTATTTATGATAATCCGAACGGTGAATATGAACTCGTTGGCGCTACAATGTATTTCCCGAAAATAATGGAAGCAATTACAGTGGCCGTATATTATAAAAAATCCGAATCGAAGTATTTCATGAATGAAGAGTCTTTTGTCCCTCTCATTAAAGCAAACGGGTGGCCCAACGTTAATCTACATTTTACGGATAATTCACATGCTGGAACCAGTTGGACCAGCAGACTGAACGAACAGTCAAAACTCAGATTGTTGGGATATACTGTTCAGCAGGCCGATGGAATGTCAGCAGGAGAACGGCAAAGTCTTCTGCGCTCAATAATTGATTCCGGCTTGATGACGGACGTAGAGATAGTCAATCACCTTGAATGGCTTGTCCACATAAACGAAGGAAACCCAGCTTTCGCAAATGCCTGCAGTTGCTGGAAACACGATATGGAATTTGTTAAGGCGAATTCTGGCAAAATGTGGAAGAATGTAGATTTCAATGGCGTTGGCACAAATGCGGCCAATGGTGGAAATCGAAACAGAACAAGTACCGCAAACAGACCGCGCTACAGTGCTGCCGATGACAGCACGACAACAGAGTATTCTCGTTTCTCCAAGCGAAACGTTTTGATTAACCGACGTACAGAACTTAATCGCGATCTTCAGAGCGCGACAGGGCTTTTCAATGTTTTCAAAAGAATGCGGATTAGACGCGAAATCAGTGAAATTGATAATCAACTAGCCAGGCAAAGATAGCCACGGTATTACGGTCATGACGTACGACGCATAATGAACTGGACGCGCAAAGATAATCACATTGTCACGGCGCATGACGCATACTGTACCTTCTTTCGTACAGAAACATTTGTATGCTTTGAATATGGAGCAATCCAAAATTGAAGAAATACCGTTAACGTTGGAGGTTGCAGCATGGCAAAATGTGAAAAAGATTGTACTGTCAAATGGGAAGCAAAAGCGACCGGAGATATGACGCTTTCAGTCGTTGATGAGACTGGCTTTCAGGTCATGAAAATTGATATGCTAGAGCACAACACAATGCAAGCGGGTACAGAAGGACTGGTTTTGCTACAGGCATATAATGATCTGGCACTAATTGCTGGCTTTTCGGAGAAGCACTACAATACCGATCCTGAAAGCCGTATGTACCCAGATGGCAGCATTAGCGAACTCCCGTTGTATTGCAAGTACATTCCAGAAAAAAGAAGACTCATTATTGGGAATCAGAAATCCAAGATTGCGGAGAGAGTATTTCTGAAGCGAGTCTCCGAAGAAACTATAACCGAGATAATAGAAATCATTCAGGCCGGCATAGCAGAGATTAATAAAACGGAAAAAACAGCAAATGGGTCTTGTATTTGAATGAGGGACAACAAAACCGATTATTTAAACACAGAGAAAAGGAATGGCAGTTAATGGAGAATAAAGAGTTTTGCCGTGAAGAACCATATCATGTAGTAGTACGCAATCACGTTTTCGATCTAATAATGAAAGAAAGAGACTTTGGATTTTATTCTCTTCAAGACGCTATAGAAAAATTTATTGAACTAATAGTATCTCCTTCGGCGATAAATCAGATGTTATACAATCGTAATGATGATCCTGGTTTCTGGGAGTGTGACGATGAAGAAGAATTTCAGTATGTTGACGTCACAGTATACATTGGGGTATTTCGAGCACTCCAGCCAATAAAATATGAATTTTCTGAGTATGAGCCTACGACAGGATTCATGTATAGCTCTTGCATCTATGACATCTATGACTATCAACCACCGTACAATACTCATTTGGCAGATAAATTGTTTGAAATAAACACTGCGTACACTTTGGAACCAGATGGAACGTCTCTTTCACATGAAGAGGCATTTTCAAGTCTAGAAAAGAAAAGGGCAGTTTCGGAAATATATAAATCCGGAAATTACACTACTAACCCCGATGCACTTGATATAATAAAAGGTGCTACCTGCTTGGTGGATTGCTCAAACATCGAAGAAGTATCGAAGGTCACGAACCAAATCCGCCCTTGTGCTAGACCATATAGAAATGACTATGGTTTTTTGATTGAATATGTTTCTAGCAGTGGAGTAAGTTCAGTTCAATATGGGAAGGAATTCCGCTGGCCTCTGTATGCAATTAGACCCATCAATTTGAATAAGCTAGCGCAGGTAGAAGACGCAATCAAGAATCATGAGTTTTCTTTTCAAATGTTACAAGGCGAAGATATCTATGACTTTATTCTTTCCTATAGGGGAAGAATAAGTTCTGGCCATCTTTTACAATGCTTTGAAAACGCCTTGCCGATTCTCAAAGAATCTATCGGGGATTGGGTTTATTGTTTGGATAACACTCAGGAGGTTCATCATCATTATCAATTCGCTTTCAATCTTTTTCAAACAGAAGAAGAAATGGCTGACCTGTTTTTCAAACAATACTGTAACAAATGCACTAGCTGGGCAGATTTGAGCATCTCACAAAGGAAAGAATACTTATTGAGAATTGATAGTGACTTTTCCAGATTTCCGACTGTAATATTTGACCATTATTCTAGGGAGCGTGTTTTGGGCTACACTAGTTCCGGTGGCGGCTATTATTGGTTGTATGATTTCTTACCTGGTTATTGAGATCCAGCTCAAAACCGCATTCTCAGACATAAAGAAGGGTATATCGTGCTTTATCATGTTTGTGTGCAAAACTGTTATCAAGATTTCTACTACGAAAACGATTACTGCGGTAAATTCGAAACATATGAAGATGCTATCGCATATATTCAGTCTCCTCTATTCGCCCCTCCGGTGTTTGACGTAACTGGATACATAAAGTGGTATTTCCCCGATTGTGATAGTGATGGCAATGTTCGTGATCCTAATTCGAGTCGAGATATACTGCCAAGGATCCTGTTCCGTTCCGGTGAAAGCGGACACTACCTGAGGCGGCATTATCCGGCTAATTCAATAAGGCACACGGAGTGAATCTATAAAAAACTGGGACGCTATCAAATAGCGTCCCGAAGGATTAAAGCACTTCCTGATGTATCTTGCTCGACAAGACAGATTCATTCCTGTATATGCAATATCAAAACCGAAGGAGCTAATCGAATGAACATCCGACACGATATCGAACTGTTCCGGCAAATCAAGCCAGAATTCATTGCTGCTGTTCACTCTGGAGAGATAACTGCCCCCGATGACCTGCTTTTGTGGCTAAGAAAGCGCCTTTCTCTGAAAGCTCTTACACCTGACAGTGAACTTGGCTTTTCATCAGTGGAGGAAGAACTTGAATATGCCAAAGGGCTCAGTTCTCTGCTCAGCTCTTCGTTTGTTGATGCGACGTCGGATAAATCAATTGAACAGGAATTGATCTTCGGTGATGGTGCACTAAGTAGAAACAGGCGGAATCAACTGCTAGGTGCTGCCGCATCGTTGCTTGATGATGCTGACGACGATGAGCGCAAACTAAAGGACACGCTTGAGCATGGTGTGAAACTAGCGGAGGATGTCACTTACTTCGCATTGCGTCGAGCACAACCGCCCGATTGATATATCACACGATACAGATTCAATTCAGTCCATGAAGAAAGCATCAATATCATCGACAGTAGTAAGAATCTCCTCTTCCCTTACGCCTGCGGCACGGGCCAGTGCCGCTGACTGAAGCAACGAATCGTGAAGATTCCCTGAGAAAGCAATGTCGATCAAATGATTGAAGCGCTCAGCATTCTCCTGCAATTCTGCAAGAAATTCATCATATTTTGCTTGAAGCTGTGCATCAAGTTCATGTTGATTTCGGATGTACTCTTCCAGAATTGCCTGTTCCTTTGCGTATAGGATATACCTTCCATACTCAAAGGCTATTTGTGTAAGGGCTTGAACCAACTGTGCACGTTCTTCGTCCATAGCGGATGTAAGATAAGTTGCAAGGAGTTTGATCATTCCTTCCAACGAAAGCCACAGGCAATCTTCTGCGTAAACTGTTTCGCTAATTTCCCCGTTTCGCAGCGCAACCGACTTGGCGCGTATCATCGCTGACAATTCCTTGATTGAGGAAATCGACTTTTCTGCCGAAAGTGGACGAAGTGCTTCGGCTGAAATGTCAATGTAGTTTGCATACAAAGTGAAAACGAACTCACTGTATCGTTGGCTTGACTCCAGAATTGCATACTGCGATTCTTTCTCTGCAATACGCTTCCAATCTTCTGCGTTAAGCTCATTAGGGCGTTTTCCGGAAGCAAGCGTGTCGATCAGAAAAATCTGAAAAACACTCCCGATCTTCAGCAGTTTCAGCCTCCCGCTATCCTCAGTGGTTGCCAGCGCATACAGATTTTGATACACTTTCTCAATGGTCTGCATTGCTTTTTGCAGCAGTTCGCCTACAGGCGATGACAAAAGCTCGCTAATCAAAAGTTTCTGGATGGAATCTGTCGGCATTAGAATGCCCTCCTCAACTCAGATGGTCTTCTGGAACAAAGCAGAAAGTGCTTTCGTATCATTGACCAAGGCGCCCAAACTCTTTTTCTGCTCTTCAGCGAAAGAGGAATAATCCCGTCCAAACAGATTCAGGCATTGCAGATATGCTGAATTCAACCCATTTCGGACGGTGATGGTTTCCGTCAATATCTGATTGATTTGAGCATCTGCTTCTTTGACTTTTTCAATGTTCTGTTTGACGGCTTCGATTTCTTCGTTCTTTTGTTTGTTCAGCTTTTTCTTTTTGCTGGTCAACAACAGGATAGAGGTCAGAAGCGTTGCTCCAGCAATACTCCAGCCAATCGGTCCCGCCATTGCCAGCAGTGCACTGCCCGCGGCCATGCCGCCGCCGCCTGATGCGAGTGCACCTCCACCGAGCCAAGCCAACGCAGCGTTTGTCGCCGCAGCTCCGGAAAGTGCCGAGATGGCAGTACCTGTCGATGCCGTTCCAAAAGTTGTAGC
>Ga0079305_1001517_pt1 | contig 29457 bp, 21 predicted proteins | sample LMS_cellobiose_e_FD_79183 | JGI IMG/M metagenome (GOLD analysis project Ga0079305, IMG submission 79183) | Rumen-fistulated moose microbial communities from Alaska, USA - LMS_cellobiose_enrichment | ecosystem: Host-associated > Mammals > Digestive system > Stomach > Rumen fluid ... | reverse complement strand
TTCATCTTTCAAAACGAAAGAAAAAGAATGTCCATAAGTGCCAAACTATCAAAAAACCGTTACCTTCCTTCTTCCATCATACATCTTCCATCATACATCCTACACCATCCTTCTTCCCTCTTACTTCTTCCTCTAACCCTTAATCATTAACCGTTAACCACTAACCATAAATTGTTCCCGCCACCCATCACGGGCAACGGGAACCAACCTTGATGCATCATTCAAAAAAGTAAGCTAATGCAGAACCGGTCTGTTTAGTTTTAGAATGTGATGCGGAAGTTCATGCCGGCATTCAGCGTGCCCGGCACTTGCATGGCGTATTCGGGACGCTCGTAGGTGAGCTGCGGACGGGCACCGACGGAGACGCCACCACCCACGTCGAACATGGCGTAGCCGTTCTCGCGATTGACGCGCTTCGTCCCCTTCACGGCATCCACGATGGAACAGATACTTGATGATATTGCGATTATAAAACGTCTTAATTGCATTATACTCCGCCTGAACGGCTTAATCAACTATTTTCAGTTCTCTAATAATTTCCGTTGGAGATGAGAATAACAGGGTTGTTAAATCGTCGGAAACCTTTACCTTCACGGGAACTATCGTTTTTAAATGATAAAGCGTTGAAGAAGTAAGCAATTCCCATGATTTGTCGTTTTTTTCAAACACATCAAACGTGGTTCGTACCGTGCCACTTCCCCAAAGGTACGACAAGACTAACACATCTTTTCCTTTCAAATTGAAGCTATTTATTTCGGGCTTTCCCTCTGTTCTTGCACCCCACTCCAAGATTTCATTTTCATTCGAGAACGTAAGGATGGGCGTTTCATCATGGAGAACGAAATGCTCTTGCATAAACTTCCTGACAGCCTCTTTTTGTTGTTGCAGGTTTTCGTTAAGATCTTTTTCTCTTCTCTTTTTGAAACATAATGCTTCAATGTAATTAACAAGACCTTCTTCTTCAAATATGTTGGGCCGTTTAAGAACAATAGGTTCAGACTGTAAGATTTTATCCAAGGATGAATAAACAGAGTCATTCACCTGATTCTTTTCAGGCCATTCCAAGCTTTGAGAATAAGAACTAAGAGTTGAAAACGTTATTAATAACAATACTATCTTCTTCTTTTTGCCCATAACATTATTCCTTTGTCGCTGTAATTTCTAAAAAGACCATAATTATGATTTGCTTTTGCTGGATTATAAATCAGCATCCCTGATGCATCCGTATTAATGACAGAGGTTGCACCTGGTTTGTGAGACCAACCTCCGTTCGGGCGGATTTGCAATCCGGCCGCGTTGAGTAGAGGGATTTGCAATCCCTCACCTTTTCCTTCTTTTGCCCTGCCGTTCGTACAGGGCACAATACAATCATTTCGTTCATATCATTCTTTTTTAAGGTTGCACAATGACGTCTATCAACCCCCGTTCGCCCTGGTAGTCGCGTGCCGAACTGTAGAGATAGCTTTCAGGTCTATCGACTATTCCTTGCCTGACGGGGTTCATGTGGATATACTCCAGTTTCTGACGATAGAACTGTCGCGTGGAAATAGTCTCCATGTAAGTGCCTTCTTGCCAGAAACGGAAGTTTGAGATTTTGCTGTCGTTCACTCCACGGAAACGGAACCGGTCGAGCATCCACTCCCTGCGGCTCTCCCTGGGGTTTTCCGAGATAGCGTTGACGACGCTCTTACTTGTGAACTTACAAAAGTCCCGAATAATATCTCCAATTGCAACGGCGCTGTCTTTTGTGCCAGCTATCATGTGCAGGTGATTCGACATCAGCGCCCAGGCGTAGATGTCAAGTCCTTTGTTTTGCTGGCAGAAAACAAGGGAATCCACGATGATACGCTTGTAATCGGGACGCGTGAACACGTCTATCCAATCGACAACGGTTGCGGTGATGAAACGCAGCTCCTGCGTGAAGTCCGATGTAGTCATTATTCGTCCCATGTTTCTGGCTGTTCACAAGTTTTTCGCGTCAAAGATAATGATAAATAGTTCGAAATGCAAAACGATACTATCTTTTTTCATTTAATCAGGCTGGGGATTAAAAATCCCCTTCTCAACGCAGCCGGATTGCAAATCCGCCTGAACGGAGGAAAGCCATTGTTAAGATTGATTTTTTCATATTTATATGGTTTATAAATTGTTAATCATTCAAAAATATCATCCGAGCATATACCCATCAGACCATATTTTTTCATATCCTCAAAGGTTTTTAAGCCGACTATAATGTCCGGGCCTTTTTTCCCATGGGAGCCACGTAGTAATCGTCCTCTCCGAATAAAATCGTCGGTTGTCAAAACATAGTTCGCATCTTTATAATTGGCTAGGCCACAAATCTCGTCCCAAGAACCACAGCAGGTCCTTTTATTTGAGAAATTTGTTTTACTTCGTACATAGTCTATTTCAAAAATATCATTAGGCATGAAGTAATAGTATCCATAAGTATTCACCAACTTGATGAATGTAAGATTAGGATATTCTTTCATATCACAAAACTGCTTAAACTTTTCTGACACAAGACAAAAGCCGTCGTAAGTGAAATATATATCTCCTCTCCTTTTCTTAGGTAATTGATAAAGGGGGTCTGGAATCTGTTCCACCGTGTTTCCACAAACAGGACATAATCCTGCATGAAACTCCTTTTGGGGATTAGGGTATATTATCCGGGAGAGTTTCTCCATGATAATCAAGAAAAACTCCTTTATGAGCGATCCTTCATGATCTCCTTGGGCTGGGTACATAAATTCCACGTCGTACCCCGATATACTTTTAGCACATATTTTTTCCATAATTCATGTTTTTTATTTTCCACGAAAACGATTCATTTGAAAACCCGTTCGGGCGGATTTGCAATCCGGCCGCGTTGAATAGAGGGATTTGCAATCCCTCACCTTTTGCTCTGTCCGATATTTCCATAACTGTTCTTTTCGATTTCATCTTATTTCGCATCAAAGATAATGATAAATAGTTCGAAACCCAAAACAATACCATCTTTTTTCATTTAATCAGGCTGGGGATTATAAATCCCCTTCTCAGCGCAGTCGGATTGCAAATCCGCCTGAACGGGTCCACGATGGCCAGCACCATGTAGAGAAAGGAGGCGACGATAAATGTAAAATCTGCTTTGTCCATAGCGAATCGGTTGTTGATTTCGCCGGCAAAGGTAGGGGGATAGGGATGGGTGGCCAAAAAAGAGACCTCTCAAAACGGCTCTCGCAAAATGAGAGGCTATTTGAGAGGTTTTTTTGACGATTCTGAAACGATTTTCCGAATCTGCAAGTAGGAAAGAGGGAGAAAGGAGAGGCTATTCGGACTTTTTCTTGGGCTTCTCGCGGCCATAGACAATCTGGTACCACTCGTCGGAGAGCATGGTTTTCATCTTTCCATGACGGCAATGGTAGGAGTGGACGGTGGCCTGGGTGCAGTAGGACATCTGGCTGGTGGTGAAGCCGAGCATGACCATGGCACAGTATTCAAAATCGTATTTGTTCAGGTTGAGGTTGCTGCCGTACATGATGACGAACATATCGGAAAAGAGAGTGTCGAGATAGCGCATCAGCTCCCTTGAACGTGCGAGGTCCATTTTCTTGTCCAAAGCGATGTCTGCCTCGTGTGCCTTGAGGTATTGCGGCCAGGGGCTGACGGCGTATTGGGCACGGTATAGGGCAAGCCGTTCGCGCTGCAAGACAACGAAGGGGGTGACGGATGTGGAATCCTCGGCATCGGACTCCTCATCGGACACTTCGTCGTATCCCTCAACGTCGGGGGATGTTTCTTCGTCGTGTGCCAACTGCTCCATCTGCTTCTCGCGGATGGAGGCCAGCGCCTCCTCGTATTTCAACCTTTCGCCTTTTCGCTTGCGGTCTATAAGCAACAGGATGATGACGAAGGCCGATAATAGAGCAACAACGAAGATAATTATACCTAAATACAAACGGGTGTTCCGGGCCTTCATCTGCTGGTCGTGGAGTTCTACAATGTGCATATCCTTTATCTCGGCTATCTCCTTTTGCTTGTTCATCGTATAGATGGAATCCAATAGGCTCTTATACTGGGCGATGAAAAACCGTGTAGAATCAGGCTTATTCAGAAGTGGAGCTACGCTGGCCAGTCCTTCATACGCCGTACATTGGACATAAATATCGGAACTGCCTTGTATGGCTTTCTTATAGAAATCGTAAGCCTTTGCGGGTTGCTGCTCTTGAGCAAGGATGTCTGCTCTCAACGTCAGCAAGGCACTGTTTTCTTCCCCAAAATAATGGCCTGCCATTTTAAGACAGTCAAGCGATTTTTCAGGATTATGCTTCCGATAGTAATAGAACTTGGCTAACTGAAAATAGGTGTTATAGCGAATAGATTTAGGACTTTTCGTGTTGTGCTCAACACAGCGGAAAAGGCTGTCTGCCACATCGTCTCTCCCAACATACAAGGCTACTGAGCCCATGTAATAATCGGCGTAGCTGATATTCTCTGAATCGGACTGGCACACTTCTGTCTGCCGATAACGCCTGAAAGCAACCCAAGCACTATCTTCTAAATGATGCAGAGAATACAACACTCCCAGGTCAAACAAGCTGTTGGCAAAGTATTTGTTTGTCGTGTCGGGGAAGAGCGTGGTGGCACGGAGATGGGCTTCGATGGCATCCAGGTCGCGGCCCATGTCCAAATAAGTACAGCCGAGATAGTGCTGGGCAAGGGCGGCGTGCTGCGACTTGCGACGGGTGCCGTAATAATCGGTGGCGATGCGGATGAGGGTGTCGGAGGTGAGCTTTTCGCCCGATTTGTAGTCGGCCTGCGTGCGCAGGAGGGCGTAGAGAGCAAGAGATTTACGATTTGACGATTTCTTCACTCCTTGTTTATTTTTAGAGGTGTTCAGGCGAGCGAAGCTCGGAGTCCGATTTACGATTTTCAGGCTGTCGAGTACCGCGCGGGCAACACGCGGGCTGTCCTCCATGAGGGCCTCGGCACGGGAGAGGGCTATGCGGACGTCAGAAGTATCGCGGCACGATGAGAGGACGCCTGCCCAAAAAAGCAGGAGAGTAAGAGGCAATAGACTCCGGCGTACACGTTTCATAGTCGGGGCGGGGCCGATTTGGGCGTCAGACGTTCGGCAGCACGGCGAGGGCGTGGCGGGCGCGGCGGAGCGTTTCGTCCTTGCCGAGGAAGTCGGTGAGGGCGAAGATGTGGGGGCCGACGGCCGCACCGACAAGGGTGACGCGCAGGGCGTTCATCACACGGCCCACACCCCACTCCTTCGAGGCTATCCACGCCATCACCTGCGGCTCAAGGGCTGCGCCGTCGAACGTGTCGGCACCCTCGATGAAGTCGCACAGCTCGGAGACGTAGGTCGAGGCACCGTCCTTCCACCATTTCTTCAGCGACTTCTCGTCGTAGTCCGTGGGGGCGACGAAGAAGTAGGAGGCCTGGTCCCACAGCTCGTGGACGAAGTTGACGCGTCCCTTCATCAGGCCGACCATGGTGGTGACCTTGTCCAGGGGGGCTTCGACTCCCTTCTCCCTCAGCACGGGCTGGAAGGCTTGGGCGATGTCGGCATCGGACGTACGGAGGATGTACTCGTGGTTGAACCAGATGAGCTTCTTATAGTCGAAGCGTGCGCCGGCCTTGCTACAGCGACTGAGGTCGAAGAGGCTGGTCATCTCGTCGCGGGTCATCAGCTCCTGGTCGTTGCCGGGGTTCCAACCCAGCAGGGCGAGGAAGTTGATGACGGCCTCGGGCAGGTAGTCCTTCTCGCGGTAGCCCGAGCTGACGTCGCCCGTCTTAGGGTCGTGCCATTCGAGGGGGAAGACGGGAAATCCGAGGCGGTCGCCGTCGCGCTTGGAGAGCTTGCCGTTGCCCTCGGGCTTGAGCAGCAGGGGCAGGTGGGCGAACTGCGGCATGGTGTCCTGCCAGCCGAAGGCCTGGTAGAGCAGCACGTGCAGGGGGGCGCTGGGCAGCCACTCCTCGCCGCGGATGACGTGGGTGATGTGCATCAGATGGTCATCGACGATGTTGGCCAGATGGTAGGTGGGCAGCTCGTCGGCACTCTTGTAGAGCACCTTGTCGTCGAGGATGCTGCTGCTGACGACCACCTCGCCGCGGATGAGGTCGTGGACGTGGACCTCGCGCCCGGGCTCGATGAGGAAGCGGACTACATACTGCTGACCGCCGCCGATGAGGGCCTCGACCTCGTCCTTAGGCAGGGTGAGGCTATTGCGCATCTCCATGCGTGTGGCGGCGTCGTACTGGAAGTTGGGGTACTGGGCGCGCTTGGCCTCCAGCTCGGCAGGGGTGTCGAAGGCATAGTAGGCCCGCCCTGTGTCGAGCAGCTGACGGACATACTGCTTGTAGATGTCGCGCCGTTCGCTCTGGCGGTAGGGGCCATACTGTCCGCCGATGCCGACGCCCTCGTCGAAGTCGATGCCTAACCAGCGGAAAGCCTCCATGATGTATTCCTCGGCGCCGGGGACGAAGCGGTTGGAGTCGGTGTCCTCGATACGGAACACCAGGTCGCCGCCATGCTGGCGGGCAAACAGCAGGTTATACAACGCAGTTCTCACGCCGCCGATATGCAGCGGGCCTGTAGGGCTGGGCGCAAAGCGCACTCTCACTTTTTCCATTTTTGGGGTCTGTTATGATTTCTGGTGCAAAGATAGGGCAATAAAATTAAAAATTAAAAATGAAGAATGAAAAATAGTTTTTAGACTGGCAGACTTCAGACTTCAGACTAACAGATGAATGTTTTGCTAACGACTCAGATGCGGGACTATTATCTGAAGTCTGAAGTCTGTAAGTCTTAAAGAAAAGTTTTTCATTTTTCATTTTTCATAAAATACATTTGTATTTTCCATTGTCATGGCTTACCTTTAATCCCCTTCGGGGCTTTTAGACAGGGGTCGCCTCGGAAAAAACAAAAAACATTTGCTTTTTCGCTCGGCTCACCCTATCTTTGCGCCATTATGAAAAACCAACGAGCCAAACAAATCATCGGGTGGGTGCTGACGGCCCTGGGCAGCATCGCACTGATTGTTCTTTTCTTTCCGCGCGAGAAGTCGTTCAGCTATGATTTTTCGCTGGGCAAGCCCTGGCGCCATGCGCAGCTGACGGCCGCCTGGGACTTTGCCGTAGAGAAAACCGACGAGGTGTTTGAGCGTGAGCGTGCCGATGCCGCCGGGCGCGTCCTCCCCTACTACACCCTCGACCCCTCGGTGGTCACCGTCGCCACCGACTCCTTTGACAGCCGCTATCGCGCCGAGCTCACCGAGGTGGTCCGTCCCAAGCTCTACAAGGCCATCACCGCGAAGCTCGACGAGGTCTATCGCGACGGCATCATCTCCACGGGCGACCTGGACGCCCTGCGCGCCGACAGCACGGCCCGCATCAAGGTCATCCTCGGCAATCGCGCCACCGAGCGCGACATACGCACCCTGCGCACCGTCCGCCAGGCCTACGAGACCATGATGACGGCCGACACCTCGGCTTACGGCATCTATGCCCTGCGCAACTGCAACCTCAACGCCTACCTCCGCCCCAACCTCACCTTCGAGCAGGAGAAGACCGACGCCGCACGCGTAGAGGCCATGAACAACGTGCCCCGCAACAAGGGACTCGTGCAGGCGGGACAGAAGATTATCGGCAATGGCGACATCGTCGATGAGGCCACCTACCAGACCCTACTCTCCTACCGCAAGGCGTGGAACCGCCACAACGACAGCGCCGGCGGCGAGCTGACCCTGTTGGGACAGATACTCATCGTCACCCTGCTCATCGTCGCCCTCATCGTCTATCTCGTCCGCTACCGCAAGGACTATCTCGGGCGCCCCGGCAGCTACATCTTCCTGGCGACACAAGTGGTGTTGTTCCCTGTCATCGCCGCGCTGACGGCGCGCTCCGTCAGCGTCATGGTCATCCCCTTCGTGATGGCGCCGCTCATCATACGCGTGTTCCTCGACTCGCGCACCGCCTTCGTCACCCATCTCACCATTGTGCTCATCACCTCCCTCATCGTCCCCGAGCCCTACCTCTTCGTGCTCCTGCAGCTGACGGCAGGGCTCGCGGCCATCTTCAGCCTCACGGAGCTCACCGAGCGCAGCCAGCTGTTCCGCAGCGTCATCATCATCCTGATGGCCTACTCCGTCGTCTATTTCGGCTACGAGCTCATCGCCCTGAGCAGCCTCAGCGAAATCAACCGCACGATGTACATCCGCTTCCTCGTGAACGCCCTGCTGCTGCTCTTCACCTACCCGCTGATGTACATGTACGAGAAGGTGTTCCGCTTCACCAGCAACGTCACCCTCGTGGAGCTCTCCAACATCAACGGCAAGCTGCTGCGCACGCTCTCCGAGGAGGCTCCCGGCACGTTCAACCACAGCATGCAGGTGGCCAACCTTGCCGCCGCAGCCGCCAACCGTGTGGGCGCCAACAGCCAGCTCGTCCGTACCGGCGCACTCTATCACGACATCGGCAAACTCGAGAACCCCGCCTTCTTCACCGAGAACCAGGGCAGCACAAACCCACACGACAGCCTGCCCTACGACCAGAGCGCACAAATCATCATCAGCCACGTCACCCACGGGCTGAAGCTTGCCGAGAAGTACCATCTCCCTGAAGCCATCAAACAGTTCATCCGCACCCACCACGGGTGCAGCAAGGCCAAATACTTCTACATCAGCTACTGCAACGCCCATCCGGGCGAGGAGGTCGATGAGAGCCTCTTCAGCTATCCGGGTCCCAATCCCGACACGGTGGAGACGGCCTTGCTGATGATGGCCGATGCCGTGGAAGCCTCATCGCGCAGCCTGAAAGAATATACCGAGGAGAACATCAACGCCCTCGTTGACCGCATCATCGATGCCCAGACCGCCGACGGCTGCTTCCAGCTGTGTCCGCTCACCTATCGCGACATCCAGACCATCAAGGCTGTCTTTAAGGAAAAACTCCGCACCATCTATCACACCCGCATCTCCTATCCGGAAATGAAAAAAACGGACAATTGATAATTGATTTAACGTTTAATATTTAACAACTCCTGCAACTCCAAATCGTAAAAAGACTATCAGACTTCAGACTTTCAGACTTCAGATAACAGCCCTGCAACAGCGCTGTCCACGAAACATCCATCTGCTAGTCTGATAGTCTATATGAACTCCTGGATAATTAATTATCAATTTTCAATTTTCAATTGCGCCAAAGGCGCGAAATTCCCTGCGGATGTCGTCCACGCGGTCCAGTTTTTCCCATGTGAAGAGCTCGACGTCCATGTCGCGCTGTCCGTCGGAGCGGCTGTTGAAGTGTTTGTGCACCACCTGCGGCTGACGTCCCATGTGGCCATAGGCAGCCGTCTCGGTATAGATGGGTGCGCGCAGCTTCAGCCGTTCTTCAATGGCACGGGGACGAAGGTCGAAGAGGGTGCGGATGCGGGCGGCAATCTCTCCGTCGGACAATGCCACATGGCTGCGGCCATACGTATTCACGAAGATGCTCACCGGCTCGGCCACGCCGATGGCATAGGAGAGCTGCACCAGCATCTCATCTGCCACACCTGCTGCCACCATGTTCTTGGCGATGTGACGTGCGGCGTAGGCTGCACTACGGTCAACCTTGCTGGGGTCTTTTCCGCTGAAGGCGCCACCGCCATGCGCACCCCGTCCGCCGTAGGTATCGACGATGATTTTACGTCCTGTCAAGCCCGTGTCGCCATGGGGGCCTCCGATGACGAACTTGCCCGTAGGATTGACGTGCAGCGTGTAGGGCATGTCAAACAATGCCCTTACGGCCTCGTCGGGTATCAGCGCCTTCACACGCGGCAACAGCACCTCTTCCACATCGCGGCGAATGGTGGCCAGCATGGCCCGGTCTGCCGCCTCCTGTGTTTCCTCCGGCGTGTTATACGGTTGCAGAAACTCGTCGTGCTGGGTAGAGATGACGATGGTGTCCAGCTTGACGGGCCTGCCGCCGTCGGCATACTCCACCGTCACTTGGCTCTTGGCGTCGGGGCGCAGGTACGTCATCTCACGTCCTTCGCGACGGATGTCCGCCAGCGTGCGCACCATCAGATGAGCCAGATAGAGCGGCAGCGGCATGTAGTCCGCCGTCTCCGTGGTGGCATAGCCGAACATCATACCCTGGTCGCCGGCACCCTGGTCGAGGGGATTGCCACGCTCCACGCCGCGGCTGATGTCGGGGCTCTGCTCGTGGATGGCCGACAGCACGCCACACGAATTGCCGTCGAACATATATTCGCCCTTTGTATAGCCGATGCGGTTGATGGTGCGTCGCGCCACCTCCTGCAGGTCCACGTAAGCCTCCGACTTCACTTCGCCGGCTATCACCACCTGCCCCGTTGTCACCAGCGTCTCGCAGGCCACCTTCGAGTCGGGGTCGTAGGCCAGCAGTTCATCCAACACGGCGTCCGAAATCTGATCCGCCACTTTGTCCGGGTGTCCCTCCGACACCGATTCCGATGTAAACAAATATCCCATTCCTATTCAAAATAAGACGTTAAACATAGGGAAAGAATATGTGGGGAGGAATGTGCGATGCGATGGCACGCAGCAGCCGGGCTGCCAGACGTTTTAGCATTTTTTTCCGTGGTTGCAAGCAGTACAAATCTCTCCACTTCTCTTTCGTGCTGCAAAGATAGTGCAAGCCGAGAGGAAAAGCAAACAAAAACTATACTTTTTTTTATTATTCGGAAGAATTCATGTCCATGCCCTCTTCCTCAAGGCCGAGGGCAGCGACTCCTATCTCAAATCCAAGCATATCTTGAGGCTTCTTTACCTCATTAGGTGCAAAGCCACAGCGCTCCTGAAAGGTATCGGTGGTTTCGGTTTTTCGGCCGAACGGACAGAATCACAGCCCACTAACCACCGAAACCCCTTGTCGGCAGGGTTCGGTACTCCCCCGTCGTCTATCGCTCGTCCGTCAGCATCGCCCTTCAGCTGTGGAAGTGGGGATAGACGGGCTTGTAGTATCGCATGTTGCGCGAGCCCTCGGCCGTGAGACGCCCTTCGCCCACAAGACGGCTCAACAGGTTATAGGCATAACGGCGCGAACAGCCGAACAGCCACTCCACCTCCTTGCGGGTGATGGAGAAGTGCGGCCCGAACCACTCCGTGAGCTTCCTTTCAACATCCTCGTCCGTCGGCGACTCGTAGGGATAGAGGCCCGAGCTGATGCAGACAGCATTCTTCTGGATGTACGCTTTCAGGGCCGGGTCGGGGGTGAAGACGATGTTCTTCACTTTCACCTTGCCTCCGCTCGTGATGACGTCCTCCTTCGTATGCTCGCGACGCTTGCCGCTACGGTCTTTCCAGCTGCACGACAAAGAGACGTTAAACGTGCCGATATTTTTCACTTTCAGGCGGTTGCCGTTCAGCAACGTCTCCTTTAAGTAGTCGCCTAAGGCTATCATGGCGGCATCGATGTCGGAGGGGGTGAGTGTGCACGCCTCGCTTATCTCCTCGTTCATCTTCTCCGGGGTGACGGTCTCCTGTCCCACCGGCGCAACGCGGATGACGGGGTTAGAAGCACTTGCCTGGCCCGAAAGGTCTTTCTTGACAACCACCTGATAGGAGATTTTGCCTTCTTCCTTGTCGTTTTTCAGTCTTCTCATATTCTTGCATGTGGGTTTAAGTGAAACATTCATTACACAACGCGTTGGGCCACGTTACACAACGTGTTGAGCAACGTTGCCCAACGCGTTTTCCAACCATCGGAATGACTATGCAAAGATAGCCTATTCAAATGTAATCAGCAAGGAAAAGGCAAAAATACTGCACTTGACAGCTATTTTTATTGGGGGTGACATGAAAAAAACATTTCTCCCCGCCGACCTCTGGCTCAAAGTGAGCCGCTGGTGGCAACGTGTTTCGGCCACGTGGAAGCGCCGGAATAATAAGGAAGAACGTCCTGCTACACGCCTGCCGCAGGACATCGTTGTGGCGTCGCCCTCGCGTCCCACTCGTCGGCTGTGGACCATCCAGGAGGTAGAGGCTGCCGTGGACAGCCTCTACGAGCGGCGCTACAACGTGCTGTCCGGAAGAACGGAGTACCGCCGCAGGGGTGACGCAGCAGACGGCGTATGGAGACCTGTCGATAAGCGTTTCTACCACACGCTGATGACCGAGCTGCAGGAGCAGGGCATCCTGTTCGGCTGGCAGTTTGGCCTGCAATGTGCCGTGGAGAACAACCATGCCGCACCATTCCATCTCGTACACGACTACATCGCCCACCTGCCCGCATGGGACGGCACGGCACGCCTGCGTCCGCTGATGGAGCGCCTCACACACGACCCGTTCCTCGTCCATTGCCTCTGCACGTGGTTCCTGGGCCTTGTCCGTCAGGCAACGGCTGCCGACCCGCTCTACGGCAACAGCGTCGCCCCCCTGCTGCTGAGCGAGGAGCAGGGACTGCACAAGAGCACCTTTTGCCGCCTGCTGCTGCCGCCCGAACTGCGATGCCTCTACTCCGACACCTTCGACCTCAACGCCCAGACACAGGTCGAACGCAAAATGACGCAGCTGCTCCTCATCAACATCGACGAGTTCGACCGTTTCAACGCCCGCAAGCAGGCCTGCCTGAAAAACGAAATGCAGAAGACATCCCTCTCCCTCAAGGAGAGCTACCAGCACAATCTCCTCGACCTGCCCCGTCTGGCATCGTTCATCGGCACGAGCAACAACTTCCGCCTCCTCACCGACCCCACAGGTAGCCGACGCTTCATCTGCGTGGAGATTAGGGAAATGATTGATGTAGATACCCCTATCGACTATCCCCAGCTCTATGCCGAATGTCGCCAGCACATCGCCGAAGGGAAACCCTGCCACCTCACGCACGACGACGAAGCCCGCCTCCAACAGATAAACCGACGTTTCAGCGTCATACAGTCGGTGGAGGAGCTGGTGATGGAGCACTACCGTCTCCCCCTCGCCGACGAGCCTTTCGAACGGAAGTCCGCCTCCGAAATCTATGCCACACTCGCAAAAGTCAACCCTCGCGTGATGAAAGACGTCTGTGAGCAGAACTTCGGAGCCGTCCTGCGCCGTCTCGGTTTCACCCGCCACGAGCACAACCACCGCAACGTCTATTACGTTGCCTCAAACGCCACCGAGACCCAGCCATAAGGGGTCTCGGTGGTATTCTCCCTGACAACCAGCCCATTGCCCCACCAAACCGAAACCTCCGACACCATTTTGAAAGAAACCTTCCCTACGCACCAGCTCCTTTTAGATATATGTATGTCGATTTCATTCGTGTATTCGAGCTAAACTGATGTGGATAAGATGTGGAAAAAGGGGTGAAGAAAAAAAAGAAAAAAATTTTTTCTTTTTAAATGAACATGCTGCTTATATGAAAGGGTGGGAAATGCAAATGAAGAAGTGATTTTTTCTCCCCGCTGTTTGCAGAGAGTTTTGCAGGTTTAGAGGGAATTTTTATTCTGCCTTTTCTTTCAACATTAACACGACGAGGTTTTATTCACATCGGGAGAGGGTGAGGAAATAAATATACTCTGAGTTTGATGGTTTGAGCCTTTCGAGATAATGTGAATTATAGCCTTCAGAATGTGGAAAAGGTGTGAATAAATCAGGCCATAGTGTGGATAGCAAAGTACAAAATTTTTCTTTCACTTTTTTTCAACACTTTCCACAGTCAATCATCATCATCATGAAGTTTTTTTAAAAAAATATAAAAGATGAATATTATATTTTGTGGAAGATTCAGTTGATGATGGTGATTTTGGTGGCGATGCCCTCGCGGCCTTGGGCGTCGGTGGCGAGGACGAAATAGACGCCTGTGGCTACGCGCCGACCGGTGTGGTCGTGCCCGTTCCAGGTGTAGCTGCCTCCGAGGCTGGTGCCTGCATTTACTAAGTGTCCGTCGGTGGCGACGATGCGCACTTGCGTGTCGGCCTTGAGCCCGACGATGGTGATGGGACCTTCGTAGTCGGGGCTGACGGGATTGGGGAAGGCATAGACGGCAGACTTGTCGTACTCTTCGGCACCACGGGTGGCATCGGCACGGAAGGAGACGAGTCCTGCAGCTGTGGCGATGAATACCTCGCCCGTGCTGCCCTTGATGGCGATGTCCTTGATGTTGTCGGAGGGAAGGGGGCTGTCGGCAGCGGTGAAGTGGTGGATGGTCTCGGTGCCGTCGGCGCTGATGAGGTAGAGGCCGTTGTTCTGCGTGCCAATCCATTTGCGGTTGGCGGCATCGATGGCGATGCAGGTGGTATAGACGCCGTCGAGGAGGTAGTCGGCGAAGTTGGTACCGTCGTTGCGCGGAATCTTCAGCTTGGTGAAGGTGAACGCGGGGCTGAAGTATTCGGTTGGGTTAGGGATGAGGTAGGGCCCTTGGTTGGTGAGCACCCAGATGGTGCCGTTGTGGTCTTCGGCTATATCGTAGATGTAGTCGAGGGTGGTGGAGGTGCCGTCCTGGTCGATGAAATGGGTGGAGATGATGCGTGTGCGGTCGTCGGAGGTGTCGAGGGGTGTGCCGCCGTCGTCGATGCAGAAGAGGCTTGTCTCGACGCGCATGACGACAATCCACGTCAGGCCGTGGGACGAGAAGAGGATGTCGGTGACGGTCTCCTGTCCGCGGAGGTCTTCGTAGTAGAGGGGGTGGATGGTGCCGTCGGGGGTGATGACCTTGACAGGCGATTCGGAGTGGCAGTTGGTGAGCCAGAGGTTGCCCGAGGCGTCGTACTTCAGGCGGCTGATGCGTGTGTAGTGCGGACGGTCTTCGAGAGTGGTTTCGAGCAGGCTGTTCGAGCTGTTGATGTTGCTGACGTAACGTCCGTCCCGGAACTCGTAGATGCCTTGTCCGAAAGAGGAGACGTAGTGGTGTGTGGGGTCGGTTGGGTCTTCGGCTATGCAGGTGGCGTTGCGGTAGCCGTATTTTATGCCCGTAGCCTCGGCGATGCCCTCTTCCTGGAAGTGGTGCCAGCCATCGTCGTCGAGCATGGCGACGGTGCCCGGATAGGAGGTGGTGCCGAAGTAGTCGAGACAGCCTCCTGCCACGAGCAGGCGTTCGTCGGGGGTGAAGGTGATGTAGTCGCAGTAGTTGCGTAAGGGGCTGTCGGGGATGAGGGAGGGAACGGCGAGGGTGAGTTTTCCGTCCTCTTCGCTATATCCCTGCAGTCCGTCGCTGCCGCAGGCGGCCCACCAGCGGCCCGAGGCATAGGCGAGGCTGACGATATGGTCTGTGAGGGCGAAAGACTGCGGGGCGGCGCTCAGGGAAGAGTAGATGAGTACCGTGCGGTCGTCACGCCAGGCAAAGAGACGTTTGTCGTTCAGGGTGAGACGGGTGAAGGTGCCTTCGGCAAGGCGGGTGAGCGTGTTATCGGCGCTGATGGTCCAAATTCCGCCAGAGGGTCGGACGGCTACGTACTGTCCGTCGAAGCTGATGACTTGCGAGAAATAGACATCGTTGAGGGTGTGCCATGCCGCGGGGTCGAGGAGATTTTGCTTGGTGTTGCCTATGCGCACACCGTTGTAGGTAGTGGCGAGGATGGTGCCTGCAGCAGCGGCGCAACTGACTACATCTGTGCCCATACGGTAGGTGTTGGTGAACTCCCTTTTCTGCAAGTTGAGAACAACGATGCCAAAGGTGGTGGTGAGGTAGGCATAGCTGCCGCTGACCGTGACGTCGCGAATGACGGGGTCGAAGGTTGCTTTCTGATAGTAGTCGGGCAGGTTGACAACGGTTTCGTCGGAATAGAGCAGGTCTATGTTGGCATTTTGATAGACGATGAGAAGCAGATTCTCGGCATCGCATCGCCGCATGTATTGGATGCCCTGGTCGCTGAGCAGGGTGCACTTGTTGTAGATTTCAACGTAGGTGTCGGCAGGGTTGTAGGAGTAGAGTGAGCCGTCGCTGACCACCCACACCTTGTCTCCGAGGGTGGCGCAGTCGGTGGCGTTGTGATAGGCAAAATGCGCCTGCCACTCCCCTACCGCCATCTGGGCGGAAGAAGTTAATGAAAAAAGAAGAACAAACAGAGCAGCGAGAGCAAAAGAGCTTGCTCGTTTTTCAGAGTAGCGTTGTTTAAAAACAAAGTTACTGAAGAATGAAGAATAAAAAACCCTATTGAATGAAGAATGAAGAATGAAAAATGAAAAATAAAATGCTTTGCCAGCGGAGGAGCCGGCAACGGAAAGGGTATGCTGCATACAGGACATTTTATTTTTCATTCTTTATTTTTCATTAAAAAAGCTCTTTCTTCAGAAACTGTACGAGCTTTTCTACGGCTCTTGCGCGGTGGCTTATCTCGTTCTTTTCATCACCCATTTCTGCGAAGGTCTCGGCATAGCCCTCGGGGACGAAGATGGGGTCGTATCCGAATCCTGCTGTTCCGCGTGGCTCTTCAAGGAGGGTGCCCTTCACAATTCCTTCAAAGAAAAACGTGTCATCGCCTAATAATAACGCAATAACGGTACGAAATTGTGCGTGACGGTCTGTTTTTCCTTGCATTTTTAACAAAAGTTTGGCCATATTTGCCTTGGAGTCGTGGTCAGGGCCTGCGTATCGGGCTGAGTAGATGCCAGGTTCGCCACCCAGGGCAGCCACTTCAAGGCCCGTGTCGTCGGCAAAGCAATCGAAACCGTAGTGCTCTTTGACGTACTGTGCCTTCTGAAGGGCGTTGCCTTGCAGGGAGTCGGACGTTTCGGGAATGTCAACGTTGCAGCCTATGTCGTTGAGCGAGAGCAGTTCGTAGTCGGATGGCAGCATGGCCGACACCTCTTGCAGCTTGTGTGCATTGTTGGTTGCAAAGACGAGTTTCATATCCGCAGGTGTGTTATGATTATTTCAATCTTTTACGGGGGGCTTATCCTTTTGCCTTGGTTTTTATCTTATCGAATCCGTTGCCATAGACGCCCTTCACGTAAGCCATGGAGACGAAGGCTTCGGGGTCTATCTGCTTGATGCCGCTGAGGAGGAAGGGCATCTCGCGCTTGCGGGCAAGGACAAAGAGAACGTCGTGCTCGTCCTTGCTGTACCAGCCCATGGCGTTGAGGACGGTGACGCCACGATGACCCTGATGGGTGATGAACTCGGCCAGTTCCTGGTGTTTGTTGTGCGAGATGATGAAAAGCTGGACGCTCTGGCGCGTGGTGTTGATGTAGTAGTCGAGCATGACGCTCATAATGAGCAGGGCTACGTAACCGAAAAGGACGCGACGGATGTCGTGAAAAACCAGATAGTTGCAGGAGATAATGAGGATATCGCTCAGCATGATGAGGGTGCCGAAGGAGATGTCGCGATACTTGTTGATGATGGCTGCTATGATGTCCGTGCCGCCCGTGCTGCCGCCGTTGACGAAACAGATGCCGAGACCGAGTCCGCACAGGCAGGCACCGAGGACGCACGACATGAAGTTCTCGCCCTCGCCGAGCAGATAGGGATTCGGAAGGCTGCCCATGACGCTCTTGCCCACTTGCAGCAACAGGGTGAGCATGATGACGCCGAAGATGGTCTTGGTGCAGAACTTCCAGCCGAGAATCCTAAGGGCAAAGATGAGCAGGATGCTGTTGAGCACAAAGTAGGTGGCCTGGATGGGTATGCCCCCGTTTGTAGCAAAGTCGAGCAGGGCGGCGATGCCCGTGACACCACCCAACGTGACGCCATAGGGGAGCATGAAGGCCGTCCAACCCACGGCGTAGCAGACAAGACCGACGAGGATGACGGCATATTGCTGGACTTCGTGCAGCAGATGTTTGCGGGAAACGTTCATTTTGAAACTTCAGTTTTTAGAATGATAAACTTCCGATGTAGTTCCGGAAACTTTACGATTTTCCTATTCTTTGCTTATCCGACGACGATGTTGACGATTTTGCGGGGGACGATGATGACCTTGCGGATGGTCTTTCCGTCGAGCCATTTCTTCGACTGTTCGTTGGCAATGACGGTATCCTCGATGGTCTTGTTGTCCATATCGACGGGGAGGTCGAGGGTGTAGCGCATCTTGCCGTTGAACGAGACGGAGTAGGTGACATTGCTCTCCTTGAGGTACTCTTCATTGTACTTAGGCCACTCGGCATCGCAGACGCTGCCCTCGAAGCCCAGCAGGCTGTGGAGTTCCTCGGCGATGTGGGGAGCGAAGGGGGTGATGGCGAGCACGACATCGGAGAGGATGGCACGCTTGTTGCACTTCAGCTGTGCCAGTTCATTGACGCATATCATGAAGGCACTGATGGAGGTGTTGTAGGAGAAAACCTCGATGTCCTGCGTGACCTTCTTGAGCAGTTTGTGGAGGCTCTTGAGTTCGTCGTTGGTGGGAGCGTCGTCGCTGACGCAGAAGTTGCCGTTTGCATCGAAGAAGAGGTTCCAGAACTTCTTGAGGAAGCGGAAGCAGCCGTCGATGCCGTTGGTGTCCCAGGGCTTGCTCTGCTCGACGGGGCCGAGGAACATCTCGTACATGCGCAGGGTGTCGGCGCCGTAACGCTCAACGATATGGTCGGGGTTGACGACGTTGTACATCGACTTGGACATCTTTTCCACAGCCCAGCCGCAGATGTACTTGCCGTCTTCGAGGATGAACTCGCAGTCTTTGTACTCAGGGCGCCAGGCACGGAAGGCATCGGTGTCAAGTACGTCGGCCGAGACGATGTTGACATCGACGTGGATGGGCGTGACGTCATACTGCTTGCGTAGGCCGTAGGAGACAAAGGTGTTGGTGTCTTTGATGCGATAGACGAAGTTGCTGCGGCCCTGGATCATACCCTGATTGACGAGTTTCTGGAAAGGCTCTTCGGTGACGCTCCAGCCATAGTCGTGCAGGAATTTGTTCCAGAAGCGGCTGTAGATGAGGTGGCCTGTGGCGTGCTCGGTACCGCCGACGTAGAGATCGACGTTGCGCCAGTAAGCGTCGTTTTCGGGTGAGACGAGGGCCTTGCCGTTGTGGGGGTCCATATAGCGGAGGTAGTAGGCCGACGAGCCGGCAAAGCCGGGCATGGTGTTGAGCTCAAGGGGGAAGACGGTCTTGTTGTCGATGAGGCTGTTTGCCACGACCTTGTTGGCGGCGGTATCCCAGGCCCACACCTCGGCATGTCCGAGGGGCGGTTCGCCTGCCTCGGTGGGCTTGAAGTCCTTCACCTCGGGCAGTTCGAGCGGCAGGCACTCTTCGGGAATCAGATAGGGCATACCTCCTTTATAATAGACGGGGAAGGGTTCGCCCCAATAGCGCTGACGGCTGAAGATGGCATCGCGCAGACGATAGTTGACCTTGACCTTGCCGATGCCCTTTTCGGAGATATACTTCTTCATGGCAGCGATGCTCTCCTTGACGGTGAGGCCGTTGAGGTTGATATCGGCGTTGGCCGAGTTCATCATGATGCCCTCTTTGGCATCGAAGCTCTCTTCGCTGACGTCGGCACCCTCGATGAGGGGTATGATGGGCAGGTTGAAGTGGCGTGCAAAGGCATAGTCGCGGCTGTCGTGGGCAGGCACAGCCATGATGGCGCCTGTGCCGTAGCCAGCCAGCACATAGTCGCTGATCCAGACCGGAATGGCCTGATGGGTGATGGGGTTGATGGCATAGGAGCCTGAGAAGACGCCCGTCACCTTCTTGTCGGCGATGCGCTCACGCTCGGTGCGCTTCTTGGTGGCTTCGAGATAGGTATTGACGGCCTCTTTCTGTGCTGGGGTGGTGAGCTGAGACACCAGTTCGCTTTCGGGAGCCAGCACCATGAAGGTGACGCCGAAGATGGTGTCGGCACGGGTGGTGAAGATGGTGAACTCCACGTCGCTGTCCTTGACCTTGAATACCATTTCGGCCCCCTCGGAACGGCCAATCCAGTTGCGCTGGGTCTCCTTGATGGATTCGGTCCATTCGACGGTGTCCAGTCCGTCGAGCAATCGCTGAGCGTAGGCGCTGACGCGCAGACACCATTGTTTCATCTTCTTCTGCACGACGGGGAAGCCGCCACGTTCGCTGACGCCATCCACCACCTCGTCGTTGGCAAGCACCGTGCCGAGGGCGGGACACCAGTTGACCATCGTCTCGCCCAGATAGGCGATGCGGTAGTTCATCAGTACCTGCTGCTGACGGGCCTCGTCCCAACTGTTCCACTCGTCAGCGGTGAAGGAGAGGGGTTCGCTCTGGGCGACATCGAGGCCGTCCGTACCCTCTTTTTCAAAATGGGCGATGAGCTTTGCGATGGGTGTAGCCTGTTGGGTCTTGTTGCAATAGAAGCTGCCGAACATCTTCTGGAAGGCCCATTGCGTCCAGTGGTAGTAGGCGGGGTCGCAGGTGCGCACTTCGCGGTTCCAGTCGAACGAGAAGCCTATCTTGTCGAGCTGTTCGCGATAGCGCTTGATGTTGTCGTTGGTGGTGATGGCGGGATGCTGGCCCGTCTGGATGGCGTATTGCTCGGCAGGCAGGCCGTAGGCATCGTAGCCCATCGGGTTAAGGACGTTGAAGCCCTGCAGACGTTTGTAGCGGGCATAGATGTCGCTGGCGATGTAGCCGAGAGGATGCCCTACGTGAAGTCCTGCACCGCTGGGATAGGGAAACATATTGAGGACGTAGTATTTTGGTTTTGAACCGTCTTCACGGACTTTGTAGGTGTTGTGCTCTACCCAATACTGCTGCCACTTTCGTTCGATTTCTCTGAAATTGTATTCCATATTGTTGATTGTTGATGTTGTTCTTTTCAGAAATTGGGTGCAAAATTAGTGATTTTCGGAAAATAATCATACCTTTGCCCTTCAAAATGTATGAAAAAGATGGAAGTATCAGATAAGTACCACGTTCACGAACATACGGCGGTAGGGAATATCAAGGTAGCTTTTTTCACGAACCTTGTCTTCACGCTGATAGAGCTGGTGGGTGGTTGGCTGACGAATTCGATGGCCATTGTGGGCGAATCGTTCCACGACCTGGGTTGTACGCTGACGCTGGGCCTCTCGTGGATGATGGAGAAGAAGAATCACCAGTTGGCGGGAGCCGTGCTGAATGCCGTCGTGCTGACTGTCAGCTCTATAGTAGTAGTGGCAGAGTGTGCTGGGCGGCTGATGAATCCCCAGGAGGTGAACGCCAAGGGGATGTTTTGGGTGGCATTGCTCGGCATAGTCTTCAAGGGGTTTGCCGTGTGGCGGACGCACAGAAGCCACAGCGTCAACGAGAAGATGGTGTCACTGCACATGTTGGGCGACTGCCTTGGCTGGGGCGTGGTGCTGGTGAACAGCATCGTGCTGATGTTTGTCGATATTCCGTGGCTCGACTCCGTGCTCTCCATCCTCATCACGCTGTATATCCTCTGCTCGGTGGTGTACAACCTCATCGTGGCGCTTAGAAACCGTAAAAAGACCTTGACCTATGGCAGCTGAATTGAAAGAGACCCCGATGATAAGGCAGTTCCTTGACCTGAAGGCCAAGCACCCCGATGCCATACTGCTGTTCCGCTGCGGCGACTTCTACGAGACCTACTCCACGGACGCCGTCGCAGCCAGCGAGATACTGGGCATCACGCTCACCCGCCGCAACAACGGCAAGAACGGGGCTATGCAGGCGTTGGAGATGGCGGGTTTTCCCCATCATGCACTCGACACCTATCTGCCCAAACTCATCCGTGCAGGCAAGCGGGTGGCCATCTGTGACCAGCTGGAAGACCCCAAGCTGACGAAGAAGCTCGTCAAGCGCGGCATAACGGAGCTGGTGACGCCCGGCGTGACCATGTCGGACACAGTGCTCAACTACAAGGAGAACAATTTCCTCTGTGCCGTACACTTCGGTAAAGGAGCCTGCGGCGTGGCCTTTCTGGACATCTCTACGGGCGAGTTCCTGACAGCCGAGGGAACATTTGAGTACGTGGAGAAGCTGATAGCCAACTTCGTACCCAAGGAGGTGCTCTATCAGCGCGGTCTGCGAGAGCAGTTCGAAGGGGTGTTCGGCAGCAAGCTGTGCACGTTCGAACTGGACGACTGGGTGTTTACAGAGCCGTTTGCCCGCGAGAAGCTGGTGAAGCAATTCCAGACGAAGAACCTCAAGGGCTACGGCATCGAGCATCTGAAGAATGGCATCGTAGCCGCAGGAGCCGTGCTGCACTATCTGGACGTGACGTTGCATAACAACGTCAAGCACATCACCCACATCTCGCGCATTGAGGAAGAGCGCTATGTTCGTCTGGACCGCTACACCATCCGCAACCTGGAACTGCTGGCGCCTATGCACGAAGGAGGTGTCTCGCTGCTTGACATCATCGACAAGACCATCAGCCCTATGGGCGGACGTCTGCTGCGCCGCTGGATAGCCTTCCCGCTAAAGGATGAACGGGCCATCAATGCACGGTTGGACGTGGTGGACTGCTTTTTCCGCGAGCCTGAACTACGCGAAGCGCTGGTCGAGCAGTTCCGTCAGGTGGGCGACCTGGAGCGCATCATCTCCAAGGTATCTGTGGGCAGGGTTTCGCCCCGCGAGGTGGTGCAGCTGAAGGTGGCGCTGACGGCGCTGGGGCCGGTGAGGGAGGCGTGCATGCAGTCGCTGAACGAGCATATACGCCGCATAGGCGAACAGCTGGACGAGTGTACCGCCATCAGGGACAGGATAGACCGCGAGATTGTTGCCGACCCTCCCTTGGCCGTCAACCGTGGCAGCGTCATCAACCGAGGCGTCAGCCAAGAACTGGACGAGCTACGCGACATCGCCTACAGCGGCAAGGACTACCTGCTGAAGATGCAGCAGCGTGAGATAGAGGCCACGGGCATCAGCAGCCTTAAGATAGCCTACAACAATGTGTTCGGCTACTACATAGAGGTTCGCAACACCTACAAGGACATGGTGCCGCCCGATTGGATACGTAAGCAGACGCTGGTGAACGCCGAGCGGTACATCACGCAGGAACTGAAGGAGTACGAAGAGCGCATTCTTGGAGCGGAGGACAAGATACTGTCGCTTGAGACGCAGCTGTTTGCCGACCTGGTGGCGGCGTTGGGCGAGTATGTCCCTGCCATTCAGTCGAACGCCAATCTGGTGGCGCAGTTGGACTGCCTGCTGGCCTTTGCGCAGGTGGCGCAGGAGAACAGATATGTGCGTCCTGTCATCGACCAGAGCCTGGCAATAGACATCCGCCAGGGGCGTCACCCCGTCATCGAACGTCAGATGGGCGTGGGCGAGACGTACATTGCCAACGACGTGCTGGTGGACAGCGAGCGTCAGCAGATACTCATCATCACGGGTCCGAACATGGCCGGTAAGTCGGCTTTGCTGCGCCAGACGGCCCTCATCACGCTGATGGCGCAGGTGGGCTGCTTCGTGCCTGCCGATGCCGCCCGCATAGGACTGGTAGATAAAATTTTCACGCGCGTTGGTGCCAGCGACAACATCTCGCTGGGCGAATCAACCTTCATGGTGGAAATGACGGAGGCGGCAGACATACTGAACAACCTGTCGGAGCGCAGCCTGGTGCTGTTTGACGAGCTGGGCCGCGGCACCAGCACCTACGACGGCATCAGCATCGCCTGGGCCATTGTGGAGTACATCCACGAGTATGCCCGTGGCCATGCCCGTACCCTGTTTGCCACCCACTATCACGAACTCAACGAGATGGCCAAGTCGTTCTCTCGCATCCGAAACTACAACGTGGCAGTCAGAGAGGTGGATAACAAGGTCATCTTCCTGCGCAAGCTGCAGGAGGGCGGCAGCGAGCACTCGTTCGGCATCCATGTGGCCAGCATGGCGGGTATGCCGAAGAGCATCGTGCGGCGGGCCGAGCGCATACTGAAGCAGATGGAGGAGAGTGCCTCGCAGAAGGGCGGCATAGCCAAGCCCGTAGAGGACCTGGCAGGAAGCCGCGAGGGGTTGCAGATGAGTTTCTTCCAGCTCGACGACCCCGTGCTGTGCCAGATTCGCGACGAGTTGCTGGGGCTCGACGTCAACAACCTGACGCCCCTCGAAGCCCTCAACAAACTCAGCGAGATAAAGAAGATTTTGAGAGGGAAATAGCGCCGCTGGTTGGATTTTCTGAATAATCTGAAAAAAACGGGGAAGTTTGGAAAATAGGCTGCCCTACCCTTTCCCTTTCTTTTCGAAGATGGCGGGGTTGTCGGGTTTCTTCTTGTGAAGGAAGCTGTAGATGAGGAAGAAGATGCCGACGAGGGCATAGGGTATGCTGAACCACTGTGCACGGTCGCTGTTGACGGCGTCGGGGTTGCCTATGAGCCGGAAGGCGCCGCCCTTGCTGAACTCGACGAAGATGCGGAAGACGAAGATGCACGTGAGGCAGAAGCCGAAGTAGAAGCCTGTGCCCACGCGCTGGGGCTGCTTGCGGTATATCCACCAACCGATAAAGAAAAGCAGCAGGTAGGCGATGGCCTCGTAGAGCTGGCTGGGGTGGCGCGGCAGGTTATCGACCTGGGCGAAGACGAAGCCCCAATCGGTGCCTGTGGGGACGCCGATGATTTCGCTGTTCATGAGGTTGCCCAGCCGGATGGCACAGCAGGTGGTTGGGGTGGCGATGGCGATGGTGTCGAGGACGCGCAGCACGCTCACCTTGTACTTGTGGCAATAGAGCAGCAGGGCAATGATGAGACCGATGGTGCCTCCGTGTGAGGCCAGGCCTGCATAGCCAGTCAGGCGGGCACCCGCGAAGCCTTCGCCCGTGAACTTGACTGGCAGCAGCATCTCTACGAAGTGGGGGAACGAGCCAAGGTAGTAGGGTGCCTCGTAAATGAGGCAGTGGCCGACGCGCGCGCCGATGAGAATGCCAAGGAAGCAGTATATGAACAGGGGGTCGAAGAGGTCGTCGCGGATGCGCTGCTCCTTGTAGAGCTTGCGCACGATGAGGTAGGCAATCACGAGACCCACTATCCACAGCAGAGCGTAGAAGCGTACAACCCCCAGTTTTACAGGCGGATCCCAAACGATACTTAATAGTTCATAGTTCATAATATCTAATTACTAATTCCTAATTTTTAACCTTTAACCAATTTTCAATATCAAACATTGAAGCGGAAGTGCATGATGTCACCGTCCTGTACGACGTAGTCCTTGCCTTCGACGCCCATCTTGCCAGCCTCGCGCACGGCGGCTTCGGAGCCGTAGTGGATGTAGTCGTCGTACTTGATGACCTCGGCGCGGATGAAGCCTTTCTCGAAGTCGGTGTGGATGACGCCTGCGCACTGGGGTGCTTTCCAGCCGCGGTGGTAGGTCCACGCCTTCACCTCCATCGGCCCTGCGGTGATGAAGGTCTCGAGGCCGAGCAGGCTGAAGGCCGCCTTGATGAGGCGGTTGACACCTGACTCCTGCAGGCCTACCTCTTCGAGAAACATCTGGCGATCCTCGTAGCTGTCGAGCTCGGCGATGTCGGCTTCGGTCTTGGCGGCGAGAACAAGCACTTCAGCGGGTTCGCCTGCCACGGCTTGGCGCACGGCGTCCACATAGGCGTTGCCCGTGACGGCTGAGGCTTCATCAACATTGCAGACGTAGAGGACGGGTTTGGCGGTGAGCAGGAAGAGGTCGTGCGCGGCGCGTTGCTCATCGCGCGTGTCGAAGGTGACGGTGCGTGCGCTTTCTCCTCGCGAGAGGGCGTCGTGATAGCGGCGCAGGACGTCCAGTTGCAGCTTGGCCTGTTTGTCGCCGCCTGTGGTGGCCTGTTTCTCCACGCGGCTGATGCGTTGCTCAATGGTCTCGAGGTCTTTGATTTGCAGTTCGGCATCGATGATTTCCTTGTCGCGGACGGGGTTGACGGTGCCGTCGACGTGGGTGACGTTGTCGTCGTCGAAGCAGCGGAGGACGTGTATGATGGCATCGCACTCGCGTATGTTGCCGAGGAACTTGTTGCCGAGTCCCTCGCCTTGGGAGGCGCCTTTGACGAGGCCTGCTATATCGACAATCTCGACAGTGGCGGGGACGATGCGTCCCGGGTGGACGAGCTCGGCGAGACGACCCAGGCGTTCGTCGGGCACAGTGATGACGCCCACGTTGGGTTCGATGGTGCAGAAGGGGAAGTTGGCCGCCTGAGCCTTTGCGCTCGACAGACAGTTGAAGAGGGTTGACTTGCCCACGTTGGGCAGTCCGACTATGCCGCATTGAAGAGCCATATCTTTTTATTTCTTTTTTTAGGGTTTGCAAAGGTATATAAAAAATGAAAAATGAGGAATGAAAAACGAAAAATAAAATGAAAAAGCAAAAACGGCTAACCGCTTTTGCATGCAAAGCTGTATGAAAAAGGCTGCGCGAGGACGAACCTCGCGCAGCCAATTATGAATTAAGAATTGTGAATGATTACTTCACCTCGATGACGCGATGGAGTTTTTCCGGGGCTACGGGAGCCTTTTTGGGCAGGGTGACGACGAGGATGCCGTCGGTGAGGGATGCACTGATGGCTTCGGGGTCGGCTTCGTCGGGCAGCGTGAAACGCTGTTCGAAGCGGTTGTACCAGAATTCGCGACGCAGCCAGCCTTCGTTCTTCTCTGCCTTGGCGACTGAGTGGTCCTTGTCGGCTTTCTTCTCGTCACAATGTTCCTTCTCGGCCTTGATGACCAGCGTGTCCTCGTCCTCGATGTGCAGGTTGATGTTCTCCTTGGTCATACCAGGTACGGCCAGTTGGAGGGTGTATGCCTTTTCGTTTTCGCTGACGTTGACCTTCGGGACGAAGTCGCCGCAGCGTTGTTCGGCGGTGACGGGCCACACGGTGTTGAACCAGTCGTTCAGGATGCTGGGCATCCAAGCGTCGTCTCTGTAATCTCTGTAACCGCAGTTGCGCGGGGTTCTTGCTAATAGTGTCATAGTGGTAATTTTTATAGGTTAAACATTTTTTCTTTCTCTGGAGCTTGGGGAGTGTCCTTTCGTCGTCTCTTTTCCAAACTTCGTTCGCTAACCTAAATGCAAACGTTGTGCCCCTCCCCCACTCTGTCAGCCCTTTTTAACACCATGCAAACAATGTTTACATTTCGCCCCGTTTTTTTAACGCTCTCCTCCCCTATTATTTTTCTTTCGCTGACAAAACGTCATTTTCTGTGCCGTTTTATGCTGTAATTTTGTCAGCATTCAGATAGATGCTTACTCGTCTTTATCAGAAACGGCATCTCACTCTTGCCCATCGGGGGAATTTTCTCTCTATATTTTAAAAAGGTATATTCCTCCGTGAGACAAACGGAGAGAAAGAGGCATTATCGGACTTCAGTTCCGTAAACAGGCCTTACGTTTTCTTCCCATCAAAAAAAATCCTAAGCCATAAAAAAGAGATATCAGGAAATGAATTTTTCGTTTCAAACATGAAGGAGAATCATCATAATCAGGGGTAAAAAACAGCTCCGACGTTTTTTTTGTCACATGGTGCGCTGCTTTTCGGAAGATAATCGCTATCTTTGCAACGACATTGATACGTGTTCATACTTCATTATCATTACTCGTTTATGAAACGGTACTTCTTCCCCACCCTGCTGCTTGTGGCGGCTGTCTTTACCGGTTGTACGGACAACAAGGCTGCCGCTCCTCGGCTGACTGCCGTCAGCTTTGCCGACGTTACCATCAACGATGCCTTCTGGGAGCCGCGGCTACGTGCCCACAAGGACGTCACCATACCCGTCTGCATCGACCAGATTGAAAACCAGACAGGCCGTATCCGCAACTTCCAGCACGCCGCACAGGGCACGGGACAGCACAGCGGCATTTTCTTCGACGACAGCGACGTCTATAAGGCACTCGAAGGGATGGCCTACAGCCTGCAGAACAACCCCGACACGGCGCTCGAGGCGAAGTGCGACGAGTGGATAGACCTCTTCGCCGCCGCCCAGCAGCCCGACGGATACCTCAACACCTACTTCATCCTTGCTGCGCCCGACAGCCGCTGGACCAATATGGATCTGCACGAGATGTATTGCGCGGGCCACCTCATCGAGGCTGCCGTGGCCTACTACAAGGTGACGGGCAAGCGCAAGCTGCTCAACGTGTGCGAGCGGCTCGTGGCCCATATGATGACTATCTTCGGCCCCGGCAAGCGCCACTGGGTGCCCGGGCACGAGGAGATAGAGCTTGCCCTCGTGAAGCTCTACGACGTGACAGGCAATGCCGACTATCTCTCTTTTGCCGACTGGCTGCTCAGCGAGCGTGGCCACGGATACGGCTCCTACGGCAGCGCCGACCGTATCTGGCCCGCCGCCTACTTTCAGGACGATGTGCCCGTACGCGACATGCAGAAAATAACGGGCCATGCCGTGCGCTCGATGTACCTCTTCTGCGGCATGGCCGACGTGGCGGCACACACCGCCGACCAGGGCTACCGTCAAGCCCTCGACCGTGTGTGGGACGTCGTGGTACACCGCAACATGTACGTCACCGGGGGCATCGGACAGACCGCCTCCAACGAGGGCTTCACCACCGACTACAGCCTGCCCAACCGCGAGGCCTACTGCGAAACCTGCGCCTCGGTGGGTATGGTGCTGTGGAACTGGCGTATGAACCTCGCTACGGGTCAGGCCAAGTATGCCGACGTGCTCGAACGCGCCCTCTACAATGGTGCCCTGGCGGGCGTGAACCTGGCGGGCGACCGTTTCTTTTACGTTAACCCCCTGGAGAGCGACGGCACCCATCACCGTCAGCCCTGGTATGGCTGCGCCTGCTGCCCCAGCCAGATTTGCCGCTTCCTGCCCTCGATAGGTAACTACATCTATGCCCTTTCCGACCGCGCCCTGTGGGTGAACCTCTACATCGGCAACACGTCGCCCTTCGCCACCATCAGCACCCGTTATCCCTGGGACGGGCATATCGCACTCACCGTCGGCCCCGAGACCGAGGGAAAGAAGGAAATCCGCCTCCGCATACCCGAATGGAACACCCAGCCCGACGGTCTCTACACCGCCACCCTGCCCTCATCGGCTGAAGGCGCGGGCAGCTTTACCATCAGCGCCTCGCGACCCATCAAGACGCGCGTGGAGGACGGCTACCTGGTAGTTCGTCCCGCCCGTGGCATTTGGGGCGACGGCGACCAGCTCACCCTCGACCTCGATATGCCTGTCACCCTCGTTGCTGCCGACGCCCGCGTGAAAGAGGACGAAGGCCGCCGCGCCGTACAATGCGGGCCCATCGTGTATGCAATGGAAGGCATCGACAACCTCAACACCTACGACACCGCCTGCCTGACCGCCGAAACCCAGTTCCATACCGCCTACGACCCCTTCCTGCTTGGCGGCACGCAGCTCGTCCTCGCCACCACCCCAGCCGTCACCTATACCCTCATCCCTTACTACGCTTGGGACAACCGCCAACCCACCCCTATGCGCGTGTGGATACCGTTTAGATAGTTCAAATCTCATAGTCCTATTTAGTTCATAGTTCACAGTTGGATGCGCCCCAATTCCTAATTTCTCTTTCCTATTTCCTAATAATTTATTATGAATTCTTCACCGATTAAATTGGGCCTAAACAGACCGAAATAAACCTTAAATACAATCGCGTAAAACATTGTCCTACAATTAACTCCGCTTAACTAACCTTATTCTTTGCCTATTGCGTGT
>Ga0079305_1001516_pt1 | contig 29473 bp, 28 predicted proteins | sample LMS_cellobiose_e_FD_79183 | JGI IMG/M metagenome (GOLD analysis project Ga0079305, IMG submission 79183) | Rumen-fistulated moose microbial communities from Alaska, USA - LMS_cellobiose_enrichment | ecosystem: Host-associated > Mammals > Digestive system > Stomach > Rumen fluid ... | reverse complement strand
TGAGTACTTAGATATCTATAATAACGGGACGGTTTCCTTTATGGAAGACAAGAATGAGTACACGGCGCAGAAAAAACGGCAACTCGATCTCTATTATATGGGACATGTGGCATTGTCAAATAGATATGACAGTCATTTGATAATGGCCGTTTCTAACAGACAAGGAAGTGGTTTTTATGTCAGAACAGTCTTCTTAATCAACTTGAGCGGTGTAGATCATGACATAGTTTCCCTGTGCAAGGTCAGTAGTTTGACACATCTCGAAGGCTACGAAGATAGATATGAATCAACGCTTGTATTAAAGAGGAAATTGTTTGATAATTTGAGTAGCAGAGAGATAATGGAAATAATGTCCCGCATTGAGGGGAAACTCGACACTAAGCCTATTTGTGCCTTCGATTCGGACGGGAAACTAGTGGATTGGATTTGTAACCAATATATAGGACCATTTCACTCTCCAAACAGGATAATGACAACCCGATCAGATTCTATTTGGCAAGCGACGGAAAAGATTATTCATCAAAGTAATTACAAAGGAAATATAATGATTTCATTTGAAGTTGACGCACTTGGAAAAACAAAGAACCATGAGATCATGCGTGGATCTTTTTCTTCTTTGGACAGCACGGCTCTTGTGGCGGCAAAGGAATTAGAATACATTCCATGTGAACCTGCGGAAGATGAGTGTGCGACAATAGTGATGTGGGGAGAAAATCCGAAGATATATTTTGAGGAATGATTCTCTATTATTCCCACTCAATGGTGGCGGGGGGTTTGGAACTGATGTCGTAGGCTACGCGGTTCACGCCTTTGACTTTGTTGATGATCTCGTTCGACATCTTGGCTAGGAAATCGTAGGGTAGATGGGCCCAATCGGCGGTCATGGCATCCGAAGAGGTGACGGCCCTGAGCACCACGGCCTGTTCGTAGGTGCGCTCGTCGCCCATCACGCCGACCGACTGCACGGGCAGCAAGATGACGCCGGCCTGCCATACCTGGTCGTAGAGCCCCCAGTCGCGCAAGCCCTGGATAAAGATATCGTCGGCCTCCTGCAGGATGCGGACTTTTTCGGGGGTGATGTCGCTCAGGATTCTCACTCCCAGGCCAGGGCCCGGGAAGGGATGGCGGCCGATCAGATGCTCGGGCATGCCCAGCTGGCGGCCCACACGACGCACTTCGTCCTTGAAGAGCCATTTGAGGGGTTCACAGAGTTTCAGGTTCATCTGCTGGGGCAGCCCGCCCACGTTGTGGTGGCTCTTGATGACTTTGCCCGTGATGTTGAGCGATTCGATCCGGTCGGGATAGATGGTGCCCTGGGCCAGCCAGCGTGCCCCGGTGACTTTGCGGGCTTCGGCATCGAAAACCTCGATGAAATCGCGGCCGATGATCTTGCGTTTGGCTTCCGGCTCGCGGATACCCTGCAGGTCGCGGAAGAACTTCGCGCTGGCATCGACTCCGATCACATTCAATCCCAGGCACTCGTAGTCGTGCATGACATTCTGGAACTCGTTTTTGCGCAGCATGCCGTGATCGACGAAGATGCACGTCAGTTGCCGGCCGATGGCCCGGTTGAGCAATACGGCGGCCACGGAGGAATCCACTCCGCCGCTCAGCCCCAGGATCACCTGGTCCTGGCCGATCTGGGCTTTCAGTTCGGCCACCGTGGTTTCGACGAAAGCGGCGGCACTCCAATCCTGCCGGCTGCCGCAGATATCCACCACGAAATTTTTGAGCAGCAGCGAGCCTTGCAGCGAGTGGAACACTTCCGGATGGAACTGTACGCCCCACATCGGCTCGTCGGGAGCCTGGAAAGCGGCATTTTTGACGCTGTCGGTCGAGGCGATGGTTCTGAATCCTGCCGGCAGGGCGGTGATGGTATCGCCGTGGCTCATCCATATCTGGGAATTCGGTTCGAAACCTTTGAACAGCGGGTTGGCGGTATCAACATATTGCAGGTTGGCCCGCCCGTATTCGCGGCTGCCGGCCGGCTCGACGCGCCCGCCCAGGCTGTAGCTGATGAGTTGGGCCCCGTAGCAGATGCCCAGGATGGGATATTTGCCGCGGATATCGTTCAAATCGATACGAAATGCCTCCTTGTCATAGACACTCAGGGGCGAGCCGCTCAGAATGACGCCGATCACCGAAGGATCGTCCTTGGGGAACTTGTTGTAGGGCAGGATTTCGCAAAAGGTATCCAGCTCCCTGATACGGCGACCGATGAGTTGGGTGGTTTGCGACCCGAAGTCGAGGATGATGATTTTTTCTTGCATAGAGGGGTTTATCTAAGTTTAAGGCTTTGTCCGACGTGGATCGGATCACCTGTCTTCATGCCGTTGAGCCGGTAGAGTTCGTTCATGTCGATGGCATAACGCTGTGAGATACTGTGCATGCTGTCGTCTTCCCGGACAATATGGGTTTCTTCATCGCCTTCCCACGTCTTGCCTTTCTTGTTCAGATAGAGAATGTCTCCGATGCGGATCTGGTATTGTTTGGGCAGATTGTTGATTTTTCTCAGCTTGGCGGGCGAAAGGTCGAATTCATCGGCCAGATTGTTGTAGTTGTCGCCGTATTGGGCCACGATGTAGGGCACGCTGCCGCGATAGAGGATGGTGTGGTTGAGGGTGGCGGTGATATGCCCTGTTTCCCCCTCCTGGGTGGCAGCCAGGTAGCTGTAGTCTTTGGCTTTCCGGGCCACTTCATTGCGCTTGAGCGGAGCGGGCCTGTCGATGTTGCGACGCTGGCGGGTGGAGCGGGTCCTTGCCTTTCGCTCTTTGGCCGGGGCAGTAGGAGCGGGCGATGTTTCAGCCTCCTGGCGGGAGGCGTAGTCGTTGACCACGTAAACGTCGTCCTGCAACTCTTCGTTTTGGAGATGTTCCCATTCCTCGATCAGTTTCCTGGCTTTTTTGTGGTTGCCGGCAGCCCGGTCATAGTAGTCCAGATCGTAGTCTTCTATGATTTTGATGAGTTTCTGGGCATATTGCTTGTCGGTGGCGTAGCCGGCCTGTCTCAGGCCGATGGCCCAGGCCCGGTAGTCCTTGACATCCAGCTGGAACAGGAAATCATAACGCTGTCGGGTGACCAGGAACAGGGAGTGGTCGGTATAGGAATCCAACACGGATTTGTATTTGCGGAAGCAGCTCATCTCCCCGTCGTCCCAGCTGGAATAGCTCGGTCCTTCCCAGTTGTTGTGGCATTTGATGCCGAAATGGTTGTTGCTGTTGCGTGCCAGCTCGCTGTTGCCGGCGTTGGATTCGAGCAGGCCCTGGGCCAGGGTGATACTGGAGGGGATACCATACTTGACCTGTTGGATCATGGCATCGGCGGCATATTGGTGGATGTAGTCCTCGTAGGGCTTCAGCCGGATGCCAGCCTGGCAAAGGCCGATACCGAGCAACAATACCTGGAGAAGAAGGATTTTTTTCATGAAAGTATTATTTTTGCCCACTCAAAAACCTGTTGCTATGAGAAAGGTGGATTTTGCTGCAAAGATAACATATTGTTCGGTAGAAGAATTGTCTGCAGTCCAAAAACAGTTGGTTGAAAAGGCAAAAAATGCCTGCGACCGGGCCTATGCCCCCTATTCCGGTTTTGCCGTCGGTGCGGCCTTGCAACTCGACAACGGTGAAATCGTTTTGGGCGCCAATCAGGAGAACGTGGCCTATCCTTCAGGACTCTGTGCCGAGCGGGTGGCATTGTTTGCGGCGGCTGTCCAATATCCCGGGGCCGCTCCGCTTCGTCTGGCCGTGGCCGCCAAAAAACAGGCCTTCACGCCCCGCCCTGTTGCCCCGTGCGGTGCTTGTCGGCAGGTGCTTTCTGAGGTGGAGCGGCGTTATGGCCGACCCGTCGAGATCCTGCTCTACGGCACAGAAGAGGTAGCCGTCATCGCCGCAGGCGAACAGCTGCTACCTTTGTCTTTCAACATGTAACCGGGAAATATCCCTATTGTACCATCGAGGGCTTGACGCTGTGCACCATCTCCAGTTTCATCGGCAGGCGGGGATGGACGGCGCTGCGTATCTTCACGGCCGAAGGCTTGTAGTCGGGCAGGAGATAGAGCGAAGTCTTGTCGGTGTTCTGGATCAGGGTGACGGGCACCAGCAGCATATTGGCATAAGGACTGAAGTCCGAGCCTGTCTCCAACTCTCCGTCGCCGTGGCGGATCAGTTTCTGCACATAGGAGCTCAAGTCGAAGACAAAACAGGAATCGGCAGTGCTGTAGTCGGCCGAAAAAGAGTAGAGGTCGTCGCTCAGGCTGTAGTCGGCAAAAAAGGTATGGATGTCTTCTTCTCTGAGCAGCAGTAGCTTGGTGGGTGGCGTCATGCCCCACTCGCTGTCGTCCAGCTCGGTGGCAGACACTTTCAGGCGGGCATAGTTGATGTTCTTGCGGCTCAACCGGCTGCAGATGTCGTTGACGGGCAGCGATACTTTGGTGAACATGCCGGCCGGTGCAAAGAGATAGTTGAGGCTGTCGTCGTCGCTGACGGGCAGGTAGGCCGTCAGGTCGGGATGGGTGTAGCGGTTCACCTGCTTGACTTCGCCCGTCACGGGGAAATAGGTGGCCGAAGTGGTGTCGACCATCACTCCCGAGGCGTTCTTCATGCGGTAGTCGTAGCAGAACTCCAACTCGATGTGGCTCACATAGACCATGGCCCCGTTGCCGTAGGTCGTGGAGACATACAGCCCTTTGAAATACTCGATGAAATGGCGTACATCGCTGAAAGCGTCGGGATAGTTTTCCCTATCTTGGCTGTCGAGGTAGAACTGTTGGCCGAAAAGGCTGTCGATGGGCACCCTGACACAATATTTATACTGGGTGGTCCAGCGGTTGTCGGCACTGCCCGGTGTGAAAGTGGCACTGCCCAGTTTTGTCTGCTTGTCGCAATAGTCGTCGATATTGACATTGGTGTAATAGGCCCGGTCCAGGTCGAGCGACTCGGTGAGCTGCCAGACGGTGGCCTCCAACAGGGAGGACTTGTCGCCGTAGTATTCATCGAAATACAGGTACAGGAAGACCGAGTCGATGTTGTTGTCGGGAATCTCCGGGAAGGTGAATTCGGGCGGGCAATACAGCTGGGCCATGAAATCGGCCCGGGTGGTACCGAAGCGGGCATCGGTGTACTCGCCCAGCACAGCGACGGCGTTTTTCTGCAGGATGGAATCCACCAGCACCGTCTGCGAAGACAGGCGGAAGGTGGCGGTATCGGTCTGGACGACATCTATTCCCGGTTGGATGCTCCCTCCGATGCTGTCTCCGTCGGCGCAGGCGCAAAAGCCCAGCAAGGAGAGAGCCAGGATGACAAGTTGGAAAAAGTGCCTCATTATTTCTGTTCTGACAGCGTGTTGTAAAAATCGTAGTAATTCTGGTATCCGTTTTCTTCGCTGCCGACGATGCAGGGTTTTTCACTCTTCTGGACAAAACTCAGCAGGTTTTTGTTGACTTGGTCGGAGGCGAGGATAATGCCGTCGGAGTACTGGACGGCCAGTTTCATCATGGACAGATAGCCCGGCGTCTTGCCCAGGACGGAGAAATCGGCCGGCTGCAGCTCGTCGATGAGCACCTTGTTGCCCAGGTCCTGTTTGAATTTCTGCTTGAAATCGTCGTTGTAGAGCGAAAAGACGATCTTGGCGTTCTTGAAATAGGGATCGTCGGCAAAGGCTTTTTTCAGATAGAGGGGGACAAAGGCCGACATCCAGCCGTGGCAATGGATCACATCGGGCACCCAGCGCAGCTTGCGCACCGTCTCAATGACACCGCGGGCATAGAAGATGCTGCGTTCGGCGTTGTCGGCAAACTCGTTGCCTTCGCCGTCGGTCACGGTGAAGCGACGGTGGAAGAAGTCGTCGTTGTCGATGAAATAGACCTGCATGCGGGCCGACTGTATGCTGGCCACCTTGATGATGAGCGGATGGTCGTTGTCGTCGATGATGATGTTCATGCCCGACAGGCGGATGACTTCGTGAAGTTGGTTGCGCCGTTCGTTGATACAACCGAACTTGGGCATGAAGGTACGGATTTCACAACCTTTCTCCTGAATGGCCTGCGGCATGTTGCGGCAGAGGATGGATATTTCGTTTTCAGGCAGGTAGGGTGTAATCTCCTGACAAATGTACAAGACTTTTTCTGCGCTCATAGCTGTCTGTTTTCTGTTGTTTGCTCTCTCCGTGCAAAGATAATAAAAATATACAGACCATATGCAAGTTGTCGGGGGATTATTTTTTTAAATGCCAAGAATTTAGTTTTTTTGCAGCCCCAAACCGGGCGTTGTGACCCGAACTTTGAACAATATGATTTGTTGTTAAAAATCAGAATGTTATGGAGATTGTAAAAACCAAGTCTGAATTAAAGGAAAAGCTCTCTGCCTGCCGCCGTCGCCACCAGAGCATCGGCCTGGTCCCCACCATGGGGGCTTTGCACGCCGGACATATTTCCCTGGTGAGCCGCTGCGTGGCAGAAAACGATATCTGCGTGGTCAGCGTTTTTGTCAACCCGACCCAGTTCAACGACAAGAGCGACCTGGCTGCCTATCCGCGCACCCCGGAAAAGGATGCCGCCATGCTCGAAAAGGCCGGATGCAGCTATGTGTTCATGCCTGAGGTGGAGGAGATGTATCCCCAGCCCGATACCCGCCAGTTCCACTTCGGTGCCCTGGAACAGGTGATGGAAGGCCCTTACCGCCCCGGCCATTTCAACGGAGTGGCCCAGATTGTGAGCAAGCTGTTCTATGCCGTGGAGCCCGACCGGGCTTATTTCGGCGAAAAGGACTTCCAGCAGATCGCCATCATCCGTTCCATGGTGGCCCAGTTGCAGTTGCCGCTCGAGATCATCGCCTGCCCCATAGTCAGGGAAGCCGACGGTCTGGCCATGAGCAGCCGCAACCAGCGTCTCAGCCCCGAAGAGCGAAAAAAAGCCGTATTAATATCCAGATATTTGTCCGAAAGCCGTACTTTTGCAGCCGAAAACAGTCTGGCAGCGACCAAAGCCTTTGTCGAACAGAAAATCGGCAGCGAGCCCCTCTTCCGTCTCGACTATTACGAAATCGTGGACGGTCGGACGCTCCAGCCGCTGAAAAGCTGGGACGACAGCGACTATGTGGTCGGATGCATTGCCGTCTATTGCGGCCCTGTCAGGTTGATAGACAACATTATCTACAAGTCATGCAAATAGAGATTCTCAAATCGAAGATCCACTGTGTCCACGTGACGGAGGCCAACCTCAACTATGTCGGCAGCATCACCATCGACCAGGATTTGATGGACGCCGTCAACATCCTTCCATATGAAAAGGTGCAGGTGGTGAACAAGAACAATGGAGAACGCATAGAGACCTATGCCATCCCCGGACAACGGGGTTCGGGGGTCGTTTGCCTGAACGGTGCGGCCGCCCGCAAGGCCCTGCCTGGAGACATCGTCATCATCATCTCTTACGCCATGATGGATTTTGAGGAAGCCCGCCGGTTCACTCCCGCCGTGGTTTTCCCCGACACTGCCACCAATCATTTGAAATAGACCCCTTCCCCCATGAGTCGAAGGAGCCTTGTCGGAATGATGTCGGCCTTGATACTGTCTTTGACAGCCGTCAAGGCCGATAATGCTGTCTATACACCAGCTACATCTCTGTGGCGGGTGACCGACACCATACGGGCTGCCGATTTTCAGCTTCCCATGAAAATTGAGGCGCTGCTGAGCGCCAACTTCGGAGAGCTGAGACGCAACCACCTCCATTCGGGGCTCGACATCAAGACCCAGGGCACGGTGGGAAAGAACGTCTATGCGGTGGCCGACGGCTGGGTGTCGCGTGTGGCGGTGACCCGCTACGGCTACGGCAAGGCTGTCTATATCGACCATCCAAACGGCTACACCTCGGTCTATGGCCATCTCGACGCCTTCGCTCCCCGGATCGATTCCGTGGTGCGGGCGGCCCAGTATGGGAGCCGGTCCTATTTTCAGAACCTGTATTTCGAAAAGGAGGAGATACCGGTCGTCCAGGGAGAGCGCATCGCCTTGAGCGGCAACACCGGTGGTTCGGGCGGGCCGCACCTGCATTTCGAGATTCGCGAGACAGAGAGTGAAGAACCGATGGATCCGCTCCTATGGCTGTCCGACCGCATCGTGGACCGGGAAAAGCCCCGGGTCCAGGCGTTGGCTGTGTATGCCCCCCAGGGAGAGGGCGTCCTGTCCACGGGCCAGGACAAGGCGATTGTGGCATTGAATGCGGCCGAAAGTCCCGTCTTGCCGGCCGTCTGGGGACGCATCGGGCTGGGGCTGAAAGCCTACGACTACATGACGGGCACCACCAATATCTACGGTGTTTGCAGCCTACGGCTTTTTGTCGATGAAAAGGAGGTTTTTTCGCAGCAGTTCAACCGCTTTTCGTTTGACGAATCACGCTATGTGAATGCGCTCACCGACTACGGCGAGTGGGCGCTTCATTCCTCCTGGATCATGCGGTCTTTCCGGCTCCCCTTCAACCAGTTGGATGTCTATCCCGTCATGCTGGACGACGGATATCTGACCATCGACGAGGAGCGACCCTATCCCTGCCGCTACGAGCTGACCGACCGCCGTGGCAACCGGACGGTTGTGGCTTTTGTCCTGCAGGGCAGGAAAATGGAAATTCCTCCGGTGGATTCGACGCTGCTATGTTTCTATCCGCAATACGACAACGAATATGTGACAGCCGGTGTCAGGCTGCTGCTGCCGCACGGTTCGCTCTATGAACCTCTGTTCTTCCGCTACGACCAGCGCCCCTCCCCTTATGCCTCCGACTATTACGACTTGCACGACTTGTCGGTGCCGGTCCATTCCCCGTTGGCCTTGGAGATCTCCCTTCGCCGCGACCCTTTGGCCGACAAGAGCGGCTATTATCTCTCGCACCTCGACAGCAAGGGCCGCTGGGAATTTGTCCCGGCTGTCTACAGCGATGGAAAGATGCAGGCCGATATCCGCGAGTTGGGCACTTATGTGGTGATGATCGACACCGTTGCGCCGAAAATAATCCTGCCCTCTATTGACAATGTGCTGAAAAATGCCTTAATTCGCATCGGTATCCGCGACGACGAAACCGACATCGGCGGATACGAGTGCTATATCGACGGAGCCTGGGCGCTTTTCGAGGACGACTACAAGAACGCTTCGATCTTCTATCGTCCCGACGGCCGGGCCTTGCAACGCAACGGACAGAGGCACACGCTTGGTGTCAAGGTGTGGGATGCCTGCGGCAACGTGCAGCAAAAGGAATGGCAATTTGTTTATTAAAAGGATACGTATATGGAGAACAAAGAATTGATTCAGCAGGTCACTGCCAAGGCAAAAGTGTGGCTGGGCAACGCCTACGACGCCGCAACGCGTGCCGATGTGCAGCGTATGCTCGACAGTGAAGACAAGACAGAACTCATCGAGAGTTTCTACAAAGACCTGGAATTCGGTACGGGCGGCCTGCGCGGCATCATGGGCTCGGGCACCAACCGTATGAACCGCTACACGGTGGGCGCCGCCACCCAGGGCCTGGCCAACTACCTGAAGAAGAGTTTCGCCTCGCTCAAGGAGATCAAGGTGGCCATCGGGCACGACTGCCGCAACAACAGCCGTCTGTTTGCCGAGATTTCGGCCGACATCTTCTCGGCCAACGGTATCCATGTCTATCTGTTCGAAAGCCTGCGTCCCACCCCCGAGATGTCCTTTGCCATCCGTCACCTGGGTTGCCAGAGCGGTATCATCCTGACGGCATCGCACAATCCCAAGGAGTACAACGGTTACAAGGCCTATTGGGACGATGGCGGCCAGGTGGTGGCTCCCCACGATCGGAACATCATCGCCGAAGTCAATGCCATCAAACGGGTGGAGGACATCAAATTCAAAGGCGACAAGTCGCTCATCACCATCATCGGTGAGGAAGTTGACAAGGTTTATATCGATAAAATCACCAAGGTGTCCATGTCTCCCGAGGCCATCGCCCGTCACAAAGACCTGAAGATTGTCTATACCCCCATCCACGGCACCGGTATCAAGGTGATCCCGCGCTGCCTCCAGACCCTGGGCTTCAACAACGTCATCTCTGTGCCCGAGCAGAATGTCATCAGCGGTGATTTCCCCACGGTGGTTTCTCCGAATCCCGAGGAGCCTGCCGCCCTGGCCATGGCCATCGCCAAAGCCAAGGAAGTGGATGCCGACATCGTCATGGCTTCCGACCCGGATGCCGACCGCCTGGGTATCGCCGTCAAGAACGACAAGAACGAGTGGATACTGGTCAGCGGCAACCAAAATGCCCTGCTCATCACCAATTATCTGCTCAAGCGCTGGAAGGAGAACGGCAAGCTCAATGGCAACCAGTATATGGTCAAGACCATCGTCACCACTGAGTTGCTCAAGGACATGGCCGATCGCTACGGCGTGGAAATATATGATGTCTATACCGGCTTCAAATGGATTGCTTCGGTCATGCTGCAGCAGGAAGGCAAGAAGGAATTCATCTGCGGCGGCGAGGAAAGCTACGGCTTCCTGGTTGAGGACTTTGTCCGCGACAAGGATGCTGTCTCGGCCGCAGCCATGATTGCCGAGGTACTGGCCTACGCCAAGGATCAGGGCAAATCGCTGTATGAACAATTGCTGGACATTTATCTCGAATTCGGCTATTCCAAGGAAAAAGGCATTTCCATCGTCCGCAAGGGCAAGAGCGGCGCCGAAGAGATCCAGGCCATGATGGACAACTACCGTGCCCATCCGGTCAAAGAGCTGGCCGGCTCGCCCGTGGTGCTCATCAAGGACTTCAAGACCCTGAAGGCCTGCAAGCCCCAGACGGGCGAAGTCTGGGACCTGTCCATGCCCGAGCCTTCCAATGTGCTGCAATACTTCACGGCCGACAAGACCAAGGTGTCGGTACGTCCTTCGGGCACGGAGCCGAAGATCAAGTTCTACATGGAGGTCCGCACCGAGATGAAGACCCGTGCCGACTACGACAAGGCCGGTGCTGCCGCCGATGCCAAGATCGAGGCCATCAAGCAGTCGCTGGGCATCTGACCAGCCCGCTGCCGTTGAATAAAAGCAGTGCCCCGGAGGTCGTCCAAGACTTCCGGGGCACGCTGTTTTTACCGATGGAATCGGGCCTATTCGTCTTTCTTGCTGAGGTAGGCGATGATGGCCTTCCAATACTTGCCCAGCAGGATGATGCCCAAACCGAGGATGATACCCAACACACCATACTTGATCATTTCGACCTTGAGGGAACGCATCTCCCCTTGATAGACGATGGGAGTGGTGGCGCTGATGGGACCGTACGACAGGTTTTTCATACGGATCTCGTGGGCGTTGATGTAGTTCATCAGTATGGATTTTTCCCGGGTGAGCGACTGGATCCGGCTCTCGCTGGCATAGGTCTGCTCGTTGTTGGGTTCGTTCCGTTTGACGATGGTGGGGATGAGCCGGTTGTCCTGGTAGGCGAGGGCCTGCAACGAGTCGATGCGGTGCAGCTCGTCGTTGAGCACCTGTATCCAGCGGTTTTCGTTGTCTATGTTGATTTTCCAGGGGTCATAGAGCACATAAGAGGCGTTCAGTTTGTCGAGCAAGGCCTGGCGCACGATGGGCACGACGCTGTCGCAACGGGAAATCACCTCGACATAGAACTGGGTGATGGACCAGGTGTAAACCAGCGAGTCGGTGCGGAAGCGCTCTTTGTAGTCGATGATATCGATGGTGGAGTTGCGGTCGATGTCCACTACATAATAGGGTTCGATGCTGATGACCTGGGCGGCGACGGCGGGGTCGATGTCGAGGAACTTGGCCAGATCTCGGCCGCAGTGCTTGCCGGCTTCCCTGACTTGCTCTACAGCGTAGTAGGGCTGTTTGCAGAAGGAGTTGAGCCCGAAGCCCGAACGGTGGGGATTGTATTGGCGTACCGACCAGTAGCCCCAGGCCAGTCCGGCGACCAGGCACACGAGCATGAGCCATTTTTTCTGGTAAAACATCCTCAGGCACCAGCCCAGAATGCCGATACCCCACATGAAAGCCTTCTTGATGGCTTGCCAGCAAAGTGACAGGACATCCACCAGGTTGAGTTCTTTTTTCTTGTCTTCCATAATTTCCGTTTTGTGGGAACAAATATAGTGCAAGTCCGCCCTAAACACCAAAAAAATGTATACCATTATTTTTGGAATTGAATAAATAATCGTACTTTCGTTGTCACATATATAACAAGCTGCGTATGAGTTATCTGAAATTTGACAAAGCTTTGATGGTGAATCTGCAGCAATCCCTCACCAAGGAAATGCTGCAGGCCAACAAATCGGGTGCCTACAGCTATTCCACCATTGTGGATTGCAACACCCGTAAATACAACGGTTTGCTGGTAGTTCCCCTGTCGGGGTTCGGCGGCCGCAACCATGTGTTGATGTCGTCGCTGGACGCCACGGTCATCCAGCATGGCGCCGAATTCAACCTGGGACTTCACAAGTATCCCGGCGACCATTACAGCCCCAAGGGTCACAAATACATCCGCCAGTTTGAGTGCGACGACATCCCTACCACCATCTATCGGGTGGGCGGTGTCATCCTGGCCCGTGAGAAACTGTTCATGTCGTTCGAGAACAGGATACTGATCCGCTATACCCTGTTGGAGGCCCATTCCCCCACGCGTCTGCGTTTCAAACCCTTCCTGGCCTTCCGCGACACCAATGCCCTTTGCCACGAGAACTCCCAGATCAACAAATCGTACGAAGAGGTGCCCAACGGCATCAAGATGTGCCTGTATCCGGGCTATCCCGAGCTTTATATGCAGTTTTCGTCGAAGAATGCCTTCGACTACACTCCCGACTGGTATCGCAACATCGAATACATGAAGGAGCAGGAACGCGGCTATGAATACCAGGAAGACCTCTTTGTCCCCGGCACTTTCGAGATGCCTATCAAAAAAGGGCAGAGCATCGTCTTCGCCGCCGGCCTGTCGCCCATGTCGCCCGCCAGCATGAAGAAAACCTTCGATGCCGAGAAAGCCATGCGCAAGCCCCGTACCAGTTTTACCAACTGCCTGAAATCGGCCGCCTATCAGTTCTACAACAAGCAGAAAGACGGACAGCGCTACCTGTTGGCCGGTTATCCCTGGTTTGAATGCCGCGCCCGCGACATGTTTGTCGCCCTGCCCGGATGCACGCTCTCGGCCGAGGATCCCGGTCTGTTCACCGCCATCATGGAAACGGCCGAAAAAGGCGTCCGCAATTTCATGGAAGGCCGACCGCTCGATTGCGACATCACCGAGATAGATGCCCCCGACGTACTGTTGTGGATGATCTGGGCCATCCAGCAATACGGCAAGGACCAGGGCCGCGCCGCCGCTGTCGAAAAATACGGTTCACTGGTGCTCGACGCCATGGACTACATCATCAACCAACGCCATCCCAACCTCTTTGTCCACGACAACGGCCTGGTCCACACCTTCGGCAAGGACAAACCCGTTTCGTGGATGAACTCGACCATGTATGGCAAGCCCCTGGTACCGCGCAGCGGCTATCTGGTCGAATTCAACGCCCTTTGGTACAACGCCCTGCGCTACGCCGCCGATGTGGCCCGTGACCGCAGTGAGAGCTTCGTGGCCGACAATCTCGAAAGCCTGGCCGCCAAGGCCGGCGCCTCCTTTGTCAATGTCTTCCGTAACGGCTACGGTTATCTCTACGACTATGTCGATGGCGACTATGTCGATTGGAGTGTGCGTCCCAACCAGATCTTCGCCGCCTCGCTCGACTATTCTCCCCTGGACAAGATGCAGAAAAAGCAGGTGCTGGACATCGTCACCAAAGAACTGCTCACGCCCAAGGGCCTGCGCACGCTCAGTCCGAAGAGCATGGGCTACAATCCCATTTTCGAAGGCCCCGAAAACCGGCGCACCTGGGCCTACCACCAGGGCACGGCCTGGCCTTGGCTGATGGGCCCCTATCTGGAAGCCTATCTGAAGATCTACCGCATCAGCGGTTTGAGTTTTGCCGAGCGTTGTCTCTATGAGTTTGAAGACGACTTGACCGACCGTGGCGTCACCTCCATCTCGGAGCTCTTCGACGGCAATCCCCCCTATCGTGGCCGCGGCGGTATCGCCTTTGCCATGAGCGTGGCCGAGGTGCTGAGAATCAAACAGATGGTTAAGAAATTATCCGAAAACACCGTACAATTATAAGCAAGCGATGAGAGCATTGATGTTTGGGTGGGAGTTTCCCCCGCATATCCTGGGCGGTTTGGGCACCGCCAGTTTCGGGTTGACCAGAGGCATGGCCCTGCAACCCGACATGGACATCACTTTTGTCATCCCCAAGCCTCATGGTGACGAGGACCAGAGTTTTTTGAAAATCATCGGCGCCTGCAACACCCCGGTGGTGTGGCGCGACATCGACTGGGACACGCTTGAGAAGCGTTTCGGCTCGTATATGTCGCCCCAGCAGTACTACGATCTGCGCTCGCATATCTACGCCGACTTCAGGTATCTCTACACCAACGACCTGGGCTGCATCGAATTTTCGGGCCGCTATCCCGACAACCTGCTGGAAGAGATCAACAACTATTCCATCTGCGCCGGAGTCATTGCCCGCACCGAAGAGTTTGACATCATCCATTCGCACGACTGGCTCACCTATCCGGCCGGCATCCACGCCAAAAGCGTGACGGGCAAGCCGCTGGTGATCCATGTCCACGCCACCGATTTCGACCGCAGCCGCGGCAATGTCAACCCCGATGTCTATCGCATCGAGAAGGACGGTATGGACAACGCCGACCACATCATCTGTGTGAGCAACCTCACGCGCAACACGGTCATCAACAACTATCATCAGGATCCCGCCAAGGTAAGCACGGTCCACAATGCCGTCGAGCCGGTGAGTCGCGAGATCGAGGAAATCGAACCCATCCGGCACACGCAGCAGAAGATTGTGACCTTCCTGGGCCGCATCACCATGCAGAAAGGCCCTGAATACTTCGTGGAGGCCGCCTACCGGGTGCTCCAGAAGACCGACAAGGTGCGTTTTGTCATGGCCGGCAGCGGCGACATGATGGATGCCATGATCCGGCTGGCCGCCAAGCGCGGTATCGCCGACAAATTCCACTTCCCCGGTTTCCAGAAAGGCAAGCAGGTCTATACCATGCTCAAATCGAGCGACGTGTATATCATGCCTTCGGTGTCGGAGCCTTTCGGCATCTCCCCGCTCGAGGCCATGCAGGTGGGCGTGCCATCGATCATTTCCAAACAGTCGGGTTGCGCCGAAATCCTGGACAATGTCATCAAGACCGACTACTGGGACATCGACGCCATTGCCGATGCCATCTATTCCATCGTCACCTACCCGGCCATGTACAAGTACCTGCGTGAACAGGGCAAGGCCGAGGTCGATGAAATCAAATGGGAATATGCCGGCCAGAAGGTCAGGAAAATCTACGATCAGGTATTAGGACGATAATAATCAAACAGCATACATTATGAAGACGATTTGTTTTTACTTCCAGATTCATCAGCCCTTCCGTCTGAAAAGATACCGTTTTTTCGACATCGGAGAGGATCATTACTATTATGATGACTTCACCAACGAGCAGATCATGCAGCGGGTGGCCGCCAGTTCCTTCCTGCCTGCCAACGAGTTGCTGCTGGAACTGATCAAGGCCCACGGCGGCAAACTGCGGGTGGCCTTCTCCATTTCCGGTGTGGCGCTCGACCAGTTGGAACAGTATGCGCCCGAAGTCATCGAGAGTTTCCAGGCCCTGGCCAAGACAGGCTGTGTCGAACTCCTGGCCGAGACCTATGCCCATTCGCTCTCATCGGTCATGGACGAAGATGAATTCCGTCTGCAGGTCAAACAGCAGCAGAAACACATCGAACGTCTGTTCGGCGTCAAGCCCAAGGCTTTCCGCAATACGGAGCTGATTTATTCCGATGAAATCGGTGATATTATCTATTCGCTGGGCTTCAAGACGGTGATTACCGACGGTGCCAAGGCTGTTTTGGGCTGGAAGAGCCCCAACTTTGTCTATCAGAGTGCCACCAACCCCAATCTGAAGATCCTGCTCAAGAACAACAAACTGAGCGACGATGTGGCTTTCCGTTTTTCCAACTACGACTGGAGCGAATATCCCCTGACGGCCGACAAGTTCATCGACTGGATCGCCCGCACGCCCGACAACGAGCAGGTGGTCAATCTGTTCATGAACTACGAGACCTTCGGCAACCTGCAGCCTCGTGAGAGCGGCATCTTCGAATTCCTGCGCGCCCTGCCCACCTTCGCCCTGAAGCAGGGAATCGAGTTTCTGACACCTTCCGAGGTGGCCCTGAAACTGAAAGCCGTCGGTCCGATCAGCATGCCCAACCCCATCTCCTGGGCCGATGAAGAGAACGACCTGAGTTCGTGGATGGGCAACGACCTCCAGCGCGAAGCCTTGAACAAGCTCTACAGCGTGTCCGAGCGTGTGCGCCTGTGCAAGGACCACCGCCTGCGCCAGGATTGGAACTACCTGCAGACCAGCGACCATTTCTTCTATATGAGCACCAAGCAGTTTACCGACGGCGGGCTGTACAAGTATTTCAGTCCCTACGACTCGCCCTTCGATGCCTTCACCAATTATATGAATGTGTTGAGCGACTTTATGGAACGTGTCGAGGCCCAGTATCCTTCGACGGTCGACAATGAGGAGCTCAACTCGCTGCTCACCACCATCGAGAATCAGGAGAAGACCATCGCTTCCCTGGAGAAGGAGGTGCGTCAGCTCAGGCGTTCGGGCGGCAAGACGGCCAAAGCGGCCAAGCCTGCGAAAGCAGCAGCCAAGCCCAAGGCAGTAGCCAAGCCCGCGAAAGCAGCGGCCAAGCCCGCCAAAAAGAAATAATGATCGGTAGCCCCCGCTTAAAGTACCCGTTGCACCGGAATATCCCAAGGTTCAACGGGTATTTTTTCGACCTTTTGGAAGGGGAAACATATCCCTATGGTCGGGCAGGAAAGCCTGGGGAGCAGGCGGTCATAGTAGCCTTTGCCCCGTCCCAGCCGGTGCCCGTCGGCATCGAAGGCCATGCCGGGGATCAGTGCCAGGTCGATGGCCTGATAGTCGGAAAAGACCTCGGTATCGATCGTGGGCTCGAGAATGTCCCATCGGTTGGGCGTCATCGCTGCCTGCGGCCGGTAGGGTTTGAGCAGCAGGTCGTCGCCATCGACCACGGGCAGCAGCAGGGTCTTCTGACCGGCCCAGCGCTGCAACAGATCCTGGGTGGAGACTTCGTCGCCCAGGGCATGGTAGAGCAGCACGGTACGGGCTTCCTGCCATTCGGGCAAGGCTTCCACCTGCTGGCAAAGCAGATGCGACAGTCGGGCTTTCTCTACCTCCGACACCAATTGTTTGCGCTGGCGTATCTCCCGGCGCAGTGCTTTTTTTTCTTCGCTGCAGCTTGTCATGGACGTCCTACATCAGTACCCAGGTCTTTGATCAGTTCAACGGCCTTGAGCAAGGTCTGGTCCTTCTCCTGGGCAATCTCCCAAAACTCGTTGTCTCCCAAAATGTTTCGGGCAATGTATGCGTAAACTTGGATAAGCAGCTCTTCTTTGTCGGCTTCGATATCCTGCGGTTGGCCTTTTACGCCCTTGCTCCTGGCGTAGGCCACGAAGTCGGCGGCAATGGGCTGTCGGTCCAGTTGGCGGCGCAGCTCACCGACCGTTTTGCACTGGTCCAGTTCCCTGCGATGGCGGTCGGCATAGTTGGCGGCATAGAGATAGACCAGGTTCTTGTTGACAACAGTGGCAAACCAAGGGCTGACAGCGGTCGTGTCGATGGGCACGAAATAGTCGGGAATGATGCCGCCTCCGCCATAGACGATGCGTCCGCTCCGGGTTTCGAACCGGAGGCTGTCGTTGACCTGTATGCTGTCCAGGCTGCCGAATTCGCCCCTTTCGTAGCGGTTCGACAGGTCTTTTTCGTAGTCATCGAAATGGCCTTTGGTATAGGGCTTTTGAATGTTCCTGCCGGAGGGGATGTAGTAGTGCGCCACGGTCAGGCGTACCGCCGAGCCGTCCTTGAAGGGAATCTGTTGTTGGACCAGCCCTTTGCCGTAGGTGCGCCGTCCGACGATATAGGCGCGGTCGTTGTCCTGCAGGGCCCCGGCCACAATCTCACTGGCCGAAGCCGACCATTCGTCCGTCAGTACCACTACCGGCATCTGCTGGAAAGATCCCTTGCCGTCGGAGCGACTCTCCTCGCGGGGGTAGGATCGGCCTTCCACATAGAGCATCAGGCGGTTTTTGGGCAGCAGTTCGTTGAGGATGCCCAAGGCGGCTCCCATCAGCCCGCCGGGGTTGCTGCGCAGGTCGATGATGATGCGGTCGCAGCCCTCCTGCGACTTTTTATGGTTGATGATGTTCAAAAATTCGTTGTAGGTGGTGCGTGAGAAGTTGCCAATCTTGATGTAGGCGATATTGTCGCCTATCTTGTAGCTGGCATCCACACTGTTTACCGGGATGTCGTCGCGTGTGAGCACATAGTCGAGGATGTCTTGTGTCCCTTGCCGTTTGACTCCCACTTTGATCTTGGTGTTTTTCTTGCCACGCAGGGTTTTCATCACCAGATCGTTGTTGATGTCCTTACCCACAAAGACACTGTCCTCGACCGTCACGATGCAGTCGCCCGCCTTCATGCCGGCTTTCTCGGCCGGACCGCCGTTGACCACGGCAATGACGCGGATGGTGTCCTCGCGGATGTTGAACTGTATGCCCACGCCGCTGAAGGAGCCTTCGATCTCTTCGTTGGTCTTCTCCATCTCTTTGGCCGGAATGTACGACGAATGGGGATCCAGTTCCGACAGCACCTGGGGGATCAGGTGTTCGATAATGGCCTTTTCATCGACATCTTCGACATATTTGGACGATACCAGGTTGAGCAGGGCATCCAGCTTGTTCAGTGTCAGGTAGCTTTTCACGGGTGCGTGTCCCCACGAGGCCATCTGGAAGGCTGTCCGATAGACCATCCTCCCGGCCATGGTAAGTAGCAGGACACAGCAGATGATGACAATGGTTTTTCGTGTCGTCGGTTTCATAGGAAAGAAGGTTAAAGCGCGTTTTTGTCACAGAATACCACCTCGATGCCGGCTCGTTCGAGCAGCCGGATGCCGTCGTCGGTGTGGTAGGTTTCTCCGAAGACCACCCGTCGGATGCCGGCCTGGATGATGAGTTTGGCACATTCGATGCAGGGTGAGGCCGTGACATAGATGGTGGCCCCGTCGCTGCTGTTGTGCGAGCGGGCTATTTTGGTGATGGCATTGGCCTCGGCGTGCAACACATAGGGTTTGGTCTTGTAGTTTTCATCCTCGCAGATGTTTTCAAAACCCGAAGGTGTGCCGTTGTATCCGTCCGAGATGATGCGATGGTCCTTGACCATGAGGGCGCCCACTTGGCGCCGCTGACAGTAGGAATTCTCGGCCCAGATCAGGGCCATGCGCATATAGCGTTGATCCAAAGAGGTTTGTTTGTCCATATTATTTGATTCCGTTATGTCTGAGCATGGCATCGATGGTGGCCGGTTGGCCGCGATAGGCTTCGTAAAGCTCAGCAGCGGGCTTGGTGTTGCCCTTCGACAGGATGTTTTCCCTGAAGGAGGCCGCCCGTTCCCGGTCGAAAACAGCATGCTCGGTATAGTGATCGTAGGCGTCGAAGGCCAGAATCTCCGACCATTTGTAGCAGTAGTACCCGGCTGCGTAACCTCCGCTGAACAGGTGCGTGAAGGTGGGGCTCATGCAGCACGACACAGGCATGGGCAGCAGATCGACCGACTTCCAGGCCTCACGTTCGAAGGCGGCCACATCGCCCTGGAGCGGCTCGTGGATGGTGTGGTAGGCCATGTCCAGATAGCCGAACGACAATTGGCGGCAGCAGTCACGGCCCACGTTGAAATTGCCCGCATCCCTGACCTTCCCGATCAGCTCCATGGGAATGGGTTCGCCCGTCTGATAATGGATGGCGACACTGTCCAGGAATTCTTTTTCGTAGGCCCAGTTTTCCATGATCTGCGAAGGCATCTCGACAAAGTCGCGATCGACATTGGTGCCCGCCAGGGAGGCGTAGGTCACATTGGAAAGCATGCCGTGCAGCCCGTGTCCGAACTCGTGCAGGAAGGTGGTCACTTCGTCGAAGGTAAGCAGCGAAGGCTTGTCGGCCGTAGGCAGGGTAAAGTTCATCGACAGTGTGACGAAGGGATATTCGCGCTGGCCGTTGACATTGCTCTGTGCCTTGATGTCGTTCATCCAGGCGCCCGAACGCTTGCTCTCACGCGGGAAGAAATCTGTATAGATCACCGCCATGAAATCGCCGTTTTCATCGAATACTTCGTAGGCATCCACGTCTTTGTTCCAGACCTGGATGTCGGGATTCTTGACGAAGGTGATGCCATAGAGCCGGGTGGCCAGTCCGAAGACCCCTTTCTTGACATGCTCCAGTTCGAAATAGGGCTTGAGCATCTCATCGTTGAGATCGAACAATTTGGTTTTCAGTTTGTTTGAATAGTAGCTCCAATCCCAGGGCTCCAATTTGAAGGGCTTGGGCTCGGTCTGGTTGATGAACTCCTGGATGGCTTGGTGCTCTTTCTCCGCTACCGGCCGATAGGCCGCACGCAATTGGTCGAGCATCTGATAGACGTTTTCGACTTTGCCGGCCATCTTGCGTCTCAGGGCATAGGAAGCATAGTCGGGATAACCCATCAACTGGCCGATTTCCATGCGGGTGTTGACAATGTCCTTGATGACCTGCAGATTGTCGAACTCACCGCCGACAGCCCGCTGGTTGTAGGCCATATAGAATTGCTGCCTGACATCGCGGCGGTCGGCATATTTCATGATGGCGCCGTAACTGGGAGCCGTCAGGTCGAACAGCCAACCCTCCTTGCCCTGCTTGCGGGCTTTTTCGGCGGCAATGACCATTTCATCGTCGGGCAGACCCGACAATTCCTCCTTGTCGGTGAAAACCCGGCTGAAGGCATGGGTGGCTTTCAAGCTGTTCTGTCCGAAAGTCATGGTCAGGTTGTCGAGCCGGGTGCTGAGGCTGCGGTATTTCTCGCGGTCGGCCCCTTGCAGCGTGGCGCCTCTCTCAAGGAAGTCTTCGTAGGTTTCTTCGGTCAGACGCAGCTGCTCGGCGTTCAGACCCAGGTCGTGACGCTTTTCATAGACCTGGCGGACGCGATCGAACAGTCCCTCGTTCAGTGTGATGGCATTGAAGTGCTCCGACAGCATCAGGGTGATTTTTTCCTCGGCAGCCATCAGCTCATCGTCCATTTCGTTGTTGGTCAGCGTGCCGAAAACGGCGTCGATGCGGCTGATGAGCTTGCCCGACAGTTCCAGGGCTTCGATGGTGTTGGCAAAATCGGGGGCTTCGGTTTGGGCGACGATGGCCTGGATTTCCTGGTCGTGCCGGCGGATGGCCTCCTCATAGGCGGGGACAAGGTGGCAGGTTTTGACTTCGGCAAATGGCGGGGTGTCGCGCCAGGTCTGGTAATTCTCCAACAGAGGGTTCTTTTCTGAGCAGGCAGTCAGCCCTGCAACGAGGATGGACATGAGTAAAATAGGTTTGATTTTCTTCATCGTGAAAACATGGAAAATTTTTTCATGCGAAAGTAGCACATCTTTTTTAATAAGTGATTACTTTCGCGCAAAATTTGGAACCCTGATTAAGAAAAGACATTATGGCCATCAGCATTAAAGAAATCGTCGGAGCCTTCGTGGTTCTGTTTGCTATCCTGGATATCATCGGATCTATTCCCATTATCGTTGATTTACAGCGTAGAACCGGCAAGATACCTGCCATGAAGGTGACTTTGATCTCCCTGGTGCTGCTGGCCGGCTTCTATTTTGCAGGAGACGGAGTCCTGTCCTTGTTCGGAGTCAACATCCAGTCGTTCGCTGTGGCGGGTTCCATTGTGATTTTCGCCATTGGACTGGAAATGATATTCGAGATACATCTTTTCAAGTACGACGACAGTCCCAAGGGAATGTCCACCATTGTGCCGCTGGTCTTCCCGCTGATCGTCGGAGCCGGTTCGTTCACCACTTTGCTGGCCCTGAAAGCCGAATATCACACGGTCAATATCATGATAGCCCTGGTGCTGAACATGGTGTTCATTTTTGCTGTCCTCAAGTCGATCGGCTTTATTGAAAAGATCCTGGGCAGTGGCGGTATCTACATCATCCGCAAGTTCTTCGGCATCATCCTGCTGGCCATCGCCGTCAAGCTGTTTGCTACCAATATCGGCTCGCTGGTGGGCTAAGCCTTCTGTTTTTATTTATCTCAGCACGATGTCGTGCACGGTCGGGGCACCGACTGCCTCGTTGAGCTTTTCAACGAGCGACTGGCGTATGAGCATCAGCTCGTTGCGGACGATGGCCGAACGCACGTGCAGGTGCAGCACGCCGTTCTTGACATACAGGTTTTCGGTCTGGTCGGCCAGGCTCTTGCCCACCACCTCTGGCCACAGTTTGATGAGCCTGACTTCGTTGAGTCGGACATCCAGGTGCTGGACTTTCAAAACATGTGGCAGCACCTCGGCCAGGGTCTGTGAATTGCGGCGCTTCATGCAGTCTGGTAGGGGTGGATGTCCCCGTTTTCGATTTGGAACACTTTGTAGGGCCGCCCCGATTGCTGGAGTATGCGTGAGAGGTGCTCGTAGTGGGTGTCGGTGATGAAAATCTGTCCGAAGGCTTCCTGCGACACCAGCGAGATGATGTTTTCCACCCGTTGTTGGTCGAGTTTGTCGAAGATGTCGTCGAGCAGAAGGATGGGTGCATGCGTGCCCTTCTGCTTGAGAAATTCAGCCTGGGCCAGTTTCATGGCAATCAGACAGGTCTTGCACTGCCCCTGCGAGGCTACCTGCTTCACGGGCCAGCCGTCCATGGTGATGTCCAGGTCATCCTTGTGGATGCCTTTGGTGCTGAATCCCAGCAGGCGGTCCTTAGCCCGGGAGGCTTGGAGCTGCGGCTCCAGGGGCCCTTGGCTCAGGTGGGAGGAATAACTGAGCCCCACCTGCTCCTGCTGCTGGGATATCTGCCGATATTGTTGGTTGAAAAGGGGGATGAATTGCTCGATGAATTGCTGCCTTTTGCGGAAGATTTCCTCCCCATGGAAGGCCATCTGGCTTTCGTACAGTTCGTAGAGTGCGTCCTCGTAGTGGTGCCCTTCGTCTTTGAGCATGGCATTGCGCTGCTGCAGTGCCGCGGTGTAGCTCACCAGCGCCCGCATGTATTGCGGATCGTACTGCGAGATGGCCATGTCGATGAAGCGGCGCCGCTCTTCGCTGCCTTCGCGTATCAGGCGCTCGTCGCCGGGCGAGATCATCACCAGCGGCAGTTGGCCGATGTGCTCCGACAGCCGTTCGTAGGCTTTTTTGTCGTGTTTGAACACCTTTCTCTGCCGGCGTTTGATGCCGCAATAGTATTCGTGTTTCTCCCCTTCTCCCTCATAAAGGCCCTGTAGCATCAAAAAGTCGGCTTCATGGGCGATGACCTGCGAATCGAGCACATTGGTATGGCTCTTGCAGAACGACAGAAAATACACCGCATCCAGCACATTGGTCTTGCCTTGTCCGTTCTGCCCGAAAAAGCAGTTCAGATAGGGCGAAAACGTCACATGAGCCTCTTTGATGTTCTTGAAGTTGAGTATGTCGAGCGACTGTAGATGCATAGTGACGCAAAAATAAGGATTTATGTCTGTTATCCCAAGGCGTACTCTGGCTTTTTTGTCTAAAGCAACCACTCTCCCATAAAGAGGACTATCAGCGTATTGGTCACACTGACAACCATTGGAAGAAAGTCTTTTTTCTCGATTCCATAAATTAGTGACAAAACCACTGATGATGGACAAAAAAGCAGTAAATCAAGTCCAAATGGCCATGGGTGAATGTTATCATACAGCCAGTCTCCCAACAGTTTTGGCCCATATGGTCTAATATCATAGAGCAACGAAGCCCTTATTTCCGGTTCCATAAACAGCACAGACAGAACTATGGAGACAATGCAGGCGATACACATAAATAAGAAAAACACTGTTTTTTCTTTTGACCTTACAAGGTAATACACCCAAAAAAAGATTGCCATGGCATAGAATGTGAGAATATCCCATGGATAGATTCCATGCATAAAACGCAGGTTGATAACAGGTAACAAATGAGCTACAACTTTGATAATGATTTCGATGGAGACAATCAGCATCAAGCATTGCGAAACCTTTTTAAAATATGAGCACTTTTCCATATCAGTTTGAATTAAATGGTGGCTGGGTAAATTAATAACGGAATGATTTTATTTTTATTACGTTTTGGATTAAAATACATGGCTCAGTTTATGCTATCTTTTGCGCCACTCGCTACGCTTTGCGGCGCAGGAGATAGCTGCGCCGCATGGCTCAGTTTGTGCTATCTTTCGCGCCACTCGCTGCGCTTCGCGGCGCAGGAGATAGCTGCGCCACATGGCTCAGTTTGTGCTATCTTTCGCGCCACTCGCTGCGCTTCGCGGCGCAGGAGATAGCTGCGCCACATGGCTCAGTTTATGCTATCTTTCGCGCCACTCGCTGCGCTTCGCGGCGCAGGAGATAGCTGCGCCTCGCCAATGCAAACTTGGACAGTTTGCATTACGGTCTTTCCGTCCTACGCCCTTGCCAAAGCAAGCTTTGGGCGGACGCAGGCCGCAAAGCCCTGCAATCGCAAATTAATTTGCGATTGGACTCGGCTTGCTGTATCTTTGCATTACAAACAAAAATCATTAATTTTGCGGCGCAAAAAAGGTTTATCAATATGGCAAATAAGAAAGTAGTCTCCAAGCCGGAGAACAAGAACGAAGAATTGGGGAAAAATGTCGGTGAGGCACTTTCCCGTTCGGAACAGTTTATCGAGAAGAACCAGAACATGCTGCTCATCGCTTTGGTCGCTGTACTGGTGATTGTGGCAGGCATTGTCCTGTATAATAACAAAGTGGTGGCTCCCCGCAACCTGGCGGCTGCCGAGCAGCTCTTCCGCGGTGAAAGCTATTTCGCTGCCGATTCCTTCGATTTGGCACTGAACGGCGACGGCGTGGATTTCGTCGGCTTCGAACAGTTTGTCAGCGATTACAAGCACACCAAGTCGGCCAAGCTGGCCAAGGCTTATATCGGTCTGTGCTACAAGAACCAGGGCGATTTCGAGACGGCCGTCAGCTACCTGAAGCAGGTCAAAGCCAAAGACATCATGGTGTCGCCGGCCCTGGTTGGCGCTGTGGGCGACTGCTATGTCGAACTGGGCGAGACGGCCAAGGCTGTCGGCTATTTCGAGAAGGCTGGCAAGGTCCACAACAATCTGCTGGCTCCGATATATCTGATGAAGGCCGGCCTGGCCTATGAGTCGCTGGGCAACTATGCCGCCGCCTTGAAGGTCTATCAGACCATCAAGGAGGAATATCCCCTTACCCAGGAGGGTTCCGAGGTGGACAAATACATCGAGCGCGCCAAACTTTTAAAATAATCCGGGATGGCCACCAAGAACCTCTCGGAGTTTGACAGCTCTACCCTGCACGATGTCGCGGCCTTGCGCTTCGACATCGTTGTTTCTAAATGGAACGAGCCCGTGACCGACAAATTGTTGGAAGGGGCGGTCGATTGCCTGACATCCCAAGGCGTTCCACAGGACCATATCCGTGTGTTCCCCGTGCCGGGCAGTTTTGAACTGGTCTATGCCTCCGCCCGGCTCATGGAGCGTCCTTCCGGCCAGAGGGCCGATGCCATCATCGCCCTGGGCTGTGTGGTACGCGGCGGCACGCCTCATTTCGACTATGTCTGCCAGGGGGTGACACGAGGCCTGTCAGAACTGAATGCCCGGGGCCAGGTGCCCGTCATTTTCGGTCTGCTCACCACCGACGACATGCAGCAATCGCTGGATCGTGCCGGAGGTATCTATGGCAACAAGGGAGTGGAGGCAGCCTATACTGCCATGGAGATGGCCCAGTTGAGCCATCGTATTTAGTCCATTTCCAGACCGAGCTGGTTTTTCAACGAGGCAAAGGAGGGATTTTTCTCCAGCATAGCATTAAGTTGGTCCTGAGGAGTCAGGGCCTTCTTTTTTTCGTCTCCGACGCTGACGCGCACCTGCAGGCTGGCATGGCTGTTGTGCAGTTGCTGGCGGAGGTATTGCTCGATCTGGGGTTTGATTTCGAGCATGCGCTTTTCCATGTTGGGGTGGAAAACGACAAATTCAAAATCGGTGTCGCCTGTCTTTTCGGGCGGATTGGCGATCATGGCCGAACTGATCTGGGGATCGTCCTTGATGGTGTTGGCATAGGCTATCCAGGCTTGGGCCAGTTGCGGAGTGTCGAAGGGCTGGTTTTCTTCGGGCGCAGGGGCAGCTTCCTGGACGGGGGCAGGGGCGGCCTGCTGGGCCGACCGGTTGATGGAAAGAGATGTAGGACGCCTGGGAGCGGTGGCAGCCGGCCGATGGGATGTGGGTTGTGCCGCCGGTGCCGGGGCTGCAGTAGCGGGTTGGGGAGCGGGCGCAGTCTGAATCGGTGCGGGCGCAGGCGTTTGAGCCGATGGCTGGGCGCTGCCGGGGGTTTGGGCAACCGTTGCCGCTGGTTTTGCCGTCGGGGCGCTGGCGGGTGCCGGAGCAGCCGTTACGGGGCTGAGCGGCGCAGTTTTTCCTTTGCCGCCGTCGGGATCGGGCTCTCCCAACTGGCAGAGGCGGATGAGGCAGAGCTCGACCAACAGTCGTTTGTTTTTGCTTTGGTTGTATTGCAGGGAGCATTCGTTGGTCAGTTTCAGCGCTTCGACCAGCAGGCGGAACGAGCAGGCTTCGGCTTGCTGCCGGTATCGGGCCTGGATACTGTCGCTCACTTCGAGCAGCGGCAGGGTGCGCGCATCTTTGCAAACCAGCAGGTCGCGCAGGTGGGTGCTGAGGCCGGTCATGAAATACTGGCCTTCGAAGCCCAGGCTGAGCACCTGGTCAAGGAGCAGCAGGGCCTGGGCGGTCTCATGCCGGAGCACGGCATCGATGAGCTGGAAATAGTAGTCGTAGTCGAGGATGTTCAGGTTCTCGATGACACCCTTGTAGGTGATCTTCCCTTCGCCGAAACTGGCCACCTGGTCAAAGACCGACAGGGCGTCGCGCATGCCGCCGTCGGCCTTCATGGCGATGATGTTGAGGGCTTCGGGCTCGTAGGCGATGTTTTCCGACTGGGCCACAAACTGCAGGTATTGCTGAATATCGCCCACACTGATGCGATGGAAATCATAGATCTGGCAACGCGACAGGATGGTGGGGATGATCTTGTGCTTCTCGGTGGTGGCCAGGATGAAGACGGCGTATGAAGGCGGCTCTTCCAGCGTTTTGAGGAAGGCATTGAAGGCGCCTTGCGACAACATGTGCACCTCGTCGATGATATAGACCTTGTATTTGCCCAGTACCGGAGGAATCCTCACCTGCTCGGTCAGGGCACGGATGTCATCGACCGAGTTGTTGGAGGCGGCATCGAGCTCCAGGATGTTGTACGACCGCTGTTCGTTGAAGGCACGGCACGATTCGCACTCGTTGCATGCTTCGCCGTTTTCCTTGGGATGCAGACAGTTGATGGTCTTGGCAAAGATGCGGGCGCAGGTGGTCTTGCCCACCCCTCTGGGGCCGCAGAACAAGTAGGCATGGGCCAGCTGGTTGTTCTTGACGGCATGTTGCAGGGTGGTGGTCAGGGCCTGCTGGCCGACCACCGACTGGAATGTGTCGGGACGGTATTTTCTGGCAGAGACAAGATAATTTTCCATGAGCGGTCAATTTGTCTGCGAAGATAACAATTCCGGGGTGATTTCCATCGGTTTTTGAAAAATAATCTTTTACTTTGCAGCATAAGCCGCAAAAGACGGCATGCTTCCTCTTTTGTCGGCCGAAGTCTTTTCAAATGAACAAGTTAAAAGAACTGTATGCCCGCATCAAGCCGTACTTGCCCAACAAGTATGTCGCGGTCATTGTGCTGTTTGCCATCCTGATGCTGTTCTTCGACAAGAACAACCTGTTGCGCCGTCGTCACTACGAGCGTCAGGCCCGGGAACTCCGCCGTGAGATCAAGGCCTACGAGAAAGAGCGTGACGATGCCATAAAACAACTGGAAGACCTGCGCATCGGCACCCAGGAAATCGAGAAGATCGCCCGCGAGCAGTATCTCATGAAGAAAGACAACGAGGAAATCTTTATCCTGGAAGAGGATTGATGAAAACACAGCAAAAATACGAGGCGCTGCTCTATGCCGGTTATCTTCTGATGATCGCCTCCGTGGTATTGGTCATGGAAAATGTGGGCTGGGGCAAATACCTGTTTTGCGCAGGTGGGGCTGCCTACTTGTTTTACCGGGCCCGGTTTGCCTACCGGGGGGAGGATTTCCGCCTTCGCCGGCTCAACCGGATGTATGCCTTCGGCGGCATCCTGGTCATAGCGACCGGCTATCTGATGTTTATCTCCAACAACGGCTGGCTGGTGCTGATGTTGCTGCTGGCATTGGTGGAGCTTTATGTCAGTTTCCGGGCCGATTATTATCAAAAACACCAGCAGTAGATGTCATCCCCTTCGTTCCGATTCAGACATTTTGAGATCTTCCACGACAAGTGTGCGATGAAGGTGGGCATGGATGGTGTGACGCTGGGCGCCTGGGCCGTGTCGCCCGAGGTGGCCAATGTGATGGAACGCCGCATCCTGGACATCGGTACCGGCAGCGGCGTAGTGGCCTTGATGCTGGCACAGAAATACCCCGAAGCCTTGATCGATGCTGTCGAGAAGGACATACCGGCCGCTTTCCAGGCGGTGCAGAATGTGGCTGCCAGTCCCTGGCCCGAAACGGTGCAGGTGTATCAGGGCAGTTTTCCGGAAATCATGTCGCATCTGCCCCTCAAAACCGAAGGGGAATACCACCTGATTGTCTGCAATCCCCCTTTCTTCAAGCAAGACCTCAAGCCCATCAACCAGGCCCGCAGCCTGGCCCGGCATGCCGACGACCTGGATTTTGCCACCCTGGTGCGCGGTGTGGAACCTCTGTTGCATCCTACGGGGCTGTTTTCGGTGATCCTGCCCTTTGATGCAGGTGAGATATTCGAAGAGTATTGCTACGAATATCATCTGTATCTGCAACGCTCCTGCCGCCTGCTGTCTGTGGCAGGCAAGGCTCCCAAGCGTGTGCTGATGAGTTTCGGCCGTGAGCGCCTGGAGGCAGTGCAGCGCGAGGAGCTCACCGTGGCCGACGGGCAAGGCTCTTATACCGACCAGTACCGTCACCTGACCGAAGGCTATTATCTGCCGGAGGCTTTCAATTAAGAATATCAATCCGGGCCGGACAACGAATGGTTTGACAGGCGTCATCCATAAAAAAAAGAGGGCGAAACTGACCCGAACCCCGAAAGTTAGACAAAAAACTTTCGGGGTTTTGTTATGTCAAAATTAAAGAAACATGGATATGCCGATAGACTTCGGTATATGCAGATGATGGAACAAGGGTATAGTGCGA
>Ga0079305_1001515_pt1 | contig 29499 bp, 25 predicted proteins | sample LMS_cellobiose_e_FD_79183 | JGI IMG/M metagenome (GOLD analysis project Ga0079305, IMG submission 79183) | Rumen-fistulated moose microbial communities from Alaska, USA - LMS_cellobiose_enrichment | ecosystem: Host-associated > Mammals > Digestive system > Stomach > Rumen fluid ... | reverse complement strand
GTCGAGTTCCGCGCTCTGTGCGACGGGCTCGGTATCGGCTATTATCGAACCGGGACACTTGGAACCGGGGACCGCGTTGTTCGACTTGTCTGGAACCAGCTCCGGAAAGCACCGTCGGAGTTCGGTCTGTGCCCCAGCAGGAACGGCAGTTGCGATTTTTCCTGTCGAAAATCAAACCCGAATCCGGAATGACAACCGCCTGTCGCGCGATGGGGCAGGTTACAGCAGGCGATGTCCGTCGTTGGCCGTGTTTTCCGGACCCCCCGGTTCCGAAAGGGGCGATATTATTGAGGGGTTTTCTTCAGCGACTCAAAGGCGTCGTAATACCGATTGCCGAGTTCGATCAGGCTTTCCCGGTCAAAGTGGACTTTATCCGGATTTAGCGTTGTTCCTTCCGCGGAAACGAATGCCGCCGGCTGTAATTGGTTGACCGCCGAACGCTGGGCATCGGAAATAATCTTGAAGTATTTTGGAGAGCTGGCGGCAATTTGAGGGCTCAACTCCCCAACGATAATCGGAACGGAAGGGGCATCGAATTCTTTTCGGAATCTTTTAAACAGCTCCAGCAGTTTTGCTTCATGTTTTTCCGCTTTCCCTTCGGAACAGTCGGATTCCCCCTGATGCCAGAGAATGACTTCCAGTGTCCCGTTTTGCAGCGCCTGTTTTGTCCGGGCGATTGCGTCGTCATAAGGATGGGATTTTGTTTGGGAAAAGTACGCGCCAGGCATCCAGTCGTCAAGACTGGAGCCGCCGCAGGCGGTTGGAACGAGACCGACGGTAATGGTCGGGTCGCTTGCCGCCAGCCGGTTCGCGAAAGTGTGTCCCAGTCCGACCCCGGCGTTTGGTTTGTCGTAATGAATCGGATCCGTCGCCGGAACCCAGTTGCCGTCCCGGGTCAGCATAAGTACCCGCGGATTTTCAATCCGGTCTTCCGGAGTCACTGTTCCCCGGCCGGCCATGTTCGACTGTCCCGCCAGAACGACAATCCGGAATTTCTCTCTGGCCGGTAACGTAACCGACGGCGTCGATTCCTGGGCATCTGATTCCGCGACCGGGAAAATAAATCCAAAACATAAAATAAATCCGAAACATAATAACGCGGTCCGGGTGATTGATAAGATCGCCTGTGAACAGTTCCGGAAAAAGGGAAAAAAGACACGCCGGTTCGGGGACTGTTTTACCGCCGAAAATTTTTGGGATTCAGGCATAGATCTTTCCTTTCAGAATGCGGGGATCGTTTGATTGTCGGAGATCATCAAGTTTCAGAACGTCGTTATTGACCTGAGCTGCCGTAAACATCCGGAGGGTCGTTCCGGTCCCCTGACGTCCCTTTGAGTTGATCGCCGGAGATATTTTCCGGGAATCGGGACAGGCTGTTTTCCTTTTCGACGGGAACCGTCGCCGAAATTTGAAGGGCGGGGACTCCCTGAAAAACGCCTGGAGTTCCGAGAAACGCGGGGACCCCGTCAAGCGAGATGAGAAACGGTGTATCCCGGGGGATTTCCGTTGAAATGATGTCGCCGGGCTGTAACTGGCGAAGTTCATCCAGGGTCATCGGGACCGTTCCGAGCTCAACACGCAGTTCCATGGGTTCCGGTTTCGGGAAAACAGGGGGTTCCGTTTCAAAAGAGTCGTCGCCGGGGTGAATCCCGGTTTCAATCAACAGGCTTTTGACGGACGATTCCGGGAGAATGTAATCGAGATACCAGTCAAAACCGGGGGCCGTGCAGCGGATTTGAAAAAATGTCTGATCCGTTGTTTCGGAAAACAGCATATCAAAACCAAAATGTCCCTCCTCGGTTAAAACCGGGATTTCGCCCAACGGTTTTGCCGGTTCCATGAGGGAACAAACCGGTTTTTCAAGGATCTGCAAAATAAACGGAATCAGCTCTTTTTCTGTTTCGCTTAACGGACACTGATATTCCCGTTGCATGGCGGACCAGTTTTCCGGCGACCATGTTCTTCCAAACGCCCGGTCAATCAGAAGGAGCAGAAATTCCTGATTGATCCGGATTCCCGGCGAACAGGGACGGTTTCCGAAACGGCCGGAAATCCAGCGTCCGGACGGAGGGTTCCCGGTCGTTTGTTGATAAAAATCCTCCTGCTGAAGCTCATGCCGGTTCTGTGTCTGAATGAAATCGATTTTCATGACTTCATTCAGCCGGAATCGGGAAGCGAGTATTTGCTGAATCTCCGGGATCAGCCTGTTCTGGGATAATTTTTGCAGTTGGGAGAACATTTTTGTTTTGATTTCGATCGGAACCCCGCGGATTTTTCACGGCGTTCCCTGATATTTTACAGATAAATCCGATGGAACGCAGATTATCGTAATAAATTCAGGCAATCACAGTATACAGTAAAAGGAAATTAAAACAGAAAAACGAGGTCAAAAACACGCCATTAAATTTTATAGATCAATCCTAGCGAAAAACCCTGGAAGAGGCAAGGGAAAAGAACAAAAAAAATACAAAAAGAAAACATTTCTATTGCCAATGGATTGTTTATCTGGTATGATTTTTTAAACACTTGTTAAATTCCAGTACGCAGAGATTGCGTATTAACCAACAAACAGCAGGAGGTTTTTTTCTTATGAAACTGAATCGAACATTGATGGTGTTGGGAACGGTTGCCCTGACGTTTCTGACGTTTTTTTATGGAAGCGGAATCGCTGGGGCGAAAGATGCTGACGAGTTAAAACCGATCGGGGTCGTCTCTTTTGCCGGGTATGATCAGCTTTGGGACGCGGCGGAAAAGATTTCCGATTTTATTGGCTATAAAGACACGGTAACATCCATTCGGTCCGTTACGGCGGACGTTCAGGGAATGGACACTCAAAAGCCCTGGGGAATCGCGTTTCTGACAGACGGCGAGGATGTTTATTCCGTTGCCTTTTTACCGGTTCCGAATATTGAGGAACTTGAGTTTGTCGGATCCCAGGGGCTGAAAGATGAAATTGAAACCAATGACGACGGTCAAAAATACCTTGAGTTTGGTGGTGATGAAGAAAAAACCTGGGAGATTGTCGAGAAGGACGGCTGGACCTATGTTATTCAGGGAATGGGGAAGAGCGCGATTTTGGACAAAATTGATCCGACAGCCCTCCTGGACGGTCTGAATAATCAGTATCTCCTTGCCGGAAAGCTGTACTGTTCCAATATTCCCGATGAGCTACTTGAGTCGGCCTTTGCGTTTTATCGTCAATTGATTGCGGAAAACGATGTCGCGAATGTCAATGTGGAACTGGCGATTGACCTGTATTCCTGGATAATCCATGAGGTGGATACCCTTGTTTATGGTTGGAAAGTTTCTCCGGAAACCGGTGACATCGACATTGACGTTTCCATGGTCGCTAAAAAGGACAGCGTTTTGGTTGATTGCTGGAAAGAAAGAGGGAAAACCCAATGGGGAAGTTTTTACCAGCCCGATGATTCCGTTTTCAGCTTTTGTGATTCCAACATAGTACCGGAAGAGGTCCGGAAGTACAATGTTGAATCCTGTAAAGAAGTTTTTGATCGTATTTCCGAGGCGATTGATGTATACATTGATGATGAAAAAGATCTCAACTATGTCCATGAAATTCTCGATGAATACCGCGATTGCGCTGTCAAGGCCATTGAGGCCGGCAAATCGGACGGCGTGGTCACACTGACCGCGGAACCGCTGCTGGTGGCGGCGGCGTCTGTTACGGAAGGCAACCAGCTTCAAAAATCACTGGAAAAGGTGGTTGAACACGCGAAAGAACAGATCGAAGACGATGAGGACAAGGAGACGTTTGATCGTGTTATTCAGTTGAATGTCGATAAAATCAACGGTTATCAGGTTTCTGTGATCGAATTGTCCTTTGACGATGACATTCCCGTTGATAACGAAATGCTGGCCGGTAAGAGCTTCTGCCTGCGGCTCGGTTTTCGGGACGACAAGGTGGTTGTTGTCAGCGGACTCGATTCCCAGTCTGTCCTGGAAAAATTCCGCGAAGTTGCGTCCGCTCCGGAAAATAACATAACGGTGCCCGACACCACGGCCGTTTTTTCGCTTGCGGAGTTTGGAAAGATGATCGGTCATTTTCTTCCTGACGCGGAAGAAGGGACGGAAGATGATCTTGTCAGCCAGCTCAAGCCCTATATCGATATTTTGAAAGACGCGAGTCCGGACGCGAAAATTCTGGTGACGAATACGCTCAAGGATACCGAGCTGACGGGAAACATCCGTATGACGGGCGAACATGTCGCGGCCATTGGCAAACTGATTCAGGCGTATTTGGCCAACCAGATGGCCGGGTTGGATGAGGATGCCGACGAAAATATCGACGACTCCTTTGAGTAATGGCCGCCAAGGTTTGAGTAACACACACACCGGTGACAATCACCGGTATCCAGATAAAAGCCCCTTTTGACAGGGGCTTTTTTTATGTTTGAAGAGTTTTTTATGATATTGCCCGGGCAGCATAGCGAACCAGAAAACCTCAACCGGGACAAGGGAAGACCTCGGGAAGGTTCTGCCGGGGGTTCTGCCGGCCTTGCCTTTAAGCGGACGTTAAAAAGGAGAAGGAACGACGAAAAAAGCCGTTTATCATGAAATGGCGTTTAGAAGAATGGCCGCTGACACGGGGAAAGAGTCCCCGTGTCATTTTCCCATCCGTTACGCAACAATATTTAAGGTCAATCGCCATAAACCCAGATCAGCGTTTCGTAAGGGGCGATTGTGACCGGGGCGGCGGTCGGATCGACATCGGAACGGACATCGCCGGTTTGCGGATTCAAAAGTGTCCAGCGTTGAGCGGGATCCTTTGCCAGGTTTATCAGGCCGGCCGTCCCCTCATAAGGTTCCGGAGTAAGATTGGTGACGACAAAAATCAGGCGTCCGTCCCGTTTGAAGGTCCCGGCACAGAGTTTCATAAAGGCATGACTCCATTTCAGGCGGGGGCCGGTCAGTGGTTCCAGTTTCGTCAGCAATTCTTCTTCGGAAATGTCGTCGGCACGGACAGTCCGGAAACCGGGATTGAGCCAGTTCTCATCATTAACCCGGGCGTTTTGCGAAAGTACCAGTCCGGTAAAATCCGCCGGGGAAAGCTGTTTGTCCGAAGTTTGGGCACGGGCCGTCTTTTCCTGTTTCGTGGAATCGTTTCGGAGTAACTGTTCAATCGATTTCGTATTGATGAGCGTAAACGGAATCTGGTTTCGCGCCATCAGGGTGCCAACGCGCCGCCAGTCGTTGATTGTCTGTATCATCCGGTCCGACTGTTTGCCGCTGCCGATGGTCTCCGCAACCGGGCGGTATTCTTCCTGAAGAACGTCGATCGGATAATAAAACAACAGGGGGCGGATCGGGGTCGCGTCCCGGAGAATACTGTTCAGACGTCCGATAAAATCGCAGTATTCCCTGTGTGTCTGCTCATTACGCCAGGGGGAAATGGTTCCGCCCTGAATACTGTAATACAGATTGAAATCAGTGACTCCCCAAATAGCCTGCCAGGCGGAGGACGCCTCCATGAGGGGGAGTTTAACCATTGGATTGCCGCCAAACGACTGACTGAAGTCACTGGTTTCTGTCATAACGCGACGTTCCCCGATCAGGGTTGCTGCGGAACAGGGGAATGCAGCGACACACCATTCTCCGTTCAGATACGCCATTGGATCGGCGTTAAGAATATCGAGTCCCGGAATATCATAATTTTTGAGGACCTCCAGTTTGTCGCCGTCCAGCCCGACATGAGCGACCAGAACTTCTTCCCAGAGGGAATGTCCGGAGGCGACGGGGCCCGGCTGCGCGGAACGGCACCAGGTTTTTATCGGTTGATAGTATCGGGCAATATCCAGCTCGTTGACCAGAGTCCAGAATTGACGGCGGATTTGGCGATCCGCTTCGGAATCCCCGGTAAACAGGGACATCAGATGGTCATGAAGCGATTCGCCGTATTTTTCCTGATATTTCGATTCCATATCGTCACACCAGGGAACCGCGGGAAGCTGCTTTTTATCCGGATTCTGCGGGTCACGAACAGAAATTTCCGCCGGAATCCTGCCCAGATACATTGCCATCATGGACGGTTCATCGGTAAAGAACGCTTCCGCTTTTGCGTAAAGGCCTTCGCCAAGTTTCTCTTTATACTGTTTGTGTGTCACTTCAATAAACCGTTCGACCGCTTTCGGGTTGAGCGGGTTCGGGTACCGTCGCTGTTCGCAATAGTTATTGCTTGCGTGAGTGAATTCGTAAGAATCCCGGACGTAACAGGGCGGGTCATGCTCCGGATCATAGACCAGTTCCTGGGACTCAAGTTCCGGATGACCTTCCAGAACGATACCCCCCGCCCCAAGGCTTGGGTAACCGTCCTCGTCATAAATCCAGAACCGTAGACCGGCCGCGTCGACATTTTTGACCCCCTGAACGAACCGTTCCCAGTTCTGCGGGTTACTGACATAATGTTTGCTGATCAGCCCCGGCGCGGAATTTTCCGGAGCGGTCGGAATGTAACCGTCGCCACTGACGTTAATCACGACGCCGCCAAGACCGCAGTTTTTGTAATATTCGACGGTCGCCGGATCGCTCAGATCCCGGCCATGAATGATTTGAAGAGGCCGCATTATATTGGACGGCGCGTTCCATTCCGTCAGCCAGGCAGCCGGAAGCGGAACGGTTTCCTGGGCGAAGGTTCTATTCCACAAAACAAAGGTTCCGATCAAAAGGGCTCCAAGAAATAAAATTTTCGCCGGAAAAACAACAAAAAAACGTTGATTATTAACCTGAGTTTGCATAAAATTCCTTTTCATGGACAGTGGTTGTTCAGCTCTGTTCGCGGATGAAACGTCCGCAAACAAAAGAAAAACGGTAAAAAAACAGGAAGGAAAAAATAATCTAACATAAAACGGACTCAAAAACAAGTTTAACGGATTCCCCTTTTGTGTTTTTGGTTTCAAAGATTACCCGGAAAAGGAATTTTTCGCGTAATCCAAAATAAATTCCCTGAAAAGGACGACCTGCCGGAGACGATACCGCCTTTCAGGATAACGTCCAGCTTCAACCGGGACTTGAGGATAACCGGGCCTCCAACCTTCCCTGAAATTTAAAAGGACATGATTCAATGAAAAAACTCGCTTTTTCACTCTGTTTGATTTTTCTTCTGACTCTTTCCGGCCTGAGTGCCGAACCGGAAGGATCGCGGCTTAGAATTGGAAGCTGGAATGTTTTACATGTAACCGGACTAGACGGTGTTCTGGATTACGACCGCGACGCGGAAACGATACGGGCCATGAACTGCGATGTTCTTGGGCTTCAGGAACTTGACAGGAAAACCGGACGGGTAAACAATGCGGATCAGATTCAGGAATTGAGTCAGCGGACAGGACTGGTGCCGGGGTTCGCGAGGGCCATCGACTTTTCCGGCGGGGAATACGGAATCGGAATGCTGTCCAGACAGGAACCAGTTTCGATCATTTCCGTTCCGTTGCCGGGCAAGGAAGAACCGCGGGTTCTTCTTATCGCGGAATTTGAGGATTTTTTCTTTTTCAACACTCATCTTTCCCTGACCGCTGAATCACGGGCGGAAGCGGCTGAAATAATTACCGGAGAAATGAAAAAACGGACCAAACCGGTTTTTCTGGTCGGAGACTGTAATCTTGAGTGGGACGAAGCGCAGAGCCTGTTTCCCGATGATACCTGGACGGTTTTGAGTCCGGATCAACCGACATTTCCCGCCAATCAACCGGAAGTCCGGATTGATTACATCTTTGTCGGAAACGCGACCTTACAGAGCGACGGGGAAATCAACGATTCCGCAGCGCAAACGGACCGTCCGGATTCGCCCGTGTTCCGGATTATTTCCGCCCAGGTTGTTGAAAACCCGATCGCCTCCGATCATCGCCCGGTCTGTGTTGAAATCCAGCGGGTCCGGTGAAATCCGGAAAAAACGTCAAAATTCCGCTTCATTAAAAGATTGTCGAGATATAACGTCGCCGTTTCTCTTTCGATTAAAATGACGGGAGACGTTATTCCGGGCAACCGGTTCCTGTTTTCAATTTCCTGAAACCGGAATCGGTTTCTCCTTTTTCCGTTTCCGTCCGGAAGGGTACCTTTTCTGATTGCCCTTTACACCGGAAAAAAATTTTGTTATTCTTGCGTGGTTTACCGTTTCAGAGTCACGGTTTACGCCGGTTCGGTGTCTGGCCGGGGAAAAAGAGAGACGGGATCCTTTAAAACAGACTGTCTGGTTCAACAGACCTGTCAGACGGTTCCGGTTTCCGGGGAAAGCTGCCGGTTATTCCGGAAAAATCTGAAGAATTTGTTCCATCCGGATTACACACGATCGTTTTTGCGCTGTTTTCAGCGATACAGAAATCAGATCCTTTGAGGGTGTTTAATGTCAAATCGTTGTCATTTCGTTAATTTCATCAAAAAATCATTTGTTTTCAGCGGGCGTTTCGCATTTTTATGCGGACTGATGGGCGTTTTTTCTCTGCTGATATTCGATGGCGGTTGCAAAAAGCCGGAGGGTAATTCACCGAAACAGGCAAATATTCAAGAATTGATCGCACAGGGGGATGCCCATTTAAATCAACAGCAGTGGCAGGAAGCCATCGACAAATACACCCAGGCCATTGACGCCGCGCCGGACAGCCTTCAGGCGTATTACCATCGCGCCGTTGCCTGTCTCGCGGAAGGGGAGGAGCATTACAATCTGGCCAAGGCCATGGCGGAAAACAAAGCCCATCATGATCTGGCTCAACAGGAGGTCGATAAAGCGGATCAGCGTTTCACCCAGGTCGTTGAAGACTGCAAAAAGGTTACCGAGCTGGATGCGAACTTTGCCGAAAGTTTTTATCTTCAGGGATGTGTCGCCATTTATCAGGGAGGCTGGGATCACGCCATTGAACTGTTTACGCAATGCCTTGACAAATCGCCTGACTACGCAGAAGCTTATCAGCGCCGCGGTGAAGTTTATCAGCATGTCGGTGATACCGTTAATTCGACGCTTGACCTGAAAAAAGCCGCTGAACTGGGCTATACCGATTCCACTCAAACTGAGCCGGAACAGGAAAAAACCGAATAAAACAAATCATACTCACTTTCCGTAACCAGACAGGAAACATCAGGAATATCAGTGTATTCAACGAGGATTTTTGAGAATAACCGGCAAAATATTCATGACAACGGAACATAACAGACAGGCTCCATCGTTTATCAGGTTTTTACGGAGTATGACACTGACCGTTACTATTATCGGCTTACCGGCGCTGGCCATATGCTGGGACCGGGTCCAGGTTTTTGCCGAGAAAGCCTGTGTCGCGGTCCACATCAAACAGAAAAGAGAGGAAAAGGACTGGATTGATGTTTCCTCAGAACCCCAATTCGTCCGTCAAGAGGATTATTCCTCTCAGCAAAACCTTTCGCAACAGACGCAAACGCCGTCTTTTGATGCTTTTCAACAAGGGGTTGTATCCGGGGATCCGGTCACGCCGGCTTTGAATCAGTCGATGGACGCCTTTCTGACCAACGGATCTGCCGGGAACGGTTCGCCGATTTCAATTCCTGTTGCAGAAACGGTCGCCGGGAACAGCATTTCCTCCTGTGAAACGGCTTCACTGTCTCTGGAGCAGGAAATGGATTCGCCTGTAACGGGAATCGCTTCCTCAGAACTTATCGACACCCGGTTTCTGGAACTTGGGGTTGACAACATAAAAATGGAACCCTGGGGGAACAATGGAAAATACTGGCGGTTTTCCTGTGAAATAACCCGTTTCGGAATAACCTATTGTTTTGAGTCGGTTCATTCTGACCGGAACACCGCAAAAGTCCTCACCCTCGAAAAAATTGAAAAAATAAACCTGTAATTTTCAGAAAATCAGGTAAAATGACCTTCTGAAAGAATTCCTTTGGCTGTTTCAAAACTGTTCTTATGGCAACCGAATTACCTGAAATTTCCCGATTGGAGGCGGCCCTGTTCCTTTCCAGGGAACCGGTGTCAAGCCGACGGCTTGCCCAGCTTTCCGACATTGAAGACGGAAGCCGGGTCCGGGTTCTGATTCGGGAACTTAATCGGCGTTACGTAAAAGACGGTTGCGCCTTTTGTGCCGTTGAAGTGGCTGGAGGGTTTCAGTTGCGGACACATCCGGAGTTCGCTCCCTGGCTTTTCCGGCTTCAGGAAGTTCCGGTCGAGGTTCGTTTGACCAACGCCGCGATGGAAACTCTTGCCATTATCGCCTACAAACAGCCGATTCTCCGCGTTCAGATCGAAAAAATACGTGGGGTCCAATGTGGTGATATTTTACGTCAGCTTCTGGAGCAAAACCTCATTCGGATTACCGGTCGGTCTGATGAATTGGGACGTCCCTTCCTTTATGGCACAACAAAGCGTTTTCTTCAGGTTTTCGGGCTTGTTCGTCTGGAGGATCTCCCGGTCCGCTCCTGAAGGCCGGCTTTTATTGCATCATTCCATAGAGAGGTGTTTCCGTATCCCATCATTCGCCATTTCCAATAAAATAAAAGTAGAAACCGTTTCATCACCGTTTTTCGACGCTGTAAGTACTGGGAAAAGTGGGGTAAAAATGTAAAATAGGATTGTGAAACAACTTCTAATAAAATAAAGGTATATAAAGGGAAAACCATTATGATGACGTTTTGCGGTATCGTCCATGAAGAGGATGTTGAAAAATATGTCCGAACACTGATTTTGCCTTCCTACATGTCCTATCTGTGCATGGAGCCTTTTCATTTTTCGGATCAGAAGCCGAACCGGACAGGACGGGAACCGCTAACGTTGATTTACTCCGGAGAAGGGCGGCTGGAGGAGTTTCAGCTTTTCCCGGAAAAGCACGCGCTGTCGCTTCTTGCCAGTTTGAAATCCGGAATTTCTCCGGAAAAAGTGCAACTCGATGAAACGGGATCCGTTTGGCTCTGGAATCAAAACGGGAAAAACGATTCAAACGCCGATAAAGAATCGCCTCCGATTTTGAAGATCTTTTTTCGGCCGAAAACGACGATGCTTAATCGAAAATCGGAGATTCATTTTTCCGCCAGGGATTCTTATGTCAGCGTTTCCCGTCAGGAGTTATTTTTGTCGGATACTGTTTTACAGGCTTATCTGGTTTCACAATGTCGTGGGATTCTTCAGGATCCGGAAAAGGAATTTGAGGAAGCTCCGGTTGTAACGCCGGTTTCCGGCGGGGTTCGCTTTCGGTGGGGTGAACTGGAAGGTTCGTTTTTGCTCAGTCAGGATGAATTCCTTGATGACCTGATCCGTTTTGCCGGACTGGAACAGTCTCTCCAATATGTAAGTTCCTATGTCTCCTTTGAAAAGGAACGGGATAACGTCAGTATGACCGGGCAAGGAATCTGTATTCACCTGAAAGGACAGGAATAATATTTTACGGAACACGGTCTTTGTCCGTCTGTTTCCGTATTTTTCCGAGGGCTTCCGTCTGTTTCATTTGCCAGCGATTTTATCAACTGAATCAACCTTTTAAAACAAAAATTCAGGAAATATCAGGAAATATATCATGGGAGAGATAAGAAATCATCCGTCCGTTTTACTGTTGATTGCCGCGTTCAGTCCTTCGGAAGAGGTTCTGGCAGCCGGCCGGCGGAAGGTGAGCGGGGAACTTGGACCGATCTGTTTGGAAAGCCGGACATTCCGGTTTGATGAGTTTACCCATTATTATGATCAGGAAATGGGAAATATCCTCTATAAGAGGTTCTGGGTTTTTGAGCGACTGATCGACCCCGGCCGGCTCGCGGAAATCAAAACGGAAACAAACCGCTGGGAAACGGAAATTGCCGACACGGTACGCGATATCTGTTTCACGCCGCGACCACTGAACCTTGATCCCGGTTATATTGACCTGGGTAAACTGATCCTTGCCTCTACCAAGGATCACTGTCATCGAATTTATCTGCGAAATGGAATTTTCGCGGAAACGACCCTCATTTATACCAAAAAGCAATGGCAGAATCTTCCCTGGACCTATCCGGATTATCAAAGCGCCGAATACAAGGCTTTTTTCTGTGAATGCCGCGACTATCTTCATGCCCGGCGCCGGGAGGCCGGCGAGTAAAAACGCGAAACCGGGGCCTGGGGAATTTTAAGAACCGGAGTGAAATAAAAATTATTTGTAACAATACGCGCCCCGCCTATTGATAACCGAAAAAGACGTGTTATAATCTGGGTCAGTTAATAAATTAAACCGTTGAAGCGGAGATAACGGCAATGATGCCTTTACAGAGAGCCTGAGGCGCTGAGATTCAGGTGAGAAACAAGTTGTCAAATGGACCGCGGAGGGCGCAGTCAAATGTGAGTGATCACAGAGTATTCTGCGACGTTACAGGCAGACGTTATTTGCCGGGGATATGCTGGTATCCTGTTAAGAGCACGGGGCATCCCGTGAATTCAAGGTGGCACCGCGGATAGTGTCGTACTTTTTATTTCAGTACATTATTCGTCCTTGACAGATAGTCTCATACTCTGTCAAGGGCGTTTTTTTTTGGAGATAACATTTATGAGAATTTTGCCAGACCTTGGTGATGTCAGGAGAATTGCGGCCACCGGAAAATATGATGTTCTTCCGGTCAGCTGTGAGATTTTATCTGATTTTATCACGCCGATTGAGACAATGAGGATATTGAAAAATGTATCCACTCATTGTTACATGCTGGAATCCGCACAGTCAAACGAAACCTGGGGACGGTACACATTCCTCGGGTTTGATCCGAAACTGGAAGTCACCTGCATTGGCGGTGAAATGAAAGCCGGAAATTTTAAGGTGAAGACGGACAACCCTTCTGACTACCTCCGGCAGATCCTTGCCGATTACAAAAGCCCCCGATTTGATTATCTTCCCTCCTTTACGGGTGGCCTTGTCGGATACTTTTCCTACGATTATCTCGGATACAGCGAGCCGACAGTACGGTGTGACGTGGAAGATACGGAGGATTTTAAGGATGTTGATCTCATGCTTTTTGATAAGGTTATTGCCTTTGACCATCTCCGGCAGAAGATCATTCTTATTGTAAATATGCCGCTGAATGATGTGGAGGTCGGATATAACAAGGCGGTAATGGAGCTTAACCAGCTGGCGGAACTTCTTCACAAAGGGGAAAAGAAAAAGGAGCCGGGCGGAAAACTGCTTGGGGAGGTTGTCCGGCTGTTCGATAAAGAACAGTTTTGCGACATGGTGAAAAAAGCGAAACGCTACATTCGGGAAGGGGATATTTTTCAGATTGTGCTTTCCAACCGTTTAAGCGCCCCTTTTGAAGGGAGTCTTTTCAACACCTACCGGGTACTGCGTACCATCAACCCCTCACCGTATATGTTCTATTTTTCGGGAACGGATGTCGAGGTTGCGGGAGCCTCCCCGGAAACCCTGGTGAAACTGGAAAACGGGATACTTCATACCTTTCCGCTTGCCGGAACCCGGCCAAGAGGGAAAACGGACGAAGAAGACAGGGCACTGGAGGCGGAACTGCTTGCCGACGAAAAAGAGCTTGCCGAACACAATATGCTGGTCGATTTGGGCCGGAACGACCTTGGCAGAATCAGCAAATTCGGAACTGTTCAGGTCGAGAAGCTGCGTTCCGTCGAGCGTTTTTCCCATGTGATGCACATTGGCTCCACGGTTCGTGGCGAAATCAGCGACAACCATGACGCCCTGGATGCTATCGAAGCGGTTTTGCCGGCGGGAACGCTTTCCGGCGCGCCTAAAATCCGAGCCTGTCAGCTTATTGGGGAACTTGAAAACAACAAGCGGGGGATTTACGGCGGCGCCATTGGATATATCGACTTCACTGGAAATATGGATACCTGTATTGCCATTCGTATCGCTTATCGGAAAAACGGCAAGGTCTTTGTCCGAAGCGGAGCCGGAATTGTGGCCGATTCCATTCCCGAAAAGGAATTTGAGGAGTGCCTGAACAAGGCAAAATCCTCACTCAGGGCCCTGGAGCTTGCGCAGGAGGAGGAATGATGATTCTTTTAATTGATAATTACGACAGTTTTTCTTATAACCTTTATCAGCTCGTTGGCATAACGGACCCTCATATCAAAGTCATCCGGAATGATGAAATGACCGTGACGGAAATCAGGAACCTGAAACCGGACCGCATTATTCTTTCTCCCGGTCCGGGAAGGCCGGAGGATGCGGGTGTTTGTATCGAGGTGGTCAGGACTCTTGGCGCGGATATTCCTGTTCTTGGGGTCTGTCTTGGTCATCAGGCGATTTGCGCTGCGTTCGGGGCGACGATTACTTATGCCCGGGAGCTGATGCACGGCAAACAGTCGACAGTGAATTTTGATACCGGTTCGCCTTTGTTCAGAGGATGTCCCGAAACCGCCCCGGTGGCGCGGTATCATTCTCTTGCGGTGGATGCCGGCTCCATTCCTGACGGGTTAAGAATAACCGCCCGTACGGTCGACGGCGAAGTGATGGCGGTACAGCATGAAACGAGTCCCATTTATGGTGTTCAGTTTCATCCCGAATCCATTATGACGTCGGACGGCACAACCATGCTCAGAAATTTCATAAAGGAAATATGAACCATGATCAAGGAAGCCATTGTCAAAATCGTCAATAAAAAAGACCTCACTTACAACGAGGCATACACCGTAATGAATGAGATTATGAGCGGTAAAACGACAGCCACTCAGAACGCTGCTTTTCTTGCGGCGCTTTCCACCAAAAGCGCCCGGGCGGAAACGACCGATGAAATTGCCGGCTGCGCGGCGGCCATGAGGGCACACGCCACCCGGGTGAAAACCGGAATGGATCTGTTTGAGATTGTCGGCACAGGAGGGGACAATTCGCACAGTTTTAATATTTCCACCACCGCCGCTCTTGTGGCGGCGGCAGGCGGTATGAAGGTGGCGAAACACGGCAACCGCGCCGCCTCTTCCCAATGCGGAACCGCCGACTGTCTGGAAGCCCTCGGGGTCAATATCCGGCAGAGTCCCGCCAGATGCCTTGAGCTTCTGAACGAAGTTGGTATCTGTTTCTTTTTCGCGCAGGATTACCATGCTTCCATGAAACATGTGGGAGTAGTTCGCCGGGAACTGGGGTTCCGGACTGTGTTCAATATTCTCGGCCCGCTGACAAACCCCGGCGCCCCCGTCATGCAGCTTCTCGGCGTGTATGACGGTTATCTTGTGGAACCGCTGGCGCAGGTACTGACCAGTCTTGGTATCCGGCGCGGCATGGTCGTGTACGGCCAGGATAAGCTGGACGAGATTTCCCTGAGCGCGCCGACCACCGTTTGTGAAATCCGGGACGGCTGGTTCAAATCCTTCGTGATTACCCCCGAAGATTTCGGTTTCGAACGCTGTGTCAAAGAGGACCTGAAAGGGGGAATGCCCGACGAGAACGCGAAAATAACCCTTTCCCTGCTGAAGGGCGAAACGGGTCCTAAGAGGAACGCCGTTCTGATGAACGCCGGGGCGGCCCTCTACATCGGGGGCAAAGCCGGCAGCATGAAAGAAGGCATCGTCCTTGCGGCGGAGATCATCGACTCCGGCAAGGCGCTTGAAACGTTGAGTAAGTTCATTGAGGTCAGCAACCGTCCGGAGGTGGAAGCATGACAATACTGGATCAGCTTGCCAGTTACGCCCATGAGCGCACGGAACAGGCCAAAAAGAAAATAACCCCGGAAGAAATCAGGCGGCAGGCTCTGGCTCTTCCGAAAGGGGGGTTCGCTTTTGAAAACGCGCTGAAAAAGCCGGAAATCTCCTTTATCTGTGAATGTAAAAAAGCGTCTCCGTCCAAAGGGATCATCGCCCCCGACTTTCCGTATCTGCAAATTGCCCGGGATTATGAAAAGGCGGGCGCGGACTGCATTTCCGTTCTGACCGAACCGAAGTGGTTTCTCGGCTCCGATGAGTATCTGCGGGAGATTGCGGCCGCGGTTGATATTCCCTGTCTCCGGAAGGATTTTACGGTGGACGGGTATATGATCTGGGAGGCAAAGACACTGGGCGCGTCGGCGGTACTGCTTATCTGTTCCCTTCTAACGGAAAAACAGATTAACGAATACATCGGGATCTGCGATGAACTTGGTTTGTCGGCGCTTGTTGAGGCGCATAATGAAACGGAAGTTTCGGAGGCTCTCCGGGCGGGAGCGCGTCTCATCGGAGTCAATAACCGCAATTTGAAGGATTTTTCCGTGGATACCGACAACAGCCGCAGGTTACGGGATTTGGTTCCCCCGGAGGTCCTGTTTGTTTCCGAAAGCGGTATCCGCAGTGCCGGAGATGTGGCAAAACTTCGGGAAATCGGTGTCGACGCTGTCCTGATCGGGGAAACGCTGATGAGAGCACCCGACAAAAAAGCCAGGCTCCATGAACTGCGGAGTGTGCCATGACGCGAATCAAAATTTGCGGGCTTTCCCGTTTTCCTGATATAGAAGCCGTCAACGGGTTAAAACCGGAGTTTGTTGGTTTTGTGTTCGCGCCGAAAAGCAAACGTTACGTGACGCCGGAAAGGGCGGCGGAACTGAAACGACGGCTTGATCCCGGTATTCAGGCGGCAGGCGTTTTTGTAAGGGAAAAACCGGAATTCGTCGCCAGCCTCCTGAGCGACGGTATTATTGATGTTGCCCAGCTTCACGGCGATGAAAACGAGGATTACATTAAACGGCTGCGGGAGCTTGCCGACAAGCCGGTCATCAAGGCTTTCCGCATCCGGGAGGAACGTGACGCGGAAGCGGCGCAAAACAGTGGAGCGGATTATATTTTACTTGATTCCGGCGCCGGAACGGGGAACCGCTTTGACTGGAACCTGATACGGAATGTGGAAAGACCTTATTTTCTCGCCGGAGGACTCGATCCCGACAATATAGAAACGGCGCTGAAACAGTTAAAGCCTTACGCGGTTGATGTCAGTTCCGGAATTGAGACGGACGGAATCAAAGACCGATCAAAGATGGCGGCGTTTATCGCGGCTGTCAGAAAGGAAGACAGAATATGACAAATAGAAACGGACGTTTCGGCATTCACGGCGGTCAGTATATCCCGGAAACGCTGATGAACGCGGTTATTGAGCTGGAGGAAGCGTATAACTTTTATAAAAAAGACCCTGAATTCAATCGGGAACTGACAAAGCTCTTTAACGAATACGCCGGTCGGCCTTCCCGATTGTATTACGCCGGAAAAATGACAGAAAATCTTGGCGGGGCCCGGATTTACCTCAAACGGGAAGACCTCAACCATACCGGTTCGCATAAAATCAATAATGTGCTTGGCCAGGCCCTGCTTGCGAAGAAAATGGGGAAAACCCGGTTGATTGCGGAAACCGGGGCGGGGCAGCACGGTGTCGCCACCGCGACCGCCGCTTCCCTGATGGGAATGGAATGTGTGGTCTTTATGGGTGAGGAGGATACCGTCCGTCAGGCGTTGAATGTCTACCGTATGCGACTGCTTGGCGCGGAGGTCATTCCGGTCAGAACTGGGACAGCAACCCTTAAAGACGCTGTTTCCGAAGCAATGCGGGAATGGACTTCCCGTATCGCCGATACTCATTATTGCCTTGGTTCCGTGATGGGGCCGCATCCGTTCCCGACCATCGTTCGTGATTTCCAGGCGGTTATTTCAAAGGAGATCAAAGAGCAGATTCTTGAAAAAGAAGGAAGGCTTCCGGAGGCGGTTATCGCCTGTGTTGGCGGGGGTTCCAACGCCATGGGCAGTTTCTGGCATTTCATTGATGACGAAGGGGTAAGGCTGATCGGCTGTGAAGCGGCCGGACGGGGAATTGACACTCCGGAGACAGCCGCGACGATTGCAACCGGAAGGCCGGGCATCTTTCACGGCATGAAGTCTTATTTCTGTCAGGACAAAGACGGACAGATTGCTCCGGTTTATTCCATTTCTGCGGGGCTTGACTATCCCGGTATCGGGCCTGAACACGCTTATTTGCATGACATTGGCCGGGCGGAATATGTTTCCGTGACCGATGATGAAGCGGTATGCGCTTTTGAGTATCTCGCCAAAACCGAAGGGATTATTCCCGCGATCGAATCTGCTCACGCGGTCGCCCACGCAATGAAAATCGCACCGAAAATGACCGGGGAGCAGGTTATTGTCATTACCATGTCCGGCCGGGGCGACAAAGATTGTGCCGCCATAGCCCGTTACCGAGGGGAGGATATTCATGAGTAACATCAGAAAAGCATTTGAAAACGGAAAGGCGTTCATTCCCTTTATTACCTGTGGAGATCCGGACGTTGAAACGACCGCCGCCACAGTCCGGGCAGCGGTGAAAAACGGCGCCGATCTTATTGAACTCGGCATCCCCTTTTCCGATCCGACCGCAGAAGGACCGGTTATCCAGGGGGCGAATTTCCGCGCGCTCAGGGGCGGTATAACCACGGATCGGGTTTTCTCGCTCGTCCGGGAGCTTCGCCGCGATGTAACGATCCCAATGGTCTTTATGACCTATGCGAACGTCGTTTTCTCCTATGGCGCCGAACGTTTTATTTCCGCCTGTCGCGATACCGGAATGGACGGATTGATTCTGCCCGATTTGCCGTATGAGGAAAAAGAGGAATTTCAGCCGATCTGCCGGAAGTACGGGGTGGATTTGGTGTCGCTGGTTGCTCCGACTTCGGAAAACCGAATCGCCATGATTGCCAGGGAAGCGGAAGGCTTTTTGTATATCGTGTCCAGCCTTGGCGTTACGGGAACCCGAAAGGAAATCAAGACCGACCTTGCTTCCATTGTCAAGGTTGTCCGGGAAAACACGAAGATTCCCTGCGCTGTCGGTTTTGGTATTTCCACTCCGGAACAGGCCAGAAAAATGGCGGACATCTCGGACGGCGCCATTGTCGGTTCCGCTATTATCAAGTTGCTTGAGAAGTATGGCAGGAATGCGCCGGGATATATTGGGGAATATGTGAAAACGATGAAAGATGCCCTGAGATAACAGGGAACAGAGCCGTTATCCGTTCCGCCGTGGTTCACAGGGCCCATGTCAGGGGAAGTGTCCGCGCGGTAACTCTGTCACTTATAAAAAACCGGTTTTTGGCTGGAAACAGGGACGGTACCTCCCGGGCGTTGAGAACGTGAAATACCGTATTCAAGCCCGGTTTTTATGAGGATCGATTGTTTTATTACGGGAGGCCGCTTCTTTCAGGGGGGAATCTGTAAACCGCCAGAGACGGCTCCGCGGTACAGAGTCCCGTTTCCCCCCTTTATTTTCTGAAATCATGGATTGCTGACCGCTTTCTGGGGAGATGAAATCAGCCCGGCGGTATTGATCGCGGCAACCGAATATTCCTTTCCGGTGTCCGCGGCGAAGTTCTCAATTTGATATTCCATTTTGGGAAGCGAAAAATCCGGGGTATCGCTGTACATTTCCCCCTGGAATACCGGTCGGGCACTGACCGCGAATGCCGTTGGCAGGGTCGCGAGTTCCTCTCCGTTGCAGTAAACGACGAAAGTTCTCAACCCACTTTCAAGGTCGGCGCGTTGTTGCCAGGTCAGCAGTCCGTCAGCGCTGATGGTGACCGCGGTCGGCGCCGGGGGCGGGGTGGTGTCCTCAAACGTGTTGTCCAGAGAATACTTGCGCCAGACCCCGATATATTCCTGATTCAGAAACCAGATTCCGTTTTTCAGACAGTGCCGCCGCCAGTCCGCATTGAAGTTTTCTTCCGGTTTGGTTGGATCCGGAACATAATTTTCCGCGGAGATTTCGGCGTCGGAAATTTCCGATGCAGGCAGAACAACTCCTTCCGGAGTCGGACGCAGATGAGCTGATCCCGCCTCCGCGGGGAGACGCGCCGTCAGGCAATCATCGAGAAAACGGATCGCCGGATACCGGGAATTCCCGGTTTCATGATGTGTATTGGGATCAATGATGATTCCGATTTTAGCGTTCTTTTCCCGCATTCTGGTGAAATAAGACCAGCAGGAATCCCAGATATTCCGTCTATCGAATTCTTTGGCGCCAAGATTAACCATAATCGGGACATTCAAAACGGCTTCATTCATTGGCAGATCCTCAAAGGTTTTACAGACGGTATCGGGACATCCGCTTCGGAGCCACGCGCCCGCGATTCGTTCCGGATAAAGCTGAACCATGGAACCGACCCAGTGACCGCCGCCGGAGTGTCCCCAAAGCGCCCAGGGAACGGTTTTCAATTCCGGATGGGCGCTCACTTCCGCGAAATGATCAAGCGCCTTGAGAAAACTCTGCGCCGAACCGTTCCGGGGGTCACACCAGAAATTACAGGGCAGTTCATCTCCCTGACGGTAGGAAACGGCGATTAACGCGCAGTCATGTTTTCTCGCAAGTTCCTGCCAGTGTAAATCATAAACGGCAGTTCGTCCCCCTTCAGAGGACCCGGCGCCGCATCCATGTTGATGGACAACAACGCCCCGCAAGGTTTCGACTTCCGCCGGAATCCAGATCCGCCATTCCGCGTCCATTTTTAACTGATCGGACTCCGGATCTTCAGATTTCGGGAAAAATGTCTCAAAATATTCCTGTTTTTCCTCACAAAAACCACCTGACGCAATCAACGAAAATAAAAGCATCGCGGCAATACAGGGCCAATGAGAAATTGTCATGGTTCGATAATTCCTTTTTGATTTATCTCCTTATCATATCCGGGAGATGGCCGGCAGGAGATTTTTTACCGGCCACCTCTGATCCGCAATTCCCCTTTTTTTAACGAATTAATCGGGGGACTATTTTGAAAATGACAGTTTTTCACCCCAGACAGGCAAGACGACGGAATCATTGGCGCATTTTTTACAGATATTGTATCCGTATTCATAAGACCATCGCCATTTATCGATTGCGTGTCCGAGTTCCAGAATATGTGATAACAAGGTATTCGCCGGACGCAATGTTTCGTTGACCGCTTTGGGGACATCCAGTCCAACGGCAAGATGAGGAATGAAAACATCAACCGGTTTTTCCGCTTTAATCTGGTTCACATTGCAGGCGTCGCCCACATGAAAGATGACAAAATTCCCCGATTTTGGGCCGCAGTCAATTTCATAGGTCGAAACGAAATGACGTAATTTATCGTTATGATCGACCAGTCGGACACGAATGGCGGAATCTCCGAATTCATATTCCCGACCTTCCGGCGGTGTTTTCCAGGGATTGTCGATAAAATTGGAAACAACCGGTTTACCGGCTGCCGCGACAGCCTCGCGGAATTCATCCGTGTAATGATCTCCGTGCTTATGAGTGACCAGCAGAAAATCGATATAGGGAACCAGTTCCGGGGCGCGGCGATGCTTAATATCAATGGCTATCGTCTGCGTTGGCGTTTTGATAATATAGCCCATATTGTAAACATGCCAGAAAACAACATTTCCTTCCGGGACCGGGGTTGCTGTCATTTCGGCCATTACTTTATCAAACGAAACGTTTAAATAGTGTAAAACGCCGCGTTCGTTTTCCCAGCGAGCCACGTCTTCGCCGGAGCTTTTGAAGTACTCGGTGAATTCCCGGGCCCGCAGCCGATCGACAGAGCGCTGTATGGTTTCCGTGGCGGCACGTCGCGGTTCCGTCACATTGTCGGCATGGGTCGTGTTGAGCGTCTGAATCGCGGCGTCGATTTCCTCGGGAGTCGGTTCGACAACGCCCGGAACAGGATCTTCGGCGAAGAGGCGGTTTTCCCCGCTCCATGTCAGTAAACAGGGAGAAATGAACGCCAGACGCAAAAAACCGCGACGTGACACCACATGTTTCGGATAATCAAAAAATTTCATGGCAAGTTTCCTGTTCTGTCAAATCATTTTCTGTCGTTTTTTATTGACCTTGTATCCGTTGACGTCTTAAATTGTCTTCCGTACGGTTCCGGCGGAATTTGTGACGCATTGAACCCGGATGTCACTGCTTTTTTGGCGTTTTTTGAGTTTTATCACGGTTTAACAACGTCTCGAATTTTGTTTGCCGTTCCCGTTTACCGGATACAGCGGGGACCGGTCAGAATCCGGTGTTTTTTTCGTCAAGATCATGACGTTGGAATATGGAGTGTCTGGCGACGCTGCCGGGATCAAAAACATCGCAGTCGCTTCGGTTATGGCTTCCGCGGGTTTCGCGGCGGTTGAGCGCCCCTTCGATGATCAGCCGGGCGACAACCAGCATGTTTTGCAGCTCCCAGGCTTTCGGAGAATTAAACTGATGTACGAAAACAAACCGGGACCACTGCTAAATATTTTCCAGAGCCTCTTTCAGGCCGGTTTCGTCACGAACAACGCCGACCAGTCGCCACATTACGCTTTTGAGGGAATTCCGAATGTCATCGACGTCAACTTCCGTTGCTTCTTTTCCGTTAACCGGCCTGTTCTCAATCGGCAGGGCATGATAATCGTCGCTCATTTGGACGGCGATTTCACCGGCCAGCCGCCCGGTCATTTCGCCATACACAAGAGCTTCCAACAGACTGTTTGACGCCAGCCGGTTCGCGCCGTGCAGTCCGGAACTGGACACTTCGCCCGCTGCCCAGAGCCCTTTAATCGACGTCCGGCCATGATGATCAACAAGGACCCCGCCCATCGCGTAATGAGCCCCCGGCCGGACGGGGATTCTGTCTTTCGCCAAATCAAGCCCAAATTGGGCACAAATAGCGGCGATGCCGGGAAAACGACGGTAAATCCAGTCCCGATCCTTATGCGTCAGGTCGAGATAAACATTCGGGTGATTCGTCTTCTGCATCTGGCAAACAATGGAGCGACTTACCACGTCTCTTGGAGCAAGTTCACCGCGTTCGTCGTAATCCGCCATAAAACGATAACCGTTTTTGTCGATCAGCCGGGCGCCTTCGCCCCGCATCGCTTCGGTAATCAGACTTCGGCTTCCTCCGGCAATATAAAGAACGGTCGGATGAAACTGGACAAACTCCATGTCCCGGATGACCGCACCGGCCCGGTATGCCATGGCGACGCCATCTCCGCAGGCAACTTCCGGATTTGTTGTTTCCCGGTAAATCTGCCCGATTCCGCCTGTTGCCAGAATCGTCTGTTTTGCCCAAATCAGCTCGGTTTCGTTCTCCTTGGTCCAATAGGCAACAGCACCATGACAGAAACCATGACGGGTCAACAGGTCGGTTACATAGGTGTTTTCCCAGATTCGGACGTTGGAACGTTTCCGGACTTCCTCTGCCAGTGCCCGAATGACCTCCTGGCCCGTTGAGTCACCCATTGCGTGAATGATACGGAACTGCCCGTGTCCCCCTTCCCGGCCCAAAAGAAGATTCCCGTCTTCTTTCCGGTCAAATTTTGCGCCGTACTCAATCAGTTTTTTAACCTCTTCTGTTCCGTGTTTGACGATGTATTCGACGGTATCCCGGTCACATAACTCGCCACCGGCGGTGATGGTGTCGCTGACATGACTCTCAAAATTGTCGACATCGAAGTTCCAGACGGTCGCGATTCCTCCCTGGGCTTTGGCGCTGTTGGAGTTTAAAAGCCCGCTTTTACAGATGATCAGAACCCGGAGAGAAGGGTCAACAGCAAGCGCGGCCCGTATTCCGGCAAGACCACCGCCGATGATCAGTACATCGGTAAAAAAATGAGGGTGTAACTTCGCGTGAAACGGAACAATATACCGGGGTGGTTCTATCAGATTATTTCTGATCATTGTTTTTACGTCCTTCATAATATTGATAACGACATACTTTGAAACCGGGCGGTCACGGAATGTAAAACGTTTCCCTTTCCGTCATCCGTCCGCCGGATTCTCGTTGTTTTCCGGAATGCGGTCTGTTTGCCGGACGGTCTGAACAAGTCCCGCCCGATTTTATCAATTATGACTCTGTTTAATGGGAATGAAAAGACAGTGAAACGGAAGTTTTCAGAAAAAAGAGAATTAGCGACGATATTTTTCCTTGCCGGCCGGTTAAAACGGTTTTGATCGTATGAAATTCGAAACATTCAATCCGGATTTTCTGTCCGCGTCGGGGCCAGTTGCGTCCTCTGGAAGCAACGGTGGGAAATCTTTTGAATGAACGGCTGTCAAACCCGTTTTCCGCCCGGGCTGTCTGTGCCCTGTATGATCCGCTCATTACCGGATACCTCATCTTGTTTATGGACGGAATTTTTGGTATAATTACTTAAATGAGAATAACAGAAAAATTTTAACGAAATACTTGAGCGGTTGTATTGGGTTCTGCCGCCCTGAAAGAGAACTGAAATACCTGAAAAGAGAACAGAAACAATATCTGGGAGGCAATATTGAAACCGGGCAAAATCAGGTTCCGGATTAAATCGAACCGGACCGGTGAAGTCTTTCTGTGTCTGATTTTAAAAACCAGTTTTTGAGCAGGATAATATTTTATGGATAAAAACATTGAACCGGAATCAAAATCAACCGGGCAAAAGAAAGTCCGACCAGGTAAAAACGAATGGATTGACACCGCGGGCTATACCCATCGCTATTTCGTTGATCCACGTAAGGAGATCAGTCCGCGTGTTACTTGGAGCGTGCTCCTTCTTGTAACGCTGCTGGCAAGTATCATTGGATGGTTTTGTGTCCGCGATATTTCTCCGGAAAAGCAGTCCCCCCGGCATGTTGTCCAGTTTCCTGCCTCGGGAAAAATTTTTATGGTCAGGCGGCCTCCGATTACCTTGAAAGAAGATAACCCGTTCCTGATTGCAACCGGACAGGACAACACGTTTTTGATCGCAGATTCCGATGAAATTGCCGTCTATAATTTACGGGGGGAAAAAATCAAAAGTTTTGTCTGGAAAAATGAGAGGAAAAAAGTTCCAACCGCTTTGCTTTGTGTTACCCAGATAAACCACCCTTTGCACAACACGATTTTAATGGCGGTTGGTGATGAGGTTCTCGCTTTTGACGCCCAGGAGGGGACGCTGGTCAAAGACCCTGTTTTCAGTATTTTGGATGGCAGAATTACGGATCTTGCCGTTGACCAGAAATCGGTTTGGGCCGCTGATATTCAACATGGAGAGATCACCCGTTGGGACGGGGAAAATGATTTTCAGGTTCCCTCGCTTACCGTTGGCAATACAGAGAATGAACGTGACGCTTTTCCCGGTTTTCTGATGCCGGCAACAGCGGGGTTCAGTATCACGACGTTTCCGGTTTCCCGGTTTATTCTGGCGACGAACCCCAAACGTTTTCAAATTGAAGCGTTCAATCGGGAAACCGGGAGCTGGGTGCCGGAGAACTCCTGGGCCTGCCCGCCCGGAACGAAAAATGGCTTTTCCGGTCAGGAAAATCCATCGAGAATCAAATATTTGCCGAACGGTTCCATTTTAACGACGGAGTACGGGAAAGACGGCATCATCCGCCTTTTCGATTCCAAGGGGGAGCTCCAGGCGGTACTGACGCTTCCGAAAGAGTTTGTGTTTTCGGAGCCCTGGATTCCCGAGCCAGCCGTTTTGAATAACGACTGTATCTTAATTCTGACCCCAAATGCCCAGGTTGTCGTTTTTGAGCGTCTGGAGCATTGAAACAGCCAAACCGACGTTGCGACAGTTGGAGGGGAATGAGACCGCTCGCGGAAACTCTTCTTCCGGGAATACCGACGCCGGATCAATCGGGACGTGATCAATGAGGCGGTTCCTCTCGTCAGAGAACCGGCGAATGGGGATCCGGAAATTATCATCTTGAAATAAAATCAAAATATTTACAGGTCGGAAACAACAGCAAAAAATGAAGTCACGAAGTACAACAATATTGGCGGTGCGACGTCATTCAACGGTCGCGATCGGTGGGGATGGTCAGGTGACGCTTGGCAGCTCAATTATGAAATCGGATTCGCATAAAATCCGGAAAGTGCTGGATGGCCGGGTAGTTACCGGGTTTGCCGGCTCTGTCGCGGATGCCTTTGCTCTTTTGGAACGGTTTGAAATCAAGCTCAAGGATTATCCGTCGAATGTTCCGCGGGCGGCGACCGAGCTTGCCAAGGAATGGCGGATGGATCGTGCCCTTCGCAAGCTGGAAGCGATGATGATCATTATCAGCCCGTCAGACATGCTGCTTCTTTCCGGAAACGGCGATGTCATTCAGCCGGGGGACGGTGTTCTGGCGATCGGCTCCGGGGGCAATTACGCAATGGCCGCCGCACGGGGACTGCTTCGTCACAGTGAGCTTTCCGCGTCCGAAATAGTCCGGGAATCACTGAAAATCGCATCTGAAATTGATATTTACACAAATTCCAACATTGTGGTGGAGGAACTGCAATGTACGAAATGACCCCGCGAAAAATTGTTGAAGAACTGGACAAACACATTATTGGACAGCATGAGGCGAAAAGGGCGGTTGCCATCGCCATACGGAATCGTTGGCGGCGTCAGCAGGTTGAGCCGGAGATGCGCAAGGAAATTGGACCGAAGAACATGATGATGATTGGTCCGACCGGGGTTGGCAAAACGGAAATCGCCCGGCGACTTGCTTCTTTGACTGGATCGCCGTTTATCAAAGTGGAAGCGACAAAATACACGGAAGTCGGGTATTACGGACGCGATGTTGAAAGCATGGTCCGCGAGCTTGTCGAAAACGCGATTGGGATTGTCCGAACGGAAGAACGGCAGAAAATCAGGGAGAAAGCGGAACGGGCAACGGAGGATCAACTGGTTGATTTGCTGGTTCCGGAGATTCAGGCGAAAGAGAATGTTTTGGAACCTGAGGAAACGGCCGCGAAAGCGTCCGGCACCGTTGAGTCACCCGGGGCGGACAAAGCCCCTCAGCCGGAACAACCGGCGCCGCCGTTCGGGTTCCCGTTTGGAATGCCGGGCGGTCAGGAGATGAAAATCGATCCCGGTTCCCCGATTGGTGAAATGTTCAGACAGCTTGAAAAAATGTTTCAACCGAACACAATGTCCGGGTCCGGCGCGGCAGGCGGTTCCGCGGCGGACGTGACCGGGAATACGACGGTTCTGGCAGCGGAAAACCGGGAGAAAACGGATCATCACGTAACGTCGGGGGATCCTGTTGTAACCGCCAATGTTACCGGCGGCTCTGTGGAAAACAATAAGCCAGCAGGCGGCGGGCAGGAAAAACCGGCGTCTTCGGAGACTCAGACCGCCAACCCGATCCGCGTTGGTAAAAAGACGGTTCGGAAAGTCGACCGGGAGGAGGTCCGGCAGCGGCTTCGCGCTGGATATCTTGAAGAAGAACTGGTGTCAATCCGGTCGGAACAGAAAATGCCACCGATGATTATGGGTGGAATCGGCATGGAGTCAATGGAAAGCGACCTTCAGAGCATGTTTGAAAACATTATGCCGAAGCGTAACAGTAAACGCAGGTTGCCGGTCCGGGAAGCGAGAAAGATTGTTTTTGAACAGCAGTGTGACGAACTGATCAATAAGGAGAAGGTCAACGCTCAGGCGGTCGAGCTGGCGGAAAATCTCGGAATTATTTTTATTGATGAAATCGATAAAATCATCGCCAGCGAACAGCAGCACGGGGCGGATGTTTCCCGACAGGGGGTACAGCGGGATCTTCTCCCGATTGTCGAGGGAACGACGGTTCAGACGAAATATGGATTTGTTTCGACCGACCACATTTTGTTCATCGCTGCCGGGGCGTTTCATCGTTCCAAGCCAAATAATTTAATGCCGGAACTTCAAGGCCGGTTTCCGATTCGGGTTGAACTTTCCGAGTTAAGCAAGGAGGATTTCATTCGGATTCTGAAAGAACCGGAATCGTCTCTGATCAAACAGTATGTCGCCCTGCTCAGGACCGAAGGCGTTGATCTGATTTTTGAGGATGACGCTGTCGAAGTTCTGGCGCAGTACGCTCATGATGTCAATCAGACGACACAGAACATCGGAGCCAGGCGGCTTTACACGATTATGGAGCACCTGTTGGAGGAACTCAGCTTTGAGGCTCCCGATATGAAAATGGGACGGGTCGTTATCAACGGGGCTTATGTCAAGGAGCGTCTGAAACCTGTTATTCAGGACGAGGATTTGAGTAAATTCATCCTGTAGACGGAAAGATATTCGGAAACCTTCTCAAAAAAAGGGTTGTGGTGTTGTGATATTGCGGCGGCAGGGAGCCCTGTAGTTTCAGTAACAATCCGGTGAAGACCGTCATGACGGAAATGAGAGCGTGTTGACACTAAATTTTCAACAACATAAGAATTAACATAACAATCGCGACTGAAGGAGGGGACCGCGGGAACAGGCGATTTACGACAGTAAAGACGGAAACGGCAACTCTGTTTTCTGAAACAGTCTCCCAGGTCCCCCTCAACGGAAAATGGAATCCAGGAAACCCTGGCTCAAGAGTAAAAGCTGATGAAAAATTTCTGGCGGGCCATTCAGGTCACTTTTCAATACAAATGGAATATTATTGGCGCGATTGTCTGCGCTCTCTGTCTGGCCCTTTGCTGGGGGGGAAATATCGCGACGGTTTACCCATTGGTTCAAGTTTCTTTTCAGGGCGATACGATCAGTATCTGGGTGGAAAAGGAAATCGCGGACCATCAGGAAAAGATCCGGCAACAGGAAGAGGAACGTGACCGGCTGATTCAGGAATCGAAGGAAAAAAACACTTGGGCGATTCAGAATCTGGAGGAAAAGATTGTCCGGGACAAACGGGAACTCCGGCATTTTCAACAGGCAAAACCCTATGTCGACCGATACACTCCGGACGACCCTTTTCTTACCGTTGTCTGGCTCATGCTGTTTGTCCTTATCGGAACCGTCGTTAAGAGTGTTTTTACTTTCTGGCATGGTATTCTTTCAACACGGCTGGGGCAGCTCGGTTCTTATGATATTCGTGAGACGTTTTTCAAAAAACTGCTGGATTATGAGGTGAATTATTTCAGTCAACAGGGAATCGCGGATTCCATGAGCCGTTTTACCGGCGATATGGGGACGCTTTCCAACGGATTGAGCCTGGTTTATGGCAAAACGGTTCGCGAACCGCTCAAGATGATTGTTTGTGTGGTTGGCGCGGCGATTGTCAACTGGCGGCTTTTGCTGTTTATCTGCCTGTTCCTTCCGTTGGCGGGACTGATGATAAGCTGGCTAGCCAAGTCACTGAAACGGGTTGTCCGCCGTGCTCTGGTTCAGATGGCTCTGTTATACGGCCGTATTGAGGAAACCTTCCGTTCTGTTCGGGTTGTCAAGGCGTTTAACCGGGAGGATTATGAACTTGCGAAGTTTCGGGAGACCAATCAGGCATGCTTCAAGCGGGCCATGAAAACCGCGAAATACGATTCCATGACAAGCCCGATTACCGAGTGTCTTGGGATTTCAATGATGATTGTTGCTATTCTGGTCAGCGCTTATCTTGCCATCCGGCAGCAGACGACGCTCTTTGGGATCCCCATGGCGTCCCGGCCAATGACGTTGGGGTCGCTCCTGTTGTTTTACGGCTTTTTGATTGGGGCGTCTGATCCGGCGAGGCGGCTCTCCGATATTTTTTCCAATATCCAGGGGGCGGTTGCCGCCGCCGATCGGGTCTATGAGATGATTGACCGTGTTGTCCCGGTTGCGGAGGTGGAAAATCCAAAACCGTTTCCGCGGTTTCAAAACAACCTGACGTTTGAAAATGTCTGTTTTGAGTATATACCGGTTACCATGCCGCAATCGGAGCC
>Ga0079305_1001512_pt1 | contig 29552 bp, 28 predicted proteins | sample LMS_cellobiose_e_FD_79183 | JGI IMG/M metagenome (GOLD analysis project Ga0079305, IMG submission 79183) | Rumen-fistulated moose microbial communities from Alaska, USA - LMS_cellobiose_enrichment | ecosystem: Host-associated > Mammals > Digestive system > Stomach > Rumen fluid ... | reverse complement strand
CAGCCGTTCCCTGGTGATCCTGGATGAGATCGGCCGGGGCACCTCCACCTTCGACGGCCTTTCCATCGCCTGGGCGGCGGTGGAATACCTGGCAGATCAGAAAAAATCCGGCGCCAAGACCCTCTTTGCCACCCACTACCACGAATTGTCCGAGCTGGAAGGGCACCTGGAGGGGGTCAACAATTTCTGCGTGTCCGTCAAGGAGCACGGGGAGGAGGTCATCTTCCTGCGCAAGATCGTCCCCGGCGGGGCGGATAAGTCCTTCGGCATTTACGTGGCCCGCCTGGCCGGCGTGCCCCGGCCCGTGGTGGCCCGGGCCCAGGAAATCATGGCAAGGCTGGAAGTCAACAACGTGAACCAGAACACCATCGGGCAAAACATCCTGGGGGCGGGCCACAAAAAGAAGAACGAGCAGGTGGACCTGATGGAATACCAGAAAACCGAATTTGTGGAGGAGATCCGCGCCCTGGACGTCATGGCCATGACCCCCATCGACGCGCTGAACAAGCTGTTCCTGCTGAAAGAAAAGGCCATGAAGCTGTGATCTGCGCATTCCCCGTAAGGGCGGCTGTCAGCCGCCCTGCAGCGGGCAATGATGTGAATAAATGATGATTTCATAACCCGATTTTGATTTACAAGGAGATACCAGGATGGAATTGACACACATTCGTCAGCTGCCCCCCGAGGTGATCGGCCAGATCGCCGCCGGCGAGGTGGTGGAGCGGCCCGCGGCGGCCATCAAGGAACTGGTGGAAAACAGCATGGACGCCGGGGCCACCGCCATCACCGTGGACATCAGGGAAGGGGGCCTTACCTCCTTCCGGGTGGCGGACAACGGCAGCGGCATCGCCCCCAGCGATATCCGATTGGCCTTCGCCCGCCACGCCACCAGCAAAATCCGCACCGCGGAGGATTTGATCGGCGTCCGGTCCCTGGGGTTCAGGGGGGAGGCTTTGGCCTCCATCGCCGCCGTTTCCAAGGTGACTTGCCAAACCCGCGCCCGGGGCCAGGATATGGGCCTGCTTGTGCGCAACGAGGGCGGCGACATCCTGGATATCCGGGAATCCGCCTGCCCCGAGGGCACCACCTTCACGGTGAAGGAGCTGTTCTACAACGCCCCGGTGCGGCGCAAATTCCTCAAAAAGCCCGCCGCCGAAACCGCCGCCGTCAGCGAATTGATGGCCCGGCTGATACTTTCCCATCCCACCGTTTCCTTCCGCTTCATGGCGGATGGGAAGCTTACGTACTTCAGCCCCGGCGACGGGAAGCTGGACAGCGCGGTGATGAGCGTCTACGGCACGGATACCCTGAAGCTGCTGACGAAAATCGAAGGGAACATGAACGGCGTGGCCCTCACCGGCTTTGTGGGCGTGGGCGACGCGGCCCGGGGCAACCGATCTCACGAGCATTTTTTCCTGCACGGCCGCGCCATGCGCAGCACGCTCCTTTCCTCCGCGCTGGAAAACGCCTGCCGCCAGCGGATCACCATCGGGCGCTTCCCCCTGTGCGTTCTGCACCTCACCATGCCCTTTGAAAGCGCCGACGTGAACGTGCACCCCAACAAGTGGGAGGTGCGCTTTCAGGATGAGCGCGGCGTGCGCCAGGCGGTGGAAACCATCGTTTTTGAGGCCCTGGAAAAGACCAACGAGGCGCCGCCCATCCCGCCCATGTTTTTGCCCCCCGAATCCGGCGCGCCCCGGCCCGCCCCCGCCCCCATCCAGGCCAGCGACCCCGTGCCGCCGCCCCCGGAAGCGGCCCGATCCGCGCTTGCCCGGGACAGCCGCCTTTCCGCCTTTACGGAGGATGGCGCGCTGCCCTCCTTTGCCCCTGCCCCGCCCCGGGAGGATCGCCCCGCGCCGGCCATCCCGACGGCCCACAGGCCGCCTGCCGCCCTGCGGGACAGCGGCGATGCCCTGCTGCCGCCCCGGCCCGCCGTGCACGCGGCCCCCCTGCAGCAGCCCGATTTTCTCCCCCCCGATGTGTCCGCGGACCAGGTGGAAGCGCCGCTGGTGAAAAAGGAATTTGCCCAAACGCCCATCCGCATCATCGGCGTGGCGTTCAACACCTATATCCTCATGGAATACGGCGATTTGCTGATCCTCTCCGATCAGCACGCGGTGCATGAGCGGCTGCTGTATGAGAAATTCATGCGGGAGACCGCCTCCGCCCCCGCCAGCCAGGCCCTGCTGATACCCCAGATCGTGAGCCTGAGCCGGGCGGAATACGCATGCTTCGAGGAGAATCAGGACGTGCTGCGCAGGGCGGGGTTTGACCTTGCGCCTTTCGGGGACGATACGGTGCAGCTTCGGGGCGTGCCCATCGTGCTGGGCCAGCCCCAGGCGGAAAAGTGTCTCCTGGACGCCCTGGACGAGCTCATAGCCAACCCTTCCTCCACCCCCGCCGACCGCACCAGCCGGGTGATCCAAATGAGCTGCAAGCATGCCGTCAAGGGCGGCGAAAGGCTGCCGGAGGAAAGCGTTATGCAGCTCATCCGGGACGTGATCGAGCAGAAAGTGACCCCCACCTGCCCCCACGGGCGGCCATTGATGGTGCAGCTCACCCGCACGGAGCTGGAAAAGCGGTTCCGCAGAATCCAATGAAGAAAAAGCGCGTCATCGGCATCGTAGGCCCCACGGCCAGCGGAAAAACGGCCCTGAGCCTGCCCGCGGCCCGGGCCCTGGGGGCTGAGATCCTCTGCATGGATTCCATGCAGGTGTACCGGCAGATGGACATCGGCACGGCCAAGCCCACCCGGGAGGAGCAATCCGCGGTGCCCCATCACCTCATGGATATCCTGCCCCCCGACGCCAGTTTTTCCGTTTCCCAATACGCCGAGCTGGCCCGAAAGACCATGGATTCGGTGCGTCTGCCCATGCTGGTGGGCGGCACGGGGCTGTATCTGCAGTCCCTGTCCCTGCCCATGGATTACGGCGCGGTGGGCGGGGATGAGGCCATCCGCCGGAAATACCACGAAATCGCGGACGCTCAGGGCGCCCTGGCAGTGCATGACCTTTTAAGGAACGTGGACCCTCTGTCCGCCGCCCGGCTGCATCCCAACGACCTGCGTCGGGTGATCCGCGCCCTGGAGGTATACGAGCTTACCGGCCTTCCCCTGTCCCGGCAAAAAATGCCCGGGCCGGAGGATGCGCCCTATGATTTCCGCCTGTATGCCCTGGATCTGCCCCGGGACGCGCTGTATGCCCGGGTGGATATGCGGGTGGAGCGGATGATGGCCGCGGGGCTGTTGGACGAGGTGCGCGCTTTATTGAACGGCGGGCTGGCCCCCGACGCCCAGAGCATGCAGGGCCTGGGATACAAGGAACTGGTGCCCGTGGTGCGGGGGCAGATGGCGCTTGAGGACGCGGTGAGCCTCATCAAACTGCGCACACGGCACTTTGCCAAGCGTCAGCTCACCTGGTTCCGCCGGGACGCGCGCATCCAATGGCTGCCCTGGCAGCCGGGAGACGATTTGGGCCCGCTGATAGACAGAATCTGCCGGGAAAACCGGACGTAAATTCGGAGGCGTATGCTTATGGACCTGCAAGCCCTCATCCGCCGGGCGGAAAAAGACTGCCGGGTCGTCTTTGCCGCCCTGGAGGAAACGGAAATCAAAAACACCCGCCGGGTGCTTTCCGCCTTTCAGGAGGAGGATATCGCCCAGCGGCACTTTGCCCCCACCACGGGCTACGGCTATGACGATATTGGGCGGGACAAGCTGGAGAGGGTGTTCGCCCGGCTGTTCGGAGCGGAGGGCGCCATCGTGCGGCCTGCCATCGCCTGCGGCACGGCGGCCCTGTCCCTGTGCCTGTTCGGGCTGCTGCTGCCGGGGGACCATCTGCTGTCCGCCGCCGGCGCGCCCTACGATACCATGGAAACGGTGATCGGCCTCAGCGGAAACGCCCCCGGAAACCTCCGGGAAATGGGCGTTTCCTATTCCCAGGTGGATTTGGCGGAAAACCAGACGCGTCTCGACGTGCCGGGCGTTTTGGCCGCCATCCGGGAAAATACGAAGGTGATCCTTATCCAGCGCAGCCGGGGCTATGCCTGGCGCGCTTCGCTGCAGCCGGAGGATATGGCGGAGCTGATCCGCGCGGTGCATGAAAAGCGCCCGGATATTTTTATCATGGTGGATAACTGCTACGGCGAATTTATGAGCGAATGGGAGCCCACCCATTTCGGGGCGGACGTGTGCGTGGGCAGCCTCATCAAAAACCCCGGCGGCGGCCTGGCCCCCACCGGCGCATACCTGGCGGGCACCAAGCGGGCCATTGAGCGCATCGAGGCCCGGCTCACCGCCCCCGGCCTGGGCCGGGAGGTGGGCAGCTATTTTGGCAGCTACCAGCCCTTTTACCAGGGGCTGTTCCTGGCCCCCCATACCGTTACCCAGGCGGTGAAGACCGCGGTGCTCTCCGCCCGGACCTTTGAAATGCTGGGCATGAAGACCACCCCCGCCTTTGACGCGCCCCGGGCGGACATCATCCAGGCCATCGAAATGGGCACGAGGGAGCGGCTCATCGCCTTCGTGCAGGGCATCCAGGCCGCCTCCCCCATCGACGGCAGCGCCGTGCCGGAGCCCTGGGACATGCCCGGCTATGCCGACCAGGTCATCATGGCGGCGGGCACCTTCGTTTCCGGCGCCAGCATCGAGCTGTCCGCCGACGCGCCCATGCGCGCCCCCTACACCGTGTATCTTCAGGGCGGGCTCACCTATGCCCACGGAAAAATCGCGCTCCTGTCCGCCCTGGAAAGAATGCAAGCGCAAAACGCCCTATAAAGGAAAGGAGGATTTCCATGAAAGCACTGTTCATCGGCGGCACCGGCGTCATCAGCACGTCCATTTCCCGCCTGCTCGTTTCCCGCGGGTGGGATTTGACCCTCATCAACCGCGGCACGCGAAGAGACGACGTGCCCGGCGCGAAATGCCTGACATTGGATATTGCGGACGAGGCCGCGGCCGAACGGGCCCTGGCGGGACAGCATTTTGACGTGGCGGCGGATTTCATCGCCTTCGTGCCCGAACAGGTGAAGCGGGATATGCGCCTGTTTTCCGGCAGGACGGACCAGTACATCTTCATCAGCTCCGCCTCCGCCTATCAAAAGCCCCTGTCCTCCCCCGTCATCAGCGAGGGCACCACCCTGTCCAACCCCTACTGGGAATATTCCCGGAACAAAATCGCCTGCGAAGAAATCCTCTTTGACGCTTATCGGCAAAGCGGCTTCCCCGTCACCGTGGTGCGCCCCAGCCATACCTTTTCCTGGCGCTCCCTCCCCCTGGCCATTCACGGGGAGAAAGGGCCCTGGCAGGTGCTCAAGCGCATGATGGAGGGAAAAAAGGTATTGATGCCCGGGGACGGCAGCAGCCTGTGGGCCGTGATGCACAGCGATGACTTCGCCCCCGCCTTCGCGGGGCTTATGGGCAATCCCCACGCCATCGGCCAGGCGGTGCAGATCACGGGCGAGGAGCTGCTCACCTGGAACCAGATCATGGAAGCGGTGGTCAAAGCGGCAGGGGCGGAATACCGGCCCTGCTACGTGCCCTCCGCCATCCTGGCCCGGTGCAAAGGATATGACTTTGAAGGCGGCCTGATAGGCGACAAAACCAACACCGTGATTTTCGACAACAGCCTGCTGCATCGCCTGGTGCCCGGATTGACCCAGCAAAAGCGTTTCGATCAGGCGGCCCGGGAAAGCGTGGCCTATTTCCTCTCCCATCCCGAGCTGCAAACGGAGGACCCGGAATTTGACCGCTTCTCCGACGCCGTCATCGCCGCCATGGAGCAGGCCGAGGAAACCATCGCCCGGCTGTAAACCGCATGCAAAAAAACGTCCCCGCATCTTCCTTCAGGATGCGGGGATGATTTTTTTCGGATCATTGGATATGCTCAAACATATCGTTGATGCCCGTATCCGGGCCCACGGCGGAATAGAACAGCCCAAAGAGCGAATTGTCATATTTGCCGAAATCCTGCACCACGAATTTGCCGGAAGCCGCCTGGCTGCGGTGCATGTTGAAGGCCTCGGTGGTGATTTCAAAGGCATTCTTGCCGTCAAAGGCGGAAAGGGGCTGGCGCCAGTCAAAGTCGATCTGCCCCAGATCGCCCCGGTACAAATGGATATACGCCTTTTTTGCCTGCCAGACGCCGTACTGCCTGGCCGAGGCGGGATAGCTTTCCGCGTCGGCGGCCTTTTTTACGCACTGCTTGACCGCGTAGCAGCAGGCCTTGTGGGCGCCGTGGCCGTATTCGCCGTTTTCGTCATGGGTGACGATCACATCGGGCTGATACTTGCGAATCAGGCCGGTCACGTGCTCCAGGAGCTTTTTTTCATTCCAGATGCTCAGGCATTTCTTCAGCCCGGTGCACCACTGGTCCCTGAATTGACTGCCCGGCAGCTCGGGGTAATGCCGGACCCCGCAGTGCCACAGCCCGTTCAGCAGTTCCACCTGGCGGAAGCCGCTCATCTGGGCGATGTATACCACGATCACCTTTTTGTCCATCTGGGCGCTGTAATAGGGGATCACGCCGCCCATGTAAAGCAGTTCATCGTCCGGATGGGCCACCAGCACCATCATATCCGCCTTGCCCTCAAAGGGCTGCCACTGCTCCACCCAGGAAGGAAGCGCCCCCGGGGAAAGCACCTGCAGCTTGATGATGCCGAATTTTTCCTGCCGCGCCTCCGGGCGGATGCGGAATTTCTGCAGCGGCTCCGGAAAGGCGATGTACTCGTTGAAATAAATCCCTTCATGGCTGCATGCGGTTTCCCAGTTTCCATTTTCGTCGGGCCGCTGGATCAGCACGCTGACGGGCTTTTTCCCCCAGCGGATAAAGATGCCCTGGGCGCTTTGGCCCTCCGGGCACGTCACCTCCACCCAGGCGTTGGCCTCCGGCTGATACCACATGGTCATGGTGCCGTTATCCAGCATCTTTTCTTTGTCCTTGGCATAATGGGAAACCCGCACCTGGCATTGGTCGGTGATGTCCTGCGCTTCCTCTGCCATGGCCGCGCCGCAGCAAAGCAAAAGCAGACACGCCAGGACCAGAATGAAAGCCGTCTTTTTCATGGGTTTATCCTCTCTCGCCGCCGCTCACCGCATGGCGCTTAAGTATTTTTCTGCTTTGCGGCCCACCACCGCGTAGGCCCGGGGGCCGGTCAGAATCCGCCGGGCGCAGGCCATCACGTCCTCCATGGTCACCTGTTCGATGCGCGCGATGGTCTCCTCCGGCGGGATCACCCGGTTCAAAAGGATCTGGTTGTGCCCCAAGGCGCTCATGCGGTTATAGGCGCTTTCCAGGCCCAGGATGAAGCTGCCCTTGAGCTGCGCCTTGCTCATCTGGAATTCCTTTTCGGTGATGCCGCCTTCCATGAGTTTTTCGGTTTCGATATTGATTTGCTCCAGCACCGTTTTGGCGTGCCGGGGGCTGGTAGCGGCGTAGATGGTAAATTCCCCGCAGTGGGGATAGCTGCTGGGCCCGGAATAGACGGTGTAGGCCATGCCCAAGTCTTCCCGGATGCGCTGGAACAGCCGGGAGGACATGCCGCCCCCCAGCACGTTATTGAGCACCGCAGTGGGATACACCTCTTCGCTCCCCATTTCGCTGGCGCGGAAGGACAGGCAGATGTGCACCTGCTCCGTATCCTTGTCCCGGGCCAGCTTCCGGGGCGCGTCGATGGCCACGGCGTCGGGGTATTCCTCCCCCGCCGCGCCCTGCCAGGCGCCGAAATGCGCCTCCACCAGGTCCCGGGCGCGGGTCACGTCCACATTGCCCGCCAGGGCCACCACGGTGTTTTGCGGGCCGTAATGCCGCGCCCGGAAGGCGCGCAAATCCCGGGCCGTATAGGCGGCGATCCGCTCCTGCGGGCCCAAAATGGTTTGGCCCAGGGATTGATTTCCGAACACCGCCGCGCCCAGCACGTCGTACACCACGTCCTCAGGGGTATCCTCCACCATGGCGATTTCCTCCAGCACCACGCCCCGCTCCTTATTCAGTTCCCCTTCATCCAGGGCGGGATGGCACACGATGTCCGCAAGGATATCCGCGGCCAGGGGCAAATCCTCGTCAATGACCTTGGCGTAGTAATTGGTGCACAGCTTGCTGGTGGAGGCGTTGAGGTGCCCGCCGATACAGTCCATCTCCTCGGCAATCTGTCGGGCGCTGCGTTTGGCCGTGCCCTTGAAGGCCATATGCTCCATGAAGTGGGAAAGGCCGTTTTCCTCTTTGCTTTCCAGCATGCTTCCGGCCTTCACCCACGCGCCGATGGATACGGAGCGCAGATACGGCATGGGCTCGATAAGCACAGTGAGCCCGTTTTGCAGCACAAATTTTTCCATGCGTTGCTCCTTGATTTGAAAACAAGAGGGAAACTGTATTAGCTTCCCCCTTGCGCAGGTTTTTATCAGGAATTATTTACGGCCGTCCCGGCGCGGCGGCCGGGAAACCGCGGGCGCGGAGCGGGAGAAATTGGGGTTGTCATAGGCAATATCGTTGCGGATCAGGTTGATGCGGCCCTGGGCGTCGATCTCGCAGACCTTCACTTCCAGCTCGTCGCCCACCTTCACCACGTCCTCCACCTTTTCCACGCGCTTGTTATCCAGCTTGGAAATGTGGATCATGCCATCCTTGCCGCCCACCAGCTCCACGAAGGCGCCGAAGTTCATAATCCTGACCACCTTACCGGTGAACACATCGCCCACCTCGATATCCTTGGCGATGCCCAGGATGATGGACTTGGCCTTGTCGGCAGCCGCCTGGTCAGCCGTGGCGATGAACACCCGGCCGTCATCCTCGATGTCGATCTTCACGCCCGTTTCGTCAATGATCTTGTTGATCATCTTGCCGCGGGGGCCGATGACCTCGGAAATCTTTTCGGGGTTGATGGAGAAGGTGATGATCTTGGGAGCATACTTGGACAGGTTCTCCCGGGGCCGGCCCAGGGTCTCCAGCATGATGCCCAGGATGTGCAGCCGGCCCTTCAAGGCCTGGCTCAGCGCCCGGGAGAGGATCTCGCGGTTGATGCCCTTGATCTTGATATCCATCTGAATGGCGGTGATGCCATTCTGGGTGCCGGCCACCTTAAAGTCCATATCGCCCAGGAAGTCTTCCAGGCCCTGGATGTCGGTGAGCACTTCGATTTTGCCCGTTTCGGCGTCCTGGATAAGGCCCATGGCCACGCCGGCCACCGGCGCGTGAATGGGCACGCCCGCGTCCATGAGGGAAAGGGTGCTGCCGCACACGGAGGCCATGGAGGAGGAGCCGTTGCTGCCCAGGATTTCGGATACCAGGCGCAGCGCGTAGGGGAATTCGCCCTCATCGGGGATCACGGGCAGCAGCGCCCGCTCCGCCAGCGCGCCATGGCCGATTTCCCGGCGGTTGGGGCTGCGCAGGCGGCCCGCCTCGCCCGTGGCGTAGGAGGGCATATTGTACTGGTGCATATAGCGTTTGCTGTCCTCATTGCTGAGGCCGTCCAGCTGCTGGGCTTCGGACACCATGCCCAGGGTGGTGATGGTGAGGGCCTGGGTTTCGCCGCGGGTAAAGACGGCGCTGCCATGGGTGCGGGGCAGCACGCCCACTTCGCACCAGATGGGCCGCACCTCATCCACCTTGCGGCCGTCGGGCCGGATCCCCTTTTCCAGGATCTTCCGACGCATGACCTCTTTGCCCAGGTAATACAGGGCGTCGGCCACTTCACTTTCCCGGCCGGGGAAAATATCGGCAAAGTGCGCCGCCACATCGGCGCTCACTTCGGCGTCACGCTGCTGGCGTTCCTTGCGGACGTAGGTGGAATAGACATATTCGCACTTTTCCAGGGCGTATTCCCGCACGGCGGCCTTCACGTCGTCGCCGGTGGTGATGAGGGGGAATTCGGACTTGGGCTTGCCGATTTCCGCCACGATCTTCTCCTGGAATTCCACCAGCTGCTTGATGAATTCGTGGCCGTAGAGGATGGCGTCCATCATGGCGTCTTCGCTGACTTCCTTGGCGCCCGCTTCCACCATCATAATGGCGTCCTTGGTGCCCGCCACGGTGACGTGCATATCGGAGGCCGCTTCCTGGGCCTCGTCGGGGTTAATGATGAACTGGCCGTTCACCCGGGCCACCACCACGGCGGCGGTGGGGCCGCCCCAGGGGATGTTGCTCACCATCAGGGCGATGGAGGAGCCCAGCATGGCCGGGAATTCCGGCGGGGTGTTGGGGTCCACAGACAGGGTCTGGGCCACCACCTGCACGTCATTGCGCATGCCCTTGTTAAAGAGGGGGCGCAGCGGCCGGTCGATGAGCCGGCAGGTCAGCGTGGCCTTTTCAGTGGGACGGCCTTCCCGCTTGATGAAGCCGCCGGGGATTTTGCCCACAGAGTATTGCTTTTCTTCAAAGTCCACCGTCAGGGGGAAGAAATCCACCCCCTCCCGGGGCTTGTCCGACGCGGTGGCGTTCACCAGCACCGCGGTTTCGCCGTAGCGCACCAGGCAGCTTCCGCCGGCCTGCTGGGCATACTTGCCGAATTCCAGGGTCAGTGTGCGGCCCGCAAATTCCATTGAATACGCTTTGTAATCCATTTTTTCTCCTTCTCCTCACAACACTCACTTACCGCCCGGCCCCTGCCGAACGGCTGAAACAAAAGGCTATCGGCTGAAATTCCTCCAGCCGATAGCCCCATGCGCCTTATTTGCGCAGACCCAGCTTGGCAATCAGTTCACGATACCGCTCAATATCCGTCTTCTTGAGGTAATCGAGCAGGCCGCGGCGCTGGCCGACCATCAGGAGCAAACCGCGGCGGGAGTGGTGATCCTTCTTGTTGAGCTTCAGGTGCTCGTTCAGGTGATTGATCCGCTCGGTGAGCAGGGCCACCTGCACTTCGGGAGACCCGGTGTCGCCTTCGTGGCGGGCATAGGTCTGCATGATCTGGGCTTTGAGTTCCTTATCCATTTTGTCTTCCTCCTTGTGGGGCGTGGCAGGCCCCCGCTTCTAATCGCCGCGAACTAAGAAAGGCGTTGGGGTTTCGCCGATCCTGGCAGGCGGTTCTAAAAACCACGCCTATCATTTTAACATGACAGGCGCGGTTTGTAAATACCCCGGAATGATTTTCTTTCCTTAATCAGCGGGTGGATTTTACTGCTTGTTTTCCGCCGTCCGCTTGTTGAAGATCACGTTGATGATGATGCCCAGGATCAGGCCGGTGGCGATGGAGGAAATGGTCACGGCGCCGAAGTTCAGCGTCAATCCGCCGATGCCGGTGACCAGGATGGCCGCTACCACAAACAGGTTGCGGTTGTCGTTCAGATCCACAGGCTGGAGCATCTTGAGGCCGGAAACGGCGATGAAGCCGTACAGCGCGATGCACACGCCGCCCACGATGCAGGAGGGGATGGAGTTCACAAAGCACACGAAGGGGTCAAAGAAGGAAAGGATGATGCAGTACACCGCGGCGATGGCAATGGTGCTGATGGAGGCGTTGCCCGTGATGGCCACGCAGCCCACGGATTCGCCGTAGGTGGTGTTGGGGCAGCCGCCGAAGAAGGAGCCGATGATGCTGCCCACGCCGTCGCCGATGAGGGTGCGGTCCAATCCGGGATCGGTGATCAGGTCCCGCTCGATGATGGAGGAGAGGTTCTTATGGTCGGCGATATGCTCGGCCAGGGTGACGAAGGCCACGGGGGCGAAGAGCACCAGGATGCTGATGACGTCGGCAAAGGAGCCGATCTTGTTGGGCGCGTCGTCATACGCGCCGAAAATACCCAGGAAGGTGAAGCGCGGCACCTTGAAGATCTGCATTTTGTCAAAGGCGGAGAGGTTCACCAGCTTCAGGGCGTCCAGATTGGCGGCATTGCCGATGAAGGTGAGCACCAGGGCGATGACGTAAGCGCCCAGGATACCGATGATGAAGGGGATCAGCTTCATGCCCTGGCTGCCCTTGGTGGAGGCATACACGGTGATGATGAAGGCGATAACGCCCACCAGGATGGCCACAAGGTTATAGCTGCCGGCGGCGGTATTGTTCAGGTTGTTCACGGCGCTGCCGCAAAGGGACAGCCCGATCAAAGCCACGGTGGGGCCAATCACCACCGGGGGCAGCAGGCGGTTGACCCACGCGGAGCCGGTCTTTTTGATGATGAGGGCGATGATGACATACACAAGGCCCGCAAACACGGCGCCCAGGAAGATGCCCAGGAAGCCGAAGGCCACGGCGCCCGCCAGGGGGCTGATAAAAGCGAAGGAAGAACCCAGGAACACGGGGCTCTTTTTCCGCGTGGCGATGAAGAGGTAGAACAGCGTGCCGAAGCCCGCGCCGCACAGGGCCGCCGGCTGGCTCATGTAGGTGCCCGTACCGTCCACCAGGATGGGCACCAGCAGCGTGGCGGCCATGATGGCCAGCAGCTGCTGGAAGGCGTAGACCAGATTCTTTTTGATTGGCGGCTTGTCTGCAATGTCGTAGACCAGTTTCATCTGTATGTCCCCCTATCAAAATTTTCTATCTGCGCTCGCGCGCCGATATGCTTTTTCGGGCCACCCGCAGAAAAAAGGGCCTTGCCCCTTCAGGCAGGCCCTTGCTTTAGCAAAGCGTTTCATCGCATCTGCCGGCCAGAGTACCGCCGTTCGGATGGACCTTGCAAAGTATAGCGGTTTTTGACGGCCTTGTCAACGCGATTCCGGTAAAATTCCGAATATTTTTTGTATTCTTAAGAATTTTGTAAGGATTTTTGTAAAAAAAGCGGCCCAGCGCCATGCCAGGCCGCTCTTGCATTCGGAAAACGGCTTTACTTGAGGGTGATCACCACATGGCGATTCGGCTCTTCGCCTTCGGAATGGGTGGTAACGGCGGGGTGATCCTGCAATGCAGAGTGCAGGATGCGGCGCTCGTAGGGGTTCATGGGCTCCAGGCTCACCTTCCGGCCCGTGCGCTGGGCCTGGTTGGCCATGCGGTTGGCCAGGCGCTTGAGGGCGTCCTCCCGCTTGGCGCGGTAGCCCTCGGTATCCAGGGTGACGCGGGTGTAGCTGCTCTGGCCCTTGTTCACCTGCAGGCTGGTCAGGTACTGCAGGGCGTCCAGGGTCTCGCCCCGGCGGCCGATGAGGATGCCCAGGGTATCCCCTTCCATGTTCACGCGCACGTTGCCTTCTTCATCGGTGTTCACCGCCACGGAAACGGGCACGCCCATGAGCTGCGTCAGGTTTTGCAAAAATTCCTGGGCTTTGCCGGCGGCGGTTTCCCGGTCCGCCTGCTCGGCAGGCACGATCTCCCGGGGCTCGGCGGGGACCTTGGGCTCCTTCTTTTCCCGGGGCTTGCGGGCGCGGGCGGGCTTTTCGGGCTTCTCCTGAGGGGCGGGGGCTTCTTCCTCCGCCTTTTCCTCCTGGGGGGCTTTCTCCTGTTTGGGGGCCTTGGCCTTCCTGGCTTCCGGCTTTTCGGCTTTGGGGGCTGGCTGCTTTTTCTGCTTGGGGGCCTCTTCCTTCATGGCGTCTGCCAGGATCAGATGCGCCATATCCTCGTCGGTGGCTTCGTCGCCCTTGAGGGTCAGGCGAATTTTGGCGGGACGGGAGCCAAACAGGCCGAACAGGCCCTTGCTGCCTTCTTCCACCACGTCCACCGTCACGTCGGAAATGGATACGCCCAATTGCTCCAGTCCCTGGGAAATGGCCTCTTCAATGGTGCGGCCGGTTACTTCATATTCTTTCATTATTTTACAGACCCTTCTCCGCTTACGGTGTCGGCTTTTTTCGCTTCCTGCTTTTCAAACACTTTGGTGAGCACGATGCCCTGCGCCCACATGATGGCCGTGGACGTGACCCAATACAGGGCGAACCCGGCATTGGAGGACAGGCAGAAATACACGGACAGGATGGGGAAAAAGTATTTCATAAAGTTGCTCATCCCCTGGCCCTGGCCGTTGGCGGGCTGCACGTTCTGCTGCTCTTTCATCTGGGGGTTGTACTTGGTCTGCAGCACCTGGGCCACGCCTGCCGCTACGGGCAGGATCAGCAATCCGTTATACTGCTGGTAGAGGGTGATGGTGAAGATCAGCGCGTTCAGGTTGCTCCAGCCTGCCACCGGCGCCACGGCCGCGGTGTAGGCCGGCACGTTTTCAAGGGCGGCCAGGATGCTCTGCACGCTGGTCTGCATGGCTTCCCGCGTGGTGAAATCCAGCGCCTGTTCGCTGACGCCCCGAATGGCGGCAGTGATGGCCTGCAGCTGGTTCTCATTGAGCAGGTCATAGGCCTTCAGCCACACGTCCTGCGTCAGCATCTGCAAGGAACGGGCGTCCGGCGCGATGGAGGTGAAGGGCGAATCGGTCATCCAGATGTTCTTCACCCACAGGAACTGCTCCGCCGGGGTGATGATGGTGCTCTCCCCCGCCAGGTACTGGAACGCCTGCATGGCCAAATGCTCGTTGGCAATGGCGCGCATGGCGGCGAACATGGCGATCATCAGCGGCCAGGTCAGCAGCAGGGGCAGGCACCCGGACAGGGGGTTGTAGCCTTCCTTGCGCATGAGCTCGGCCTGCTTCTGCTGGAGCTTTTTGGGGTCGTTCTGGTACTTTTTCTGCAGCTCGTTGATCTTGGGCTGAACCACCGCCATTTTCCGCATGCCCTTGCGGCTGCGGTAATCAAAGGGCATGCACACCAGGCGCATCAGGATGGTGAAAATGATGATGGCAACGCCGTAATTGTTCACCACGCCGTTGATGCCCGACAGAACGCTGTAAAGAAAATCGGTAATGGCATTCAAGGATTCTCGTCCCTCCTAATGATTGCGCTGGGCCCCTCGGGAACGGGATCGTATCCGCCCCGGCAGCCGGGATGGCAGCGGGCGATGCGGCGGACGGCCAGGGCGCTGCCCCGGACCGCGCCGAAACGCTCCACCGCCGTCTGAGCGTATTCCGAGCAGGTGGGGATAAAGCGGCAGCAGGGCCGCTTCCCCGGGCTGATCCTCTTGCGGTAAAAGCGGATGAGCAGCAGCAGGATTCTTTTCATTTCGTTTCTTCCCGATACAGCCCCTGCCTGCGCAGCAGGTATTTGAGAGAAGATGCCAGGCGGGCAAAATCGGCCTGGGCCGCCGCCTCCCGGGCGGTGACCACGTAAAGCCCGCTTTTAAGCGCCGGCATTTCCGCACGGAACGCCTCCCGCAGCCGGCGCTTCACCAGGTTGCGCGTCACGGCGTTGCCGATTTTTTTGCTCACCGCAAACCCCGCCAGCAGCTTCGGGCCCTTCACGAAGCCCACCGACATTTCCTGGCAGGCCGCGCCCTTTCCCTTTTTGTATACGTAGCGGAACTGGCCGTTTTTCCGAAGCCTGTGCTGCTTTTCCATGCCGCCTCCTACTTCCCTGTCCCGGCCGTCACCCGCCGCAACAGCAAAACCCGCCCCACGGGTCCATGCGCGTTGGCAAGCGTCGGGGGCGGGCTAAGCCAGGCAAGAAAGACCGGAGCGGCGGGATCAGACCGTAAGCTCCTTGCGGCCGCGGCTGCGGCGGCGGGAAAGCACCCGGCGGCCGTTCTTCGTGCTCATGCGGGCGCGGAAACCATGCACCTTATTGCGCTGGCGCTTTTTGGGCTGATAAGTACGTTTCATAACGGCAACAACTCCTTCTAAAATGCACATGCCATGCGGCATGGATTGATGCGTTTTGAGCCATAGCACCACAAAACAGCCATTATAGTATATCCGTCGGGCTGCCGTGTGTCAAGGTTTTTTCGATTTTTTCTTTGGTGTTTTTTGCTTACTGCTGTGCGGAAGACAAATCCTGCCGCAGGGCGCGCAGCTCGTCCAGCTGACGGGCCAGCCCGGCGTCGGCATGCTCCATGAGGGCGTTGATGCCCTCCCGCACGTGGGCGGTATAGGCGTCGCATTCCCGGTGGGCGCTGTCCAGCATATCCTGGGCCTGGGCCTGGGCACGGGCCACGATTTCGCTGTCCGCCACCATCTGCTGGGCCCGGGCCTGGGCATCGGCGATCATGGCGCTGGAGCGGGCCTGGGCGTCGGCCACCATGGCGTTTGCCTGGTCGGCGGCGCTTTGCAGCGTGCTGTTGGCGCGGGTCTGGGCGTCGCCCAGGGTGGCGTTGGCCTGGTTATTGGCGCTGTCCACCGTCTGCCGGGCGGTCATATTGGCTTCCTTCAATGTGGCCTCCGCCTGCTTGCGGCTTTCGCTGATGATCTTTTCCTCCATGGAGAGCAGCTCCTTGGCCGCCTGCAGGTCGGCGGGAATGCTGTCCCGCACGCGGCGCACCAGGGACGCGCATTCCTCGCGGTCCAGCATGATGCGGCCGTAAATCGGGATCGTCTTGGCGGTTTCCACCATCAGCTCCAGCTTATCCAGCAGGTCAAACACGGATAATCCCTTGGATGACATGGTTCAATCCTCCCCCATCCTTTGCTTGTTTGCAAATTGCTTTTCTATCTCCTTGATCGCCGAGCGCGGCACGTAAGGCGCAAGATCGGCCCCGAACTGCGCCAGCTGGCGCACCATGCTGGCGCTGATTTCCTGGCACTGGGGCGACGCGGGCAGGAACACCGTCTCCAGCCCGGGGTGCAATTGCCCGTTGATCCGGGCCATGGCGGTTTCGTTTTCCAAATCCGCGCTGCCCCGCACGCCGCGGATCACCACGGTAATGCCCATGTCCTTTGTCAATTGGGCCAGCAGCCCGCCATAGGAAACCACTTCCGCCTCCGGGATGCCGCGGCAGGCACGCCTGAGCATTTCCACCCGCTTCTCCACCGGGAAGCAGCCCTGCTTTTCCGGGTTATGCAGCACGCCCACCACCACCCGATCGAATATCCGGGCGGCCCGGCGGATCACGTCCATGTGCCCGTTGGTCACCGGGTCAAAGCTGCCGGGATACAGGCAGACAGATTGCTTCATTCTTCATCCTCCCCCGCAAGGCGGTAAAAGCTCAGCCCGGTCACGCCGTATTCCCGCCGGTCAAAAAGCCGAAGGGGCGGGGCCACATCCGGCGGCGTGAGGCGCCCGTGCTCCGCCACGATGACGCCGCCCTCCGCCAGCAGCTCCCCCTGGGCGATGGCGGCGCAGACCGGCGCGGTATCCATCCGGTAGGGCGGGTCCAGAAAAATCAGGTCAAACTGAGTGCCGCTTTTTTTCAGCGTTTCCAGGGCGGCAGTATCCCGAAGCGGCAAGAGCCGCGCCCTGCCCTCGCATCCCAGGCCGGCAATGTTTTCCCGGATCACCCGGCAGGCGTCCCGGGCGCAGTCGCACAGCACAGCGCTTTCCGCCCCGCGGCTCAGGGCCTCCAGGCCCAATGCGCCGCTGCCGGCGTAAAGGTCCAGCACCCGGGCGCCGTATACCTTCCCGGCGAGGATGCTGAACAGCGCCTCCTTCACCCGGTCCGCCGTGGGCCGGGTATCATTGCCCTCCGGGGCCTTCAGCCGCCGGGAGCGCATTTCCCCCGCAATGATCCGCATGGCTTAAATCAGCTCGTTCTTCTTTTCGTTTCGCGCCTGACGCGCCTTTTTTTCCCGGCGCTGGCGGCGGCGCTGATTGGCGGTGATATCGCCGTGCACCATGGCGCGGGTCCGGGGCCCGGTGAGATAGCCCACGGGGTACCCCAGGGCGGGCAGCAGCGCCAGCAGGGGGCTGATGCGGTCCATCAGCAGCAGCCCGTCCGCGTTGCGCGCGCCCACGGCATTGGCAAAGGGAAGGATCAGCAGCCGCACCGCGATCCGCAGCGCGTCCAGAAAGGTAAGGCTGTATTCCTGCTGGTAATAGTTCAGCGGCGCGGTGATCTCTTCATGCCCCCGGAAAGAGGACAGCCACGTGGGCAGGGCCTGCAGGGTATACGTCTGCTTCTGGGCCGTCAGCGCATGGGGCAGCGTGAGCGCAAGCAGCACCGCGGCCGCGCACAGGAACGTGAACCAGCCCTTCAGGGGATGATAGCAGCGGCCCAGCTCCCGGGAGGGCACCGTCCGGCCCTCCTGCTGATGCGCATAGGCGATTTCGCCCAGGCTCACTTCGCCCTCCCCGTCCCGTGCGCCGGAAGCGAACAGGACCATGGCGCACACGGCCTCCACAAACAGATTGACGCCCCAGCGCAGGTAGGCGTTATTGAAGCTCAGAATCGCGCCCATCAGCAGGAACACGAAAGCGAACGCCAGATAATACCCCAATATGCGCAGTCCGCGCAGCGCGGCCTGGCCGCTGTGCCAGTTTCCTTTGAGGTAAGGCTTGTATACAAGCTGCCTTTTTCCTTTGGCTTTGCTTTTCTTGCTCTGCATGGTGATCCTTTTCTCCCATCCGGGTCATTCTTCCTGTGTGCCGCCGGCGTACAGAATGGGCACCCGCGCCGTGGCGGCCAGGAGCATTTCATAGCTGATGGTGCCCGCCCAGGCGGCCAATTCCTCCGCCGGGATTTCTTCGTTTCCCTGTCTCCCCAATAATACCACCGGCGCGCCGATCTGGCAATCCCCCGGCGGCAGATCGGTCACATCCGCCATGATCTGGTCCATGCACACCCGCCCGATCACCGGGCAGCGCCGCCCGCCGATGAGCACCTGCGCCTTTCCGGACAGCGCCCGGTGATATCCGTCGCCGTAGCCCACCGGCAGCGTGGCCACCCGGGTTTCCCTTTCCGCCCGGAAGGTGCAGCCGTAGCTGACGCATTCCCCGGGGGCAATGGTTTTCACGTAGGCGATTTCGGTATGCCAGGAAAGCGCGGGGCTCAGCGGGATATCCATGGGCACCGGCGGGCAGCCGTAGAGGGAAATGCCCTGACGCACCATTTGATACCGGGCCTGGGGATACCGGACCGCCGCGGCGCTGGCCGCCGCGTGGCAGATCATGCCCTGGGGCAAAAATGCGCGCAGGACATCGAACTTTGCGATCTGGGCCAGGGAATAATCCGCGCTGTCGCCGTCCGCGTCGGCCAGGTGGGTAAAGGCCCCGGTGAGCCGCACGTGGGGGGAGAGGCGAATCTCCTCCAGCACGGCGCGCATTTCCTCTTCCGTCCGCACGCCGATGCGGCCCATGCCGGTATCGCACTTGATATGCGCCAGTGCCACGGAATCCTGCTGCGCGGCGGCCTTTTCCAGATACCGCACCCGGTCCCGGTCAAACACCGCCTGGGTGAGGGAAAAACGCACGCTGGCCTGGGCGCCGCGCTCGTTCACCGCGCCCAGCACCAGGATGGGGGCGGCGATCCCCGCCTGCCGCAGGGCCTCCCCCTCCTCGGGAATGGCCACGCCCAGCCAGTCCGCGCCGCTGCTCAGCGCCGCTTTGGCCACCTGCACCAGCCCGTGGCCGTAGGCGTTGGCCTTCACCACCGCCAGCATATGGGGCGTATCCCCGATGGATGCCCGAAGGGCCCGGGCGTTTTCCGCGATGGCGTTCAAGTCCACCCGGATGTATGTACCGCGATACTGCACTTGGACCTCCCGCGTTTCATCAGAATTTCAATTTGCCGCCCATCTTCCCCGTTTTCCCGCCGAGCTGTACGCCGGAGAGGATATCGGAGGCAAAGGCGAAGGAATTGCGGTCCTTTTCCCGCTGGGCGCGCAGGGCGCAATCCACCATTTCGTCGATGAGCGCGCTGTAGGGAAGGCTGCTTTCCGTCCACAGATAATAGGCCAGGGAGCCGGGAATGGTGTTGATCTCGGTGATATAGCAATCATCGCTGTTCCGGTCCAGCATATAGTCGATGCGCACCACGCCCTTGCAGTCCATTGCGTCAAAGATTCGCAGCGACAGCGACTGCAGCTTTTCCGTCAGCTCCCCGCCGATGGGGGCGGGCACGATGCGTTTTAAGCTCGCCATGCCCTTGCTGCCGCCATTGGCGAGCAGGTACTTTTCCGAAAAATCCAAAAACCCCGCGCCGCTGTTGGGCATTTCCAGGACGGACGCCTTCCGTTCGCCGTCATAGCCCAGCACGGAGCAGTTCACCTCAATGGGCCGGTCCAGCCCCTGCTCGATGAGCACCCGCCGGTCATAGGAAAAGGCCAGCGTCAGCGCCTCGCGCAGGGAAGCGCGGTCGTCCGCCCGGCTCACCCCAATGGAGGAGCCCAGGCACGCGGGCTTGACGAACACGGGATAGGGCAGCTTTTTTTCCACTGCGTCCATGGCCGCTTCGGTATCCCGTTCAAACTGGGTGCGGGTCATATCGCAATCCGGCAGCACCGGGAAGCCGCAGCCCCGGAAAAACCGCTTCATGGTGATCTTGTCCATCCCCACGGCGGAGCCGGTGATGCCGGTGGAGGCATAAGGGATGCCTGCCAGCTCCATCACGCCCTGGAGGGACCCATCCTCTCCGTGCAGCCCGTGCATCACGGGGATCACCACATCCAGCCTGGCCACCACTTCTTCCCTGCCGCCGCCCAGCAGCCCCTTGGGGGGCACGTAATGCAAAAGCGCCCCGCTGCCGGCGGTCAGATCCAGATGCACGGGGATGATGCCCTTTTTGAAGGGATCAAAGGGGGTATAGGTATGGATATCCAGAAGCGGCTGGCCGGTGAACCATTCCCCCCGCTGGCTGATGTAAACGGGGATCACATCGTACTTTTCCCGGTTCACGTTGCGCATCAATTGCACGGCGCTGATGATGGCCACCTCGTGTTCGCAGGTGCGGCTGCCGAAAATAACGCCCAGTTGAATTTTGCTCATGGTTGCCTCCCTTTACTGCTCGCTGTAATGATCGGGCAGGTCGTTTTCATACATCACGGTATCGCCGGGCCGGATCAGCCCGTTCACGGCGGACACCGCCTCCTCCAGGCTGGCCACGGTATAAATATTGTTTTCCGAAAAGCCCGCGTCCGTCAGGCCCTTTTTGATGGGCATCGTGTGCTTTTTCCCCACCAGCACGGCGATATCCGCGCTTTTCGCCATGGCCCGGCCGAATTCTTCATTGTATTTTTCTTCATCCGCGCCCAATTCCACCATGCCGGGGGTGACGATCACATGCCGGCCCGGGAAGGAGGCAAGCACCTTCAGGGCCTCCCGGCTGGAACGGGGATTGGTGTTGAACGCGTCGTCGATCACCGTGATGCCGCCGCCCGTTTTCAAAAGCTGCAGCCGGTGCTCCACCGGCTTCAGGTTCCGGATGCCCCGGCGCACCTGCTCCGGCGTCAGGTTCAAATACTTGGCCACCAGGGCGCTGGTGAGGATATTGCGGATGTTATGCTCTCCCAGCAGCGCCGTCTGGCACATGATGGGCTCCCAGCCCTTGAGGTGCAAAGTAAAATGACTGCCCTGCGGGGACACGTACACGTCCGTCGCCCAGGCGTCGGCCCCCTCCTTTCCGGCCAGCAGCCGGGCCTTCCGGGTGCGCCGGTACAGGCCGTTGACGATATCGCCGTCGTCCAGGAACACGGAAAGGCCGTCCTCCGGCAGGGCCTGGATCAGTTCGTACTTGGTTTTTTTGATGCGGTCCAGGGTCTTGAAGGTGTCCAGATGCTGGGGACCCACGGCGGTCAAAATGCCGATCTGCGGATGCACCAGGCGGCACAGTTCCGCGATCTCCCCCACGTGCCGGGCGCCCATTTCCCCGATGAACACCTGATGGGCGGGGGTCAGCCGCTCCCGGATGATGCGGGTGACGCCCATGGGGGTGTTGAAGGACGCGGGGGTGGCCAGCACGTTGTATTTCTGGCTGAGGATATCCGCCAGGATGAATTTGGTGCTGGTTTTTCCGTAGCTGCCCGTGATGCCGATGCGGATCAGCCGGTCGTTTTTCAATATCTTCTTTTCCGCGTCGTGAAAATACAAATGGAAAATCAGCCGCTCCACGGGCCAGGCGAGCACCCCCGCCAGGGCCACCCACAGCGGCAGTAGCGCCGCTGATGCGGCGAAGAATATTCCCGCCGTTTCCCGGCGGACGGCACAATAGAAAAGCAGCGCCAGCAGCGCAAGCACCAGGGCCAGGGCCGCGTACAGGCGCTTCATCCGGGCGGTGAGGGCGAATTTCTTTTTTTCTGCCCGGGCCATGGCAAGCCTGCGCACCGCCCAGCCCGCGCCCGCCATGAAGGCGCACAGGGCCAGCGAGAGCAGCAGTTCAGGCGCGGACCACGTCGGATTGCCCTCCGCCGCCACGCCGTAGGCCAGCGCCAGATACAGCGCGCAGAAAACGCCCGCCAGCAGAGCGCAGGGCACAGCGGCGCGCCGCCACTGGCGGCGCAGCGTCTTAAAATATCCGCGGAACTGATAGCTTTCCAGTTGGAAATAATGGGCTAAACGGCGGGCGGCCAGCAGCATCCCCACGCCCATAAACAGGCAGGGCAGCCAGTATAGCATCAGCCAAGCCATGTTTTCCCGCCTCCTTTATACCAAAAATGCCCGCACAACTTTGGTAAAGCGCGGCCACTGGTGCAGATACGCAAAATGATCGTCGCCCTCAAAGATGACCAGCCCCGCGTCGGGGATCGCCTGTTCCATGGCCTGCCCCATCCACAGGGGGGTCTCCGTATCGTTTTCGCCCCAAATCAACAGCGTGGGGGCCTGCACCTTCGGCAGCAGGGGCGATAAGTCCTCCGAAATCACCTTGACGAAGGTTTTTTTCATTTCGTCGTCCAAGGCGTTGTAATCGGGAGAGCCGTACTTTTCCCTGAGGGCGCGCAGGCCCTTGTCCGCCGCGCCGCCGATGAGGGGCAGCCTGGTCAGGGCCTGCAGGCGGGCCTTTTTCTTCCGGTATTCGGCGCTTTTCTTCCGCTGCTCCTCCGTCTGGGGCTTTTTAAGCCCCGCGCCGCCGGTAATCACCAGCCGGTTCACCATTTCCGGCCAGTTGGCGGCCATATACAGCGCCACCCGGCCGCCAAAGGAATGGGCGATGATGTCGCAGGGCGCAAAGCCCATCTGCTCCGCCGCGTCCCGGACACATTCGGCAAATTCCCGGACGCCCCAGGGCTCCGGCGGCCGGCCGGACTCCCCGTGGGCGGGAAAATCCAGAGCGGTCAGGCAGTAGTCCTTTTCCATGTCCCGCAGGATGGGGTCGAAATGCCGGCAGGAGCAGCCCCAGCCATGCAAAAGCAGCACCCGGCGATCTCCGGTGCCCCGCTGCTCCACATGGATTTCAACGCCCTTGGCCCGCAATGCTTTATCCTCCCGTATGCGCCATCGGTTTATTATATGAGGTTTCCGCATCCGCCATGCGCCAGATATAGCGGCACTTGTGCCGCGCCCCGGCGCAGATGGACAGGTATTCCGCCGGCACCGGGGCGATGCGCTCCAGCGCGCAGCCCAGGTTCTCCGCCGTTTTCCTGGAAGGCAGGTTTTCCACATTGGCGGTGATGACCACGCTTTCCAGGCACAGTTTCCTCAGCAGCGGCAGCATCAGCCGGCACGCCTTTTCGGCATAGCTGTGGCCCCGGTGCTTTTCCTCGATGCGGTAGCCGATATGCCCCAGGTAATACAAGGCGGGGCTCTCCCCCAGCCTGAGGCTCACATAGCCCACGTAATCCCGGGTGCCGGCCCGGTAAATGCAGAAGAGATAGCCGTCCTCAATGCCGCAGGATGCGTCCGCCACTTCCTGGTTGGACAGCACCAGATCAATCTCCCCGTCGGAAAAGGCCGCCTTCCGGGAAAACAGCCGCAGCAGGTTCATCACTTGGGCACCTCGCATTCCGGGAAGATTTGCCTTATTGTACCACATCCAGCGTCAAACAACAAGATTGTTTGAACGATCGGGGGAAGCGGGGCATGGTTCCTCCCTTCCCCCAGCCCCTCAGAAGAGCGCCTCCACGAATTCCCTGGCGTCGAAGGCCTGCAGATCGTCGATGCCCTCGCCCACGCCGATATACCACACGGGGATGTTCAATTCCCGGCGGATGGCGATGGCCACGCCGCCCTTGGCGGTGCCGTCCAGCTTGGTGAGCACGATGCCGTTGATTTCCGCGGCCTCCTTGAATTGCTTGGCCTGCTGGATGCCGTTCTGGCCCGTGGTGGCGTCCAATACCAGCATGCAGCGCATTTCGGCCTCGGGGTATTCCCGGTCGATGATGCGGCGCATTTTGGACAGTTCGTCCATCAGGTTCTTTTTGTTGTGCAATCGTCCTGCGGTATCCACGATCAGCAGGTCGGTCCCGCGCGCCTTGGCGGCCTGTACGGCGTCATACACCACCGAGGCGGGGTCGCCCCCCTCCTGGCCCCGGATGATAGGCACTTTTGCCCGCTCCGCCCAGACGGCCAATTGCTCGTCCGCCGCGGCGCGGAACGTATCCGCCGCGGCCAGCATGACGCTGCGGCCGATTTCCTGGAACCGCAGTGCCAGCTTCCCGATGGTGGTGGTTTTCCCCACGCCGTTGACCCCCACCACGAACATCACCATGGGCCACTTGAGCACCGGCCGGGGGATATTCATTTCCTCGATCAGGATCTGCTTGAAGATTTCCCGGGCGCGCTGGGCGTCCCGGATTTTTTCCGTGTCCACCCGCTCCCGCAGCCGGTCAATGATCTGGGTGCTTGCCGCCACCCCCACGTCGGCCAGGATCAGGATGTCCGTCAGCTCATCGTAAAAATCGTCGTCGATTTTTTCCGTGCTTTTAACCAGGTCGTCCACCTTATCGGTCAGGCCGCCGCGCGTTTTGCTCAGGCCCTGCTTCAGCCGCTGAAAGAAGCCCATGGATACTTCCCCCTTTGAAAAAAATCGTTGAAATCAGGAAAACTTGCAAAAAACAGTATCCGGCGGACATCCGTCCATCCGGGGCGGCGCCCGATGGCCCCGCCCGCCTTACTCATAGTCCTGCAGGTTCACGGATACCATGCCGCTGACGCCGCGTTCCTGCATGGCCACGCCGTAGAGGGCGTCGCACCGTTCCATGGTGCCCTTGCGGTGGGTGATCACCACGAACTGGGTGGTCTTTGCATACTCGGAAAGATAGTCGGCGAAATAGCCGATGTTGGCCTCGTCCAGCGCCGCCTCGATTTCATCCAGGATGCAGAACGGCGTGGGCTTTAATTTCAGCATGGCAAAGAGAATGGCGATGGCGGTAAGGGCGCGCTCGCCGCCGGAGAGCAGCGACAGAAGCTGCAGCTTCTTCCCGGGGGGCTGGGCGATGATTTCGATGCCGCAGTTCAGGGCGTCGTCCGGGTCGGTAAGGCGCAGCTCCGCCTGGCCGCCGCCGAAAAGGCGGGTAAAGGTCTCCTTGAAAAAGACGCCCAGCTTTTCAAACTCCTGCACGAACTGCCGTTCCATCTGGGAAAGCAGCCGGGCAATCAGGGATTGCAGGTCCTCCTCCGCCCGGGTCAGATCCTGTTCCTGGGCGGTGAGATCGTCAAAGCGTTCCTTGGTCTGGGCGTAGTCCTCAATGGCCCCCACGTTCACCGGCCCCATTTCCCGGATGCGGGTGCGCAGGACGGCGGCCTCCTTTTCACTGTTCCCCAGTTCAAAGATGCCCTCCGCGCGGAATTTCTCCGCCCCGGCGTAGGTGAGGTCGTAGGTGTTGAAAATATGGTCGGTCATCACCTTCAGGTCGTTTTCTGCCCGGTCGCGGCTCAGCTCGGTGCGGTGCAGCTTCAGGCTGTCCTCATCGTAGTCCTTGTGGATTTCTTCGCTCAGGCGCACGCATTCCCGCTGGGCGGCGCTTTTTTCCTGGCGCCGCTGCTCCAGTTCGTCCACCCTGCGCTGGCATTCCGCCACCGCCGCTTCCTGATCGCGGAAGGCCTTTTCCTGGGCGCTGAGCAGTTCCCCGGCCTGCTGGACGGTCCGCTCCCTTTCTTCCCGCTCGCTCCGCAGCTTTTCCAGCGCCCTGTCCAGGGCGGCGATTTCCTGGTCGCGCCGCGCCCGATCCCGGCGCAGGGTGTCCAAAGCGTAGGTGAGCTCCGCGAACTGCAGGCGCATTTTTGTCACCAGGTCCCGCTGCCCTTCGGCTTTTTCCCGGGCGTCGAACAGCGCCTTTTGCAGCGTTTCGGTTTTCCGGTCCATGGCCTCCCGGTCCACGTTTTCGTTTTCGGCAATGCTCCGGGCCTTTTGCAGGTCGCTTTCGATATCCGCGATGCTTTCGGTAAGCTGCTGGGCGGCGGCGCGGGTGCGCTCCAATTGCTCGGAGGCGGCGGTCAGTTCCGCCCTGGCGTTAAAGACGCGCTCCTGCTCCCGGGCCACGGCGATTTCTTCCTGGTGCACCCGCTCCATGGCCTCGTTGCGCAGCCGCTTCATTTCCTCCCGCTGGGCCTGCATTTGCGCGAGCCTGTCCCGCAGGGCATGAAGCTCTTTCTTCTCTGCCTCCAGGACGGCGCGCATTTCTTTCATTTCCCGCTCCCGGCCCAGCAGGCTCACGGCGCTCTTCGCCGCCGTGCCGCCGGTCATGGAGCCGCCGGAATGCATCACGTCGCCCGCCAGGGTCACCAGGCGGAAGGCGTGGCGCCCCGCACGCATGATGGGAATGCCGCTGTCCAAATCCCGGGCGATGACGGTGCGGCCCAGCAGATTTTCCATGATGCCCCGGTACTGGGGATCGTAGGAAATCAGGTCGCTGGCCACGCCCAGGCAGCCGGGCATGGACAGAAGGGCGCGCTCCTCCCGGCTGAGCAGGCGGCTTTTCACGCTGGTCATGGGCAGGAAGGTGGCCCTGCCCAGGCGGTTCTGCCTGAGATAATCAATGAGGCGCTTAGCGGCCTCTTCATCTTCGGTGACGATGTTTTGCAGCGCGCCGCCCAGCACCATATCAATGGCGGTTTCCAGTTCCTTGGGCACCTGCATGAGCCGCGCCACCACGCCCCGGACGCCGGCATCGTTTCGGGCGAGGGCCTTGCGCACGGACTGGCTGTAGCCTTCCATTTCCCGGCTCATTTCCTCCATGAGCCGGAAGCGGCTGATGTCGCCCTGGTATTTCACGTTCAGGTTCTGGGCGCTTTCGGCGGTCTTTTGGGTGTCCTCCGTCAGGGCGCGCAGGCGGCCTTCGGTCTGCGCGGCGTCGTTTTTAAGCGCCTCCAGCCCCTGTTCCACCTCCGCGGCCTGCCCTTCGGCGCCGCGCAGGGCGGAAACCAGTTCGGCCTGCTTTGTTTCCCCGTCCTTGACCGCCTGCCGGATTTCCTCCAGGCGGCTTTTCATTTGGGCGCAGATGGCCTGCTGCCGGGCCTGCTGGTTCCGGGCGTCGGACAGGCGGTTCATGGCGGCCAGGATATCCGCCTTGTGCCGGTCCAAAGTCTCTTCTTTTTCCTGGGCGTCGGCCAGCAGATGATCCAGCCGCTGCTGCTCCGCGTCCAGTTCCTGCCGGGCCTTTTCCAGGGCGGCGCCGCTGTTCTTCGTATCCTCCTCGCCTTGGGCGAACAGGGCCTGCAGATCCCGCTGCTTCTGGCGGTTTTCCTCCATCTGCGCGTCGATACGCTCGATATTTTCCCGGGCGGAAAGGATCTGGTGCTCCGTCCGCTCCCGGGCGGACTGGGCCTCATACAGCGCGTCGTTGGCGGACAGATGCGCCTGCCGGGCGGCGGCGGCCTCCTCCTCCAGCAGCGCCACGGCCTCCTCCAGCCTTTCCCGCTCCCGGGCGTTTTCACGGAGCCGCGCCTCATGGTGCATCAGCACGTCCCTTAAGCCCTCCAGGGCCAAATCCAGCCCCGCGATGCGGTCCTTCACCTTATCATGGCGGACCAGGAAAATATTGATTTCCAGGGTGCGCAGCCGCTGGGCCAGTTCCAAATATTCCCGCGCGGCGGCCGCCTGCTTTTCCAGCGGCTCCACCCGGGAGCCCAATTCTTCCAATATATCCCGCACGCGGGTGAGGTTGTCCCGGGTGCGGGCCAGTTTCCGCTCGGCCTCCTCCTTGCGCACCCGGAAGGTCATCACCCCAGCGGCCTCCTCAAAGGCCTGCCTGCGGTCTTCGCTCTTGGCGGAGAGGATTTCATCAATGCGGCCCTGGCCGATGAGGGAATAGCCCTCCCTTCCGATGCCCGTATCGCGGAACAGCTCCAGGATATCCTTCAGGCGGCAGGCGGTTTTATTGAGGAAATAATCGCTGTCCCCGTTGCGGTAGACCCGGCGGGTCACCATCACCTCGGCATAGGAGGATTTCAGCGCCCCATCCTCATTGTCGAACACCAAGGAGACCTCGCAGTAGGAGGCCTGCTTGCGCTTGGCCGTTCCGCCGAAGATCACGTCCTCCATCCTGGCGCCGCGCAGCACCCGGGCGCTCTGTTCGCCCAGCACCCAGCGCACGGCGTCGCCGATGTTGCTTTTGCCTGATCCGTTGGGGCCCACAATGCCCGTGATGCCCTGGTTGAACACGATCTCCGTTCGGTCGGCAAAGGATTTGAACCCGTGGATTTCCAGTTTCTTGAGGCGCATGCTCCTCTATTCCCCCGAACGTTCCAGAATTTCCAGCGCGCGGCGGGCAGCCTCCTGCTCGGCGCGCTTTTTGCTTTTTCCCTCTCCCCGGGCTATCTCCCGCCCGTCCAGCACCACCGCGGCGGTGAACACGGGATCGTGGGGCGGGCCCGCCTGCCCCACCGTTTCATAGGCGGGCACGGCATGCCCCCGGGCCTGCAGTTTCTGCTGCAGATCGCTCTTGTAATCGCTCTCCCCGGTTTCGGAGCAGTCCCCGATCAAAAGCAACACCACGGCCCGGGCTGCGTCCAGCCCGCCGTCCAGATAAACCGCCGCAAGCACCGCCTCAAAGGCGTCGCACAGGACGGAGGGGTTTTCCCGCCCGCCGGTGGATTCGCAGCCCCAGTCCATGATGAGGTGCGCCCCCAGGCCGATCCGCCGGGCGGCGTCGGCCAGGCGCTCTTCCCGCACCAGCTTCTGCCGAAGCTGGGTCATGGCCCCTTCCTGCATTTCCGGATGCCGGGCGTAGATCCGTTCGCTGACGCACAATTCCAGCACCGCGTCTCCCAGGAATTCCAGGCGCTGGTTATGGCGGCGGCCCATGGAAGGGTGGGTCAGGGCCAGACGCAGCAGGGCCCTGTCCCGGAAATGATAATTCAGGGCGCTTTCCAGCGCCTTATGATCGGCCATGGCCCGCCCCTCCTTCCGCGGCATACACTACGAGGCGCGCCCACTCCCGTGAGCGCGCCGCAGGATGCCTGTTTTGTTACTGCCGCTCTTCGATGTACTTCACCACGTCGCCCACTGTGCGCAGCGTGTTGATGGCGGAATCGTCCACCGTCATGTCGAAGGCGTCCTCCAGGTCCATAATCAGCACCATCACGTTGGCGCTGTCAGCCTTCAAATCCTCCACCAGACGCTTGTCGGGGGTGATTTCGCTTGCGTCCAGCTTCAATTGCTTGGCGATCATTTGGGCTACGGTTTCAAATACCATGGCTGTTTCCTCCTTTTGTTCATCAGGCGTTGAGTTGCTTTGAAATTTCCGTTTCTATTGTCTGAACCAGGTTTTTCCGCGCCATCAGCACGGCCTGGCGAACGGCGCAGGCAATGGCGTGGGCGTTGCTGGAGCCGTGGGCCTTGACCACCACGCCCCGGACGCCCAGCAGGGGCGCCCCGCCCACTTCGGTATAATCCATGGTCTTTTTTACCCTTCGGAAGGCGGGCTTGGCGATGAGGCCGCCCATTTTGCCCCGCAGATCGGCCATCATTTCCTGCCTGATGATGCCCAGCAGCGTTTCGGCCACACCCTCCATGAATTTCAGGATCAGATTGCCGGAAAACCCGTCGCACACCACCACGTCGGCCAGATCGGCGGT
>Ga0079305_1001510_pt1 | contig 29572 bp, 23 predicted proteins | sample LMS_cellobiose_e_FD_79183 | JGI IMG/M metagenome (GOLD analysis project Ga0079305, IMG submission 79183) | Rumen-fistulated moose microbial communities from Alaska, USA - LMS_cellobiose_enrichment | ecosystem: Host-associated > Mammals > Digestive system > Stomach > Rumen fluid ... | reverse complement strand
TCATGATCGAGGGCGACGCCCACGGCCGCGGCTTCCAGTATCCGATCCCCACCTATTCGATCACGCGCGATTTTGACTGGAGCGAGACCGAAAACAACCGCCTGCTGTTTGAAATGACCGCCAAGTACGGCACGCCGTATTTCAGCAACTACATCAACAGCGACATGGAGCCCAGCGACGTGCGCAGCATGTGCTGCCGCTTGCGCCTGGACCTGCGCGAGCTGCGCAAAAAGAGCGGCGGCTTCTTCGGCAGCGGCGAAAGCACGGGCTCGGTGGGCGTGGTGACCATCAACATGCCGCGCATCGCCTATCTGGCGAGCGATGAAAAGGACTTTTACGCGCGCCTGGACCACATGATGGATATCGCCGCGCGCAGCTTAAAGGTAAAGCGCACCGTCATCACCAAATTGATGAACGAGGGGCTGTATCCCTATACCCGCCGCTATCTGGGCACCTTTGAAAACCATTTCAGCACCATCGGCCTGGTGGGTATGAACGAAACCTGCCTGAACGCCAAGTGGCTGCGCCAGGATCTGACCCACGCCGAATCCCAGGCCTTTGCCAAGGACGTGCTGAATCATATGCGCAATCGCCTGAGCGACTATCAGGAGAAGTACGGCGACCTGTACAACCTGGAGGCCACCCCCGCCGAGTCCACCAGCTATCGCCTGGCCAAGCACGACGTGGAGATGTATCCCGACATCCTGACCGCCAACATGAACGGCACCCCCTACTACACCAACAGCAGCCACCTGCCCGTGGGCTATACCGAGGATATTTTCAGCGCCTTGGACGTGCAGGACGAGCTGCAGACCCTGTACACCAGCGGCACCGTGTTCCACGCCTTCCTGGGCGAAAAGCTGCCCGACTGGCGCGCCGCGGCCACCCTGGTGCGCAAGATCGCCGAGAATTACCGCCTGCCCTATTACACCATGAGCCCCACCTATTCCGTGTGCAAGGCCCACGGCTATATCAGCGGCGAGCATTACAGCTGCCCCCAGTGCGGCGGCGCTACCGAGGTATACAGCCGCATCACCGGCTATTACCGCCCGGTGCAGAACTGGAACGCCGGCAAATCCCAGGAGTTCAAGGATCGCAAGGTGTACAACATCCAGAATTCTCACCTGACCCACCAGGGCCCCCTGCAGGAGGGATGCGTCAGCTGCGTACCCACCCGCATCGATCAGCCCAGCCAGGATCGGTTCCTGCTGTTCACTACCAAAACCTGCCCCAACTGCCGCATGGCCAAGCTGATGCTGGAAAAGGCAGGCGTGCCCTATGAAAACATCGACGCCAACGAGCACGAGGGCCTGTGCAAGGAGTATGGCATCATGCAGGCGCCCACCCTGGTGGCCATCCACAACGGCGAAGCCCGCCTGATCCCCAACGCCAGCAATATCAAGGCGTTTGCCGAGGACTTTGCCACGGCGAAGGCATAAAAACGAAGCGATTCAGCCAAACGAAAAAGGAAAAGTCCAGAAGGCAAGCATGCCTGCCTTTCCGGATTTTTCCTGTTTTTCACGGTTAAACGACAAGGATCACCTAATGCGCTTTCTTTGTTTCTTTCTCAGAAAGAAAGAAACGTATTCCCTTCAAAGGAGCAGAGAAATGACGGACATCCTCATCATCGGCGGCGGCATCGCGGGCCTGACCGCGGCCATATACGCCCTGCGCGCGGGCAAGACCGTGACCGTGATCGAAAAGGAGAGCTTTGGCGGGCAGATTACCTCCAGCCCCCGGGTGGATAATTACCCCGGCCTGCCCGCCGTCAGCGGAAATGCCCTGGCGGACGCCATGCTGGGCCAGGCCATGGATCTGGGCGCGGAGATCGAAATGGAGGAGATCACCGCCCTGCGCAGAACGGAGCAGGGAGCCTTCGCCGTGACCGCGGGCAATAAAACCTTTGAGGGCCGGGCTGTGATCCTGGCCACCGGCGCGCGCCATCGCCCCTTGGGCCTGCCCGGGGAGGAGGCGCTGGTGGGCCACGGCGTATCCTATTGCGCTCTGTGCGACGGCGCGTTCCATAAGGGCGAGCGCGTGGCCGTGGTGGGCGGCGGCAACAGCGCCGTGCAGGCGGCGGTGTTCCTGGCCGACGTGTGCGAAAGCGTTACCGTGATTCAGGAGTTTGACCATTTCACCTGCGACAAGAGAGACCTGGAGGCCATGACGGCTAAAGCCAACGTCCGCCCCCTGCTCAGCACGAAGGTGAGCGCACTCCGCGGCGGGGACAGGCTGCAGGGCATCGAGCTCACCAGCCAGACCAATGGTGACAAGACTGAGCTGCCGGTAACAGGCCTGTTTGTTTCCATTGGCCGCATACCGGATACCGAGGTCTTCCGCGATCTGGTTGCCTGCGATGAAAACGGCTTCTTCCAGACCGATGACCAGTGCGCCACCAATGTACCCGGCGTCTGGGCCGCGGGCGACTGCCGCCAGAAAGCTGTGCGCCAGCTCACCACCGCCGCCGCCGACGGCACCATCGCCGCCATCAACGCCTGCCGTTATCTGGGATAAGGCAGGAACGGACGAAATGCTCTTTCTCGGCAGCCCGAGAAAGAACCAAAGAGGGCAATGAAAACAGGGGGATGAGTTGCTCATCCTGCTCATCCTCCTGTTTTTTTGCTTAGCAGGGAATATAGAATTTGTTCGTTGGGATGCAAGGGATGAAATCCCTTGCCGGGAGCTCGAGGCCGCGGAGGCCTCGAACGTTCTCCTTCTTTATTCGATACCGGCGCGCACCGGCTGATAGTTATTGGTCAGGATGCAGTCGATCCCCGCGTCCAGGTAGGCCCGGGCCTCGGCAGGATCATCCGCCCAGTACATATTGCAGATCAGGCCGTTTTCCCGGGCCTTATCCACCATGGCCTGGGTGGTGAAGCCCTTCCAGAACTGCACCCGGGAGCAGCCGTATTCAAGGGCGTGTTCCACGATGGAGAAGTTGCGGTCGCCCTCCAGGCAGCAGCGGGGCAGGTCGGGGGCCAGCTCCCGGGCGGTGATCAGCACGTCGGTTTTGCCGGTGATATAGGCCTGATCGCGGCAGTGGCAGCTGTCCAGCGCCCGCAGGAGGCGCTCAAAATCCCGGACGGGATAGGGAGTCATGGGGCGGTTTTCCACCTCGGGAAACACCTCCTCAATGCCCTGGGGCAGCGGGGGCATCAGCACGCCGTTTTCGCCCAGCCTGGCTTTGAATGCGCGGTTGCGGGCTGTGGCGCGCTCCGAATTGGCGGCGTTTTTCAGCGGGGATTTGATGTGGATGTTCATCATGATCTTGCCCGCTGCCAGCTCCAGCACCTCCTCAAACAGCGGCAGCCGCACGCCCCGATAGGCGGGGGAAAAGCTGCTGCCCGCGTCCAGGGCCAGGATCTCTTTGGTGGTCATTTCCGTTACCAGGCCTTTGCAGCCGGTGGTGCGGCTCACGTCGGGGTCGTGGCATACGATCAGATCTCCGTCTTTGCTGGGCCACAGGTCAAATTCGATCTCCTCCGCCCCCAGTGTGATGGCCAGGGCGAAGGCGGGCAGGGTGTTTTCCGGCGCCACGGTGTTAAAGCCCCGGTGGGCGCACAGCCGGGGATAGCCTGCCGGGTGCTGCATGTTCTTCATTGATTTGTACATCCTTTCTTATTCTTTGCGGATGCGGGCCATGAAGAAGCCCTCATATCGGTCGGTGGGCCGGATGCACAGCGCCCCCGGCAGGCCGCAGGGCAGCAGGGGCAGGGTCTCCATACCGGGAAAGCTGATAGGCTCCACCGCGGCGCGGGCCCCTTTCAGGGCGGCGCGCACCACGCTTTCATTCTCCGCCGCCAGGATGGAGCAGGTGGAGTACACCAGGCTGCGCCCCGGCTTCAGCAGCGTCAGTGCCTTTTTCAGCAGCTGCAGCTGGGTGGCGGCGGAATTGCGAACCAGCTTTTCGGAGAAGGCCCGCAGCCCGGCGGGCTCGTCGGCCAGCAGGGTGCCGCTGCCGCTGCACGGGGCGTCCAGCAAAATCTGATCGAAGCGGAAAAAATCCTCCAGCTTGCGGGCGTCCCGCACCATCACGTTTACCCGGGTGGCCCCCTGCCGCCGCAGGTTGTATTGCAGCTTTTCGGCGCGGATGCGGTTGATCTCACAGGCGGTGATGTTGGCCTTTCCGCCGGTCATGGCCGCCATCTGGGCCGTTTTGCCGCCCGGCGCGGCGGCCATATCCAATATGTCCGCCCCGGCCTGGGGGGCCAATGCCAGCGGCGGCAGCATGGATGAAAGGCTTTGCAGATAGATTTCGCCCGCCTCATAGGCGGGCAGCCGCCACACCTCCGCCTCCGTGGCCTCCGGCAGCAGGAAGGCGCAGTCCAACCAGGGCTGGCGCTCAAAGGCGATGCCCGCTGCCGTCAGCTGGGCGGCCACCTGCTCCGGCGCAGTCTTCAGCAGGTTCGCCCGCAGGCTCACGCAGCGCCGCCCCGCCATGCCGGCCAGGATGCGCTGCGTCTCCTCCTCCCCGTATTGACGGGTCAAGGCGCCCACAAGAAAATCGGAAAATACCTCGCTCATGCTCTCCCTCTTACAGCACATGCTCCTCGATGAATTGGGCCACGCCGTCCTCGTCGTTGCTGGCGGTGACGCAGGCGGCAAGGGCCTTTACGCTGTCCTTGGCGTTGCCCATGGCCGCGCCGCAGCCCACGGCGGCGAGCATTTCCACGTCGTTGCCCGCGTCGCCGCAGGCGGCGGTGCGCGCCATATCGAAGCCCCGCTTTTCGCACAGCACGCGGATGGCGGCGGCCTTGTCGCAGTCGGCGCGCACGATCTCCAGGCTGCGGCCGATGGAGCTGGCCAGCTTGAATTCATTCAGCGGGCGCAGCCCCTCCACGATGGCGGCGATCACCTCTTTGGGGTAGCGCACAATGGCGATTTTCTCCAGCCCCGGCGCGCCCTGGGCGATGTATTCCTCCACGCTGGATACCACGGGGGTGTTTCCCTGGCTGAAATACGCGGCGTGCCAGGGCGGTATTTCATGGGTGCCGATCAGGTCATAGCTATCCTGCGCCAGCAGGATCTCCCCGTCTGCAAACCACTCGATGTAATCCGTGCGCGGCCGCAGCACGCCGTAGGCCAGCGCCGCCTGGCGGGCGCTCAGCCCGTTGCGGTACAGCACCTCGCCGGTTTTCAGATCCTGCACCGCCGCGCCGTTGCTGGTGATGGCGTAATCAAACCCAAAATCCATAACCTGCTGGGGCAGAATTTTCAGACACCGGCCCGAGGCGATGCTCAGCTTCACCCCGGCCTGCCGGGCGGCGGTCAGCGCCTGCCGGTTGCGGGGGGACAGGGTAAAATGGTCGGAGGCGATCAGCGTGCCGTCGATATCGAGAAAAAGAATGTCATACTTGCGCATAGATTCCTTTCCATAGGAAAAGCCCGTCGCCTTGCAGGGGGCCGGGCTTTTTTCCTCTCTTTCGCTGTTGATCACTTCATGGCGGCCTTGGTATAGCCGCTGAGCATGTGCTTCTGGAACAGGGCGAACACGATGAAAACGGGGATGACGGAGAGCAGCACGCCGGCCATGATCTGGTGATAGTTGGCGGTGGCCTCGTTGCCGTAGCTGGTTTTCAGCCGCTGCACGCCCACGGTGAGCACGTACATGTTCTGGGCCTTGACGATGACCTTGGGCCAGAAGTAATTGTTCCAGCCGCCCATGAAGGCGGTCAGCGCCACGGTGATCACGGTGGGCTTGCACATAGGCACCATGATGCGGAAGATGGTGCCCAGCTTGCCCATGCCGTCCACCCGGGCGGCCTCGATATAGCTGTCATCCACGGTCATAAAGGCCTGGCGCAGCAGGAAGATGGTGTAGCTGGATACGCACCCGGCAATCCACACGCCCCAATAGGTGTTCATCCAGCCCACCCGGGCGATGACGATGTACAGGGGGATGAAGGTGACCTGCAGGGGGATCATCATGGCGCCCAGCACCACGATGAACAGGAAGTGCTTGCCGTGAAATTTGCCCTTGGAGAAGGCGTAGGCCGCCAGAATGCCCAGCAGCAGCTCGCTGCTCATCTGCATGACGGTAACGCAGGCGGTGTTCAGCACGTAGCGCAGGAAGGGCACCTTGCGGAAGGGATAAGCGAAGTTATCCCACTGGATCACATGGGGCCAGAACACCAGCTTGCTGCTCATTACCTCCTGCTCGGTCTTGAGGGCAGTCGAAAGCATCCAGAACAGGGGAAAGACCATGATCACCGTCACCAACACCGCCAGCACGATGCGCACGGTCAGCCCGGTGACGTGCTTGGCATGGGGGGAAAGAAGGGTTTTCTTGCTTTTCGTTTCCATCTTCTTTTCCTCCTTACGCCTCGTAGTGTACATTCTTGTTGGTGACGCGCATGGTGGACGCGGTGACCACCAGCAGGATCACGAAGAACAGCAGCGCCGTCACGGCGGAGCGGTCAATGCGGTTGTCGTTGAAGGCCAGGTCATAAATATAGTATACCATCACGGCGGTCTTGTTGCGGGGGCCGCCCTGGGTCATAACGTCTACGGATTGGTACACCTTCATGGAGCTGATGAAGGTGGTGATGAAGAGAAACAGCGTGGTGGGGGAAAGCAGCGGCAGCGTGATGTAGCGGAACTGCTGCAATCCCGTGGCCCCATCCAGGGAGGAGGCCTCGTAATAATCCTTGGAGATGCCCAGCAGGGCGGAAAGGTAGATCATCATGCAGTAGCCTACGCCGTGCCAGCCGGTGAGCAGCAGGATGGATACCAGGGCCAGGGTATCGTCCCCCAGCCAGTTCAGGTGCTCGTTCACGCCCACCCATTCCAGCATTTTGTTGATCACGCCGTAATCCGTATTCAGCATCCACAGAAAGATGATGCCGCAGGAGGACATGGCGATGTAGCGGGGCATGAACACCAGCGCGCGCATGGCGGCAAAGGGCTTGGTCAGCCGGTTGAACAGATGCGCCAGCAGCAATCCGATGCCCAGGTCAATGGCGATATTGCAGATGGTGTACACCAGCGTGACCCGCAGGGAATTGAACAGATAGCGCGTGGAGGTCTTGGCGGTGAACAGCCAGCTCCAGTTTTTCCAGCCCACGTACTCAGGGGCTTCCGTCATGGTCAGCCGCCAGTCGGTAAAGCTGATGCGAATCAGCTCCGCGATGGGGTAATAGGTGATCAGCACCAGCAGCAGCACGGCGGGCAGCGCCAGAAAGAAGTCTGACCAGTAGTATCTTTCAGGGCGGATGTGCACCTCCCGCCCGGCGATGGTCATCGTTTTCGTTCTTCTCATGCAAACGCACCTCGATAAAGGGGGCGGAGGGCAGGCAAGCCTGCCCCCCGCTTTATAACGGTTTGTTTATCAGCGCTTAGCGGTCGGCCAGGGTATCGTCGATCTCGTCGCACATGCTCTCCCAGTTATCTTCCACGTCGCCCTTGTTGTTCATGATCTCGGACATGTACTGCTCAAAGATGTCGCCGCACTTGTCAAACAGCTCATGCTTGGTCTTGGCCACGTACACGTTCAGATCCAGCACCGCCATCTCGGGCAGGTCGGCCAGCACGGCGGCATAGGCCTCGGCATAGGCGGGATCCTGAGAGGCGCTCTTGCGGGTGACATAGTAGGAGGTGGTGTGCACCCAATCCAGCTGCTGTTCGGGGGCGGTCAGGAAGCAGATCAGCTTGAAGGCCGCGTTCTTCTGGGCCTGGGTGTTGCAGTCGGAGGCGGGGATGATCAGCGTAGCGCCGGCCACGTACTGCTCGTTGCGGCCGGAGATGCCCACGGGCTGGTTGCCGATGCCCACCTCAAAGGTGATGCCGTTCTCGCCCTTTTCCGCCACGCTCTTGTAGTTGGCGTAAGAGGAGGAGGTGTACAGCATGGCGGCGCACTCACCGCTGGTGAAATCCAGGCGCAGAGTGTTCGAAACGTCGGCATCCACCCACTTGATGTAGCCGGCGTCCACCCACTCGCGGATGTCCTTGATCAGGTTCAGAGCCGCGTCGGAGCGCAGGCCGGTGGTGTTGCTCTCCACGTCGATCATGTAGGCGTCGGCGTTGGTGAACAGGCAGTAGAAGTAGGCGTTATCGTTGCCGCACACGTCCAGCACGGTCTTGCCGGTGTAGTCGTACACGGTCTTGAGCCAGGGGCCGAATTCCTCGATGGTCTTGGGGAACTGGGTGCCGATCTCTTCCATCAGGGTCTTGTTGTAGAAGAAGATCTGGCCGCTCTGGCCGAAGGGCAGGGCCGCCTGATAGCCGCCGTTGTTCATCATATCGGTCATGCCGGGATAGAAATCGTCAAAGTTGATTTCATCGGCAAAGGCCTCGATGTAGGGGGTCAGGTCTTCCACCAGCTTATCCTTGCTGTAGCTGGTCAGACGGGGCACGTTGATGACGGACAGGGCGGGGGAGCCGGTGCCGGCGGTGTTGGCGTTGGCCAGCTCGGTATGGATGTTGTTGTAGCTGCCGATGTACTGCAGATCAACGGTGATGCCGGGGTTGGCCGCCATGAAGGCGTTCACCTGCTCGGTCAGCTTGGCCTCGTTGGCGCCGCTGAAGGAGTGCCAGAAGGTGAAGGTGGTTCCCTCGGGAATGGAGGTGTCAAACTCGGCGAAGGCGGTGCAGGTCGTCAGCATCAGGACGGCCAGCAGCAGGGCAAACAGCTTTTTCATTGATGTTCTCCTTTTCTGTTGTTTTATATGGAAACGCATTCGCGCTGCCATCAGAGTATATTGATCCGCCGGGCGGAAAAGGAAATTTCTTACACGCTTTCTTATCCCCTCAATTATACGTTCATAAACCCTGCCTGTCAAGCGCTGCGGAAGGATTTATGTGCCGGTTTTGTTCTTTTTATACCCGCGGCCCGGCGGCAGGCCCTTGCGGACAGCGGCGTATTTTGCTATACTTGATTACAGTCAGTTTATTAGGAAGGAAGGCGCGTGCATGAGCCGTCTTGCAGAGATTGTCAGCCGGTTTCCCATCCGCAAAAAAGACGATCAGAAGGAAGCCTTTTTGAAGCAGGCTCAGGCCTGGTGCCGTCAAATGGGCTATGCCGCCAAGGTGGAGGAAGCCGGGAAAAACGGCCGGCATAAAAACCTGGTGGCGGGGGATGCCGAGGGGGCCCGGGTGATCTTCACCGCCCATTACGATACCCCGGCCAACATGCTGCTGCCCAATCTGATCATCCCCCGCAACCTGCCGCTGTTTTTCGCCTATCAGCTGCTGGTGGTGGGGCTGCTGGTGATCGTCGGTCTGGGGGTTGCGCTGGGGGCTTTCGCCCTGGTGCGGGATCGGCGGGTGCTGATCCTTTCCTTTCTGCTGGTGTATTACGCCCTGCTGCTGTTCATGGTGATGGGCCCGGCCAACAAAAACAACGTGAACGATAACACCTCCGGCGTGGCGGCGGTGCTGCGCGTGATGGAGCTGCTGCCCCCGGAGCAGCGCGGCCTTGCCGCCTTCATCCTGTTTGATAATGAAGAAAAGGGCACCAAGGGCAGCAAGGCCTTCGCCCTGGCTCATTCCAATGTGAAAAAGGGCACGCTGGTCATCAATCTGGACTGCGTGGGCGTGGGGGAGCATCTGCTGCTGGTGGCGAAGAGTTTTGCCCGCACAAAGGCGGAATATCCCCTGCTGGAGCAGGCGTTTGCCGATCAGCCGGGAATGACGCCCCACTTCTTTCCTTCCTACGGCGGGGTGATGAATTCCGATCAGAAGAATTTCCGCTGCGGCGTGGGCGTGGTGGCCTGCAAAAGAAAAAAGCTGGTGGGCTACTACACGCCCGATATTCATACCCGGCGGGATACGGAAGCCAGAGAAAAGAACATCGAGTACGCGGCCCAGGGCATGGCGCGATTTGTAAATACCCTGTCACAGATTTGACTTTTTTCTGTAAAGTATAGTAAAATATAAGGCGAGAAACGGGGGTGAGCGCATGCGGAAAATGATCGCGCTGCTGTTGTCCCTTTTGCTGCTGTGCGGTGCGGCCTGGGCGGAAGCCCCCCAGGCGGAAGCGCCCGACGCCCTGTGGTATGCCGAGCAGTATGCGGCGCTGACGCCGCCGGGCGTGGAGGCCCGGCGCACCGAGCTGACCTATGCGCTCCCTTTGGCGGAGGGGCGCACGGCCCTGAGCCTGTGCCTGACGGTGGAGGGCGATATCCGCTTTGGCCGCTATGACCAGGTGACCCGCGCCGCCCTGCTGGACGGCGAAACGGGCGAGCCGCTGGGGCTGGATATGGTGTTCGCCGATCTGGACGCCCTGCAGGATTTTTTGGATACTTACGTGGAGGAACGGGTGATCGACGGGCTGAACACCTATCTGGACGCCGCCGACCTGCTGCCCGTTCCCCTGGACGCGGTGAGCTTTGATGCCTCGGGCGTCACCTTTCACTATCCCTCGGAGCGGTTCATGTTTTTCAGCGGCCATGCCGGGGCGGTGCATCTGGCCTGGTACGAGCTGGCGGAACAGCTGCTGATCGACCCGCCCCAGGCGGATGCCCGGGCGGAAGCCGCGGAGGGGCGGCTGGGCCCCCTTGCCTTGGGCGGGGATGTGGAGGCTCTGCTGGAGGAGTACGGCAGCCTGACCGACCCCGACCTGGTGGCGGACGGCTGGATCTATGAGTTTGAAGCCCCGGCTCTGCGGGGCGTGCAGGCCATTGCGGATGACGCGGGCACTGTGACCGCCCTGCGCAGCGCGCGGTTTGAGGTGGCGGGCGTGTGCCCGGGCATGACATCGCAGCAGGCGGAGGAGGCGCTGGGCGAGCCGCTGAGCGCCTGGACGGTGGAGGCGGACGACGCTGAAATGCTGCGGCTGCAGCCCGGCGCCGCCGCCCGCTATGAAGGGTTTACACTGTATTATGATGAAGAGGGCTGCCTCCTGCTGATGGAGGTCAGCGGGGACTGAAGGAGCATTTAAGCGTATGGCGCAGGCGAAGAAACAGCAGATCAACACATCCGATCGGGCCGGGCTGGCGCGGCTGATCCTGGGCTGCCTGATGGCGGCCTGGGGCATCGGCATGTTTTTCGGCCTGCTGATGAACACGGTTTCCGCCTGGCAGACCCTGCGCCTGTTCCGGGATATGGCCCACGGCCTGGCGGGGGCTTGGTGCCTGCTGCTGCCGGTGTTCGCCGTATGGGGCGGGGCTCTGCTGTACGCCTCCGCCCGGCGGCCGGTGTCGCCGCGCATTTACCTTTCCGCTCTGGGCATCTATCTGTGTCTGCTGGCCATCGTGACGATGGTCACCTACGTGGGCGGGCGGGAAACCTCGCTGATGGATTACATCGCCAACAACAACAAAACCACCCTGGGAATGGTAAACAACACCTCCTACACGGCCTATTTGACGGGCGCGTATAACCTGCGCAGCTTCAGCGGCGGCCGCCTGGCGGGGGGCGGTCTGCTGGGCATGCTCATCGCCTATCCAGTCTACCGGGTGTTCAACACGGTGGGCGGCGTCACGCTGCTGGCGCTGCTGGTGCTGGCGCTGCTGCTGGTGCTGCTGCGCCTGAACCCGGCGGATATCATCAACATGCTGGGGGAACGGCGCTACCGCCGCCAGGAACAGCGCCGGCAGGAGCAGGAAGAGGAGCTGCCGCCGGAAGCGCCCCAGCCCACCTGGCCTGCCGGGCAGGGACAGCGGTATCCGTTGGAACCGCTGATCCGCCCCCAGCAGGTGACCTATACCGGCACCAGCGTGCAGTCCGATCCTCAGGCCAGCTATCTGGTGCAGGAGGAGGATCTGAGCACCGCGCCGCCCCTCCGCCCGGAGGAGGCGGGCTTTGTGCCGGTGCAGTCCGGGGTACTGTATGAGGAGCATATCCCCGTGGTGAGCGAGCCCCCCGCCCCGGAGGGCCGCCGCGCTCGCCGCCAGCGCCAGCGGGAGGAGCAGGCCGCCGGGCAGCAGCAGATGCAAATGGCCTTCGCGCAGCCCGCGACCCAGGTACAGACAGCCGAAAAGCCCGGCGAAAGCGTTTATCACCGCTCCGCGGCGCAGCCTCAGCCCGCGATGGAAACGCCGCCCGCCCGGCCTGCCGCCCCTGCGAAAAAGGAACAGCTCGCAGAGGATTTGCCCTGGTACGATAAGAAAGAAGACATCCCGCCCATCGAGGAGGAGCGCCCCGCTCCTGCGGAGAAGCCCGCCGTCCGGCCGCCTGTGGTTACAGGCGGAACCCATACCAGCGGCGAGGTGCAGCGGGTGTACACCGATCCCGCCGTGCCGCTGACGGGCGAGCGCATCCCCATCAACGGCGAAAAGCGGGAGGCCAAAATCGACCCGCTGGCGGTCAAGCATACGGCGGAGGCCGTCAAAAAGGCCACCGGCGTATACGATTTCCCGCCCCTGGGCCTGCTGCGGGAGCCCAACCAGCAGCGCGTGGATACCTCTGCCGAGGATGACGCCCGCGCCCGCCTGCTGGAGCATACACTGGCCTCCTTCAACATCGAGGCCCGGGTGGAGTACGTGGTGCACGGCCCGGCCATCACCCGCTTTGCCCTGCGGCTGGCGGACGGCGTGAACGTGAACAAACTGAATACCATCTCCAACAACCTGGCCATGAGCATGAAGGCCGTGGGCCTGCGCATCGAGATCCCCATCCCCGGCACCAGCCTGGTGGGCATCGAGGTGCCCAACGGAAAGGTATCAATGGTCACGCTCAAGGAGGTGCTGGACAGCGACGTGATGCGCGCCAATCCCTCCCCCACGGCGGTGGCCATCGGCAAGGATATCACCGGCCAGCCCATCCTGTGCGAGCTCAGCGACATGCCCCATATGCTGATCGCCGGCGCCACGGGCAGCGGCAAATCGGTGTGCATCAACAGCATCATCCAAAGCATTCTGTACCGGGCCACGCCCCAGCAGGTGCGCATGCTGATGATCGACCCCAAGCTGGTGGAGCTGCAGCCCTACAACGGCATCCCGCACCTGCTTACCGAGGTGGTCAGCGATCCGAAGAAGGCCGCCGCCGCCCTGGATTGGCTGGTGCAGGAGATGGGCGACCGCTACCGCCGCTTCCAGCAGATCGGCGTGCGCAATATTGCCGGTTATAACAAGAAGATGGCGAACGCGGCGGACAGAATGCCCGATATCGTGGCCATCATCGACGAGTTCAGCGACCTGATGGTGCAGTGCCGCAAGCAGGTGGAGGAAAGCATCCAGCGCCTGGCCGCCCTGGCCCGCGCCGCCGGCATCTATATGATCGTGGCCACCCAGCGCCCGTCTGTGGACGTGATCACAGGCGTCATCAAGGCCAACATCCCCAGCCGCATCGCCTTCGCCGTAGCCAACAACGTGGACAGCCGCACCATCATCGATTCGGTGGGCGCGGAAAAGCTGCTGGGCAAGGGCGATATGCTCTACTTCCCCCGCAGCGAATTCCGCCCCGTGCGCGTGCAGGGCTGCTTCGTTTCCGACAGCGAGGTGCAGGAGATCGCGGATTACGTGAAGGAGCACAACGACGCCATGTACGACCAGCGGGTGGACGAGCATATGGAAAAGGCCACCGCGGAGCCGGAGGAGCCCGTCCCCGGCAAGGAGCCGGATTATGAAAACCAGACCGGCACAGAAAACGAGCTGCTGCAGCGGGCCATCGAAATGGCGGTGGAGAGCGGGCAGATGTCCATCAGCATGCTGCGCCGCCGCCTGGGCCTGGGCCACAGCCGGGCTGGCAAGCTGATCGATACCATGGCCGACATGGGCATCGTCAGCCAGGATGAGGGCCCCAAGCCCCGGCGCACCCTGATCACCCGGGAGGATTACCTGAAGATGCAGGCGGAGATCCTGGATCAGTAACGGAAGGAAGCTATGAAGAAAAGCATTGCAACGCGCCTGGCGCGCCTGCTGGCGCTGACGCTGGTCTGCTGTCTGCTGCCGGGCCTGGCCGCCGCTGAAAAGTACTATGACGCCGATCAGGCCTGGGGCGTTTTCAGCCGCGTGGTAAACCGGGCGACCCGGGGCTCGGAAAAGCTGAAAACCAAGCTGGAAAAGGTGTTCAAGCAGGGCCTGGATTACGGCGAAGATACCCAGGTGGGCGGCCACGGGGCCATCGGCGAAAACGGCCAGTATTTTGTGCATGGGAATTATTACGAATGTGCTGCCTATGCCCTTGCCTTTATGGACGAGGTGTTTTCCGACGGATATACCGGAAAGCAGTACATGCTCAAGGGAAAAGGGGTTTTCACCTATGATGATTTCGTCAAGGCGGGCATTCCCCAGCACAGCGCCACCCTGGTGCGCACCTCCGGCCTGTCCAGCATCGACGACAAATACGGCGACTGGGACGGCCACAGCATGGTGCTGCTGTACTACGATCAGGATTATATCTATTACCTGGGCGGCAATGACGGCGGCCCCGGCGCGGTGACCTTTTCCAAGTATACCTGGGAGGAATGGACGGAATATCTGCTGACCTGGGACGATAAATACATCAAGTATACCCAGACCGTGCCTGATGAAGAGCTGCAAAGGCTGTACCCGGCCTTTGTCCGGCTGGCGGGCGACGTGACGGGGGACGGCGCAATCGATATCATGGATGTGATCCGCCTGCTCAAATACGTGTCCGGCTGGGGTGTGCAGATTACCCCGGAAAACAGCGATGTGACCGCCGATAACGGCATCGACATCATGGACGTGATCCGGATTTTGAAGTACGTATCCGGCTGGGGCGTGGCGCTGCAATAAAAAAGGCAGCTCCGCTTTTTGCGCGCGGCACGTTGACTTATGGCGCTTCCCGTGCTATAATAGCTTGACCACATAGGAATGGGGGAAATTTGGAATGAAGCACATTCAGACTTTGACCAACCGCAATCTTTGCGAATCCGCCAAGAACGGCGGCTGCGGCGAATGCCAGACCTCTTGCCAGTCCGCTTGCAAGACCAGCTGCGGCATTGCCAATCAGCAGTGCGAAAACAAGGCCCAGAAGGTCAGCAAATAAGCATTGCCCATGAATGCCGCCGAGAGGCGGCGTTTTTTTGTGAAAGGGATTGATTTATGATACATCGTTATCAGCTGGACGGCATGAACATCGTGCTGGATACCTGCAGCGGCAGCGTGCACGCGGTGGATGAGATCGCCTATGAGATGATCGGCCTCTACGAAGAAAAAAGCAAGGAGGAGATCATATCGGCGCTGCATGCCCGCTTTGGGGAGGACGCCGCCGAGCTTTCGGAATGCTATGACCAGATCACCGCGCTCAAGGAGCAGGGCAAGCTGTTCGCCCCCGATACCTTCGCCCCCATGGCCGGGGAGCTGAAGCAGAAAACCGCCGGGGTGGTCAAGGCCCTGTGCCTGCACGTGGCCCATACCTGCAACCTGAACTGCTCCTACTGCTTTGCCAGCCAGGGCAAGTATCACGGGGAGCGGGCGCTGATGTCCTTTGAGGTGGGCAAACAGGCGCTGGATTTCCTGGTGGCCCACAGCGGGACCCGGCGCAACCTGGAGGTGGATTTCTTCGGCGGCGAGCCGCTGATGAACTTTCAGGTGGTGAAGGATCTGGTGGCCTACGCCCGCTCCATCGAGCAGGCGGCGGGCAAGCGCTTCCGCTTCACCCTGACCACCAACGGCATGCTGATCGACGACGATGTGATCAATTTCGCCAATCGGGAGTGCAGCAACGTGGTGCTCAGCCTGGACGGCCGCAAGGAGATCCACGACCGCTTCCGGGTGGATTACGCAGGGAAGGGAAGCTGGGAGACCATCGTGCCCAAATTCCAAAAGCTGGTGCAAGCCCGGGGCGGCAAAAATTATTACATGCGCGGCACCTTTACCCACGCCAACCCCGATTTTTTGAAGGATATCCAGGTGATGCTGGATCTGGGCTTCAATGAGCTCAGCATGGAGCCCGTGGTGTGCGCGGAGGATGATCCTTCCGCCCTGACGCAGGAGGATCTGCCCATCGTGCTCTCCCAGTACGAGGAGCTGGCCCGGCTGATGCTGCGCCGCCGCCGGGAGGGCAGGCCCTTCACCTTCTATCATTATATGATCGATCTGCAGGGCGGGCCCTGCATCTACAAGCGCATCTCCGGCTGCGGCAGCGGCACGGAGTACATGGCCGTTACCCCCTGGGGCGATCTGTATCCCTGCCATCAGTTCGTGGGGGAGGAGGCCTTCCGCCTGGGCGATGTGTGGCACGGGGTCGAGAATGCCGCTGTGCAGCGCCAGTTCGCGGATTGCAATGTGTACGCCCGCCCCGAGTGCGCCGATTGCTGGGCCAAGCTGTACTGCAGCGGCGGCTGCGCGGCCAACGCCTATCACGCCACCGGCGCCGTTACCGGGGTGTACAAGTACGGCTGCGAGCTATTCCGCAAGCGCATGGAGTGCGCCATCATGCTGGAGGCCGCCCGCATGCTGGAAGAGGATACCTGATGGATACGCCGGTCTGCGATTTTATCCGGGAATACGCCCGCAAGGGCGGATTGCGCCTGCATATGCCGGGCCACAAGGGCGCGCCCCTGCTGGGCATGGAGCAGCTTGATATCACCGAGATTGCCGGGGCGGACGAGCTGTATCACGCCCACGGCATCCTGCGCCAAAGCGAGGAAAACGCTTCCTCGCTTTTTGGCAGCGCCCGCACGCTGTATTCCGCCGAGGGCAGCAGCCTGTGCATCCGCGCCATGCTGTACCTGGCGCTGCTGCATGCCCGGGAGCGGGGCCGCCCGCCGGTGCTGCTGGCCGCTCGCAACGCCCATAAAACGCTGATCGGCGCCGCCGCCCTGCTGGATATCGACGTGCGCTGGCTGTGGCCGGCGGGGGAGGGAAGCCTGCTCTCCTGTCCGGTGACGGCGGAAGGACTTGCCCAGGCGATGGAGGCGCTGCCTCAACCGCCCATGGCGGTGTACCTGACCAGCCCCGATTATCTGGGCCACACCCAGGATATTGCCGCCCTGGCGGCGGTCTGCCGCCGCCGGGAGGTGCCGCTGCTGGTGGATAACGCCCACGGGGCCTATCTGCGCTTTCTGCCCCGGGATCAGCATCCCCTTTCCCTGGGGACCGACCTGTGCTGCGACAGCGCCCACAAGACCCTGCCCTGCCTGACGGGAGCAGCCTATCTGCACGTCGGCAAAGGCGCACCCGCCCTGTTTGGCGAACAGGCGGAGCGGGCCTTGGCCCTGTTCGCCTCCACCAGCCCGTCCTATCTGATTTTGCAGTCGCTGGACGCCGCCAACCGCTATCTGTCTGAGGGCTATCCGGAGCGGCTTGCGGCCTTCACCGCCCGCCTGGAGCAGACCAAGGCACGGCTGCGGCAGCACGGTTATCCCTTGGTGGGGGAGGAGCCCATGAAGCTGACCCTGGCCCCCAAAAGCCTGGGTTATACCGGCGACGGCCTGCACGCCCTGCTGCGGGCAGAGGGTATCGAGGGGGAATTCACTGACCCCGATTTCCTGGTGCTGCTGCCTACGCCTGAAACCGGAGAAGAGGGACTTGACCGCCTGGAAAAAGCGCTGCTTTCTGTTCCGCCCCTTCCGGCCTTGCGGGAAGCGCCGCCGCCCCTGCCCCATCCCCGGCGCGTCTGCTCCCTGCGCCAGGCCCTGCTGGCCCCCCAGCAAACGGTGCCCGTGAGCCGGGCTCTGGGCCGCGTGCTGGCTGACGCCCACGTGGCCTGCCCGCCCGCCGTGCCCATCGCGGTGGGGGGAGAAGCGGTGGATGAAGCCGTAGCGCGGGGGATGGCGTACTATGGAGTGAAGGAGTGCAGTATAATACGAGGGAATATACAAATGAATACTGAAAACTGAAGATTTAAGAATGAATAGATGAAGATGGTTTATACAATGGTTCTTTCAGTATTCTTGTATAAAAATCGGCCCGGAGGAGCTTATCTTCTCCGGGCCGTTTTATGGATTATCGATTGAATATTCTTTGCAGGATGCCGCGCTTCTCCGGCAGGTTGGGCGCGTCGATCTCCAGGGTATGCCAGCCCACGGCGTTGAATACGGTGGTTTCGCCGTATTGGATCTGCCGGGGCAGGTGATTGCCATAGCTGGGGTGCACATGGCCGTGGATCAGGTAGCGGGGATGGTATTCGTCCATCAGCTGCACGAAGGCTCCAAAACCCCGGTGGGCGTTGTCCTCCGCGTCGCCGTAGCCCCGGGGCGGGGCGTGGGTGATCACAATGTCCACCCCGCCGGCCCGTTTCAGCGCGCCTCGCAGCCTGTGCACCCGGCGGGCCATCTCCTGATCGGTGTATTGATAAGGCCCCTGGTTGTAGCGGATGCAGCCGCCCAGCCCCAGGATGCGCAGCCCGTTCACGGTAATCAGCCGGTCGTCAGCGCATACGCAGCCCTCCGGCGGGAATTTTTCATAGCCCCCATCGTGGTTGCCGGGCACGTAATACAGGTCGCGCCCGCTCATGGTCACCAGGAATTCCAGATATTCCTGTTTCAGATCCCCGCAGGATAAAATCAGGTCAAAGCCGTCCAGCCGGCCGGGCTGATAATGATCCCACAGGTAGGCGCTTTCCTCGTCGGCAATCAGCAAAATCTTCATAATGCGGCTTCCTCTGTAATGATGGGGGGAATGCTCTCGCGGTAAATGCCCAGCAGGCGCACCAGGTTGCGGGAGCGGGGCAGCAGCTCCTCAAAGGCGGGAATATGGCCGTCCACGTTATCGCACAGCCAATCCATCTTCATCAGCTCCTCCAGGGTGAAGCGGCGGCTGCCGTCGCTGATGACGCTGCCCTGCTGATCCCGGATGGGGCACAGGAAGGGGTCGATGGTTTCGCTGATCAGGCCCCTTTTCAGGATGTCCGCCAGCTGCCGGGTGCCGCCGGGCAGGCTGTCGGCGATCTCCACATCCACTGCGCCGGTGCTCAGGCCCCACCAGTCGTTGATGGCGTGGCTTCCGTCCCGGGCGGCCTCAATGCCGCCGTTCAGCAGGGAGCGCATGGTCTTTTCATAAAATATGCCCCAGTTCCACCGGGCGGAGGCCAGGGGGATCAGCGTCCCGTTTTCCACCTGATAGGTGCCGATGTTCCAGGCCTGGAAGGGATGCGCGTCCTCCTCGTCGCGGTTGGAGATCACGTCCATGCCGCCGCCGATGAAATCCTGCACCGGGTTGCCCGGCAGGCAGGACCAGCGCAGCTTTACCCGGGCGCGGGGGTTGGTCAGCCGCGCCCCCAGGGCAAAGGCATTGATGGCGGCGGTCACCCCCATGATGGGGTAATTGGCCACATAGCCGATGCGATCTTCCCGGGCCATGGCCCCGGCGATGGCGCCGGTGATGAATTTGCTCTCATAGCTGCGGCAGTAATAGCTGCGCACCCCGGCGTAGGGCATGGAAAGGGAGCAGTCATACACCGCCACGTTCTTGTGGTTGGCCGCCAGCAGGCGGCACGCGCCGGTCAGCGTGGGGGTGGTGGCGAACACCACGTTGGCTCCCTCCCGCACGGCCTGTTCCATGGTGTCGATGGGATTGTCGCCGCACAGATAGGCCCTGACCGCGATCTGGCTGCCCAGCTTTTCCTCCAGGTAATTCTGCCCCTGCTGGTGCGTATAGGCCCACAGGCTCTTTTGCGGCTCAAAGTCATAGATGAACGCCGCCTGCAGCCGGGGCGTGCCCAGGATGCGGCCCAGCAGGCTTTTTTCCTTTTCCTCCGGCGCGGTGGATACCGAGATGGGCTCCCCCTGGGCCAGCAGGCGGATGTCGGGCCAGATGGCCTTCAGGCTGTCGTTGATCTCATCCTGGGTCATGTGCTGCAGCTCGCTGTACGTGTGCACCTGCAGGTAGGAAAGCAGCGCGTCCCCGGGGGCCAGCTGCAGCTTTTCGCTGTTCAGCTTATCAAAGGCGGCGGAGAAACGGCGGTATTCCGCGGCGAAGGCGGCGATGTCCTCCTCGCTCCAGGGCTGCTGTGGGGCGTAGCCCAGGGCGGCCTGCAGCCGGGCGTAGCCGCCGGGCTGGGTGAATTCGACCTGATACAGACCGCAGACCTTGTAAAATTCCAGAAACTCGTAATAGCGCTTGATTTCGGGCTTTTCCGAGGGGGCGGGAATGACCCGCGTCACCTCGGCGGTGATCAGGGGGGAACCGAAGCTTTTCAGCACGCTGACGCGCTTGTGTCCCTCCTTGACATAGAATTTTCCCAGGTATTCAAAGCATGTGATGGGGTCGCTGATGCCCCGCTGCAGATGCGAGGCGCACAGGCTGATCCATTTGGTGGCGAATTCGCTGTTGATCTCCAGCAGCGGGGCGAAATTCCCAGCGAAGGCGGACTTGCGGCCGCTGACCCAGGTGCCCACGATGCGGCTGATGGGAATTTCCGTCAGCCCCAGCTCCGCGGTGCCCGTGGTTTCGTTTTCAGACAGAATATCCTCCAGCACCTGGGGGTAAGGAGATACGCCCCGGGCTATGCAGGCGTTATAGTATTTTTTACCGCTTTTCAGCGCTTCAGTGTATTGATTGACGGCTTCTGCTCTGCTCATATTTCCTCCGTGCGCGGGGCGGTGATGTCTGTTTTGCCCGGCGCGGGCTCATTATAGTGTATATCTCCGGGAAAAGCAATGAATGATCTGCATGTTTTTCCACCGGAATGGATATGAAAAGGGAAAATCAGCAGCTTTATTTTCTGCGGGCGGTGTGCAGGGTGATCAGGTGATACTGGGGCGGCGCGCCCAGCCGCAGGGGCATCCAGGTGGCGCCCACGCCGTTGGATACGATCACGGTAACGCCGTTTTCCGCGATCTCGCCGGTGCGGTAGCGCAGGCCGTAGCGCCAGCCGTGTTCGCTGGCAGTGTAGGGGGCGAAGCCCAGCGGCGCGATTTGCCCGCCGTGGGTATGGCCGCAGAGAGCCAGGTCAAAGAAGGGGGTGGGGGACTGGGCGTAGGCGTCGGCCAGGGCATCGGGAGAGTGGGGAGCGAACAGCACGAAATCCGCCTCCCGCGCCTGGGCAGCCACCGCCGCGAAGTCCGGGTCGCCGTGGTTATAGTCGTCTGTGGCGCAAATCGCCAGGCGGCAGCCTGACAGCGTCAGGTAAAGGGTGCTGTTCACCAGGGGCGTCACGCCCCGGCGGTACATGGCGTCGGCCAGCGTATCGGCGTCCGCCTCCGCCCGATCATGGTTGCCCAGCACGGCGCATACTGCCAGGCGGGCGTGCAGATCGGGCACGATGCGCCAGAATTCCAGGGCGGTTTTTCCGTCCTCTCCGTAGTCCCCGCCCAAAATCAGCAGGTCGGCGTCCAGGGAGTTCAGCCGCTGAGCCAGATCCCGCACCCGGCTTTCGTCCAGCAGCTGGCCGTAATGGATGTCGGAGACGTAGGCGATGCGCAGCCCCGCCAGGGCCCGGGGCAGCCGGGGGCTGTGGATTTCGTGCTCCGTCAGGTACAGCTGCCGCGCGGCGTACAGCGGGTGCAGCCAGCGGGGGGCCTTCTGCTTTGCCAGCCATATGCCCAGGCGGGCGGGCTTGTGTGGGGTGTGTGCTTTCCGCTTGCGGGCCATGGGGGCCTCCTTCATGGTTTCTTCGGGAAAAGTATACCATATCTGTCGGCGGGACACAAGAAAAGGGCGGATTTTCTCCGCCCTGAGCTTTTGTACTTGGATGCCCCAAAGTGCCGCTGTGCTCTATTTTTTCACCCGCTATGTTAAGCAGGCCGGTGCCCTGCAGCCACTTGCCGCCGTCCCCTGACAAGCTTGCGCAAGGGGGCTTGACGTCCATGGCTTGACGCGGGCTCCGATTTTTGAAATGTGGGTAAAAACAGAACACTGGCCTGTACACCCCAGGAGCATCCTCGTTGTGCTTATTATAGTGTATTCTGGCAGGCTTGTCAAGGAAAAAACACAAATTCAGTTCATATTTCGTTCATTTTTTTGCGTTCATGGCGCTTCGCACCCTGCCGGCGTAAAAATCGCAGATCTCCTGGGCGTATTCGGCGCTGTGGGCGGATACGGCAATGTGCATCAGCGGCAGGCTGGGGTCGGGGCGGATCACGGCCCGGGCGTCGCCCCGCCGGGCGCTGAGCCCGCCCCGGCTGCGGGGAACCGTCTCCGGCAGCAGGGCCTCCAGCACCTGCCCCTTTTCCGCCGCGGCGCAGGGAATGTCCGCCTGCCGCCACGCTGCCTGGGGAAGCGCCTGCAGCGCCTGCCTCGGCTCCTCCTGTGCGAACAGCTCTGCCAGCAGCAGCGCCTGGGCCACGCCGTCCTGCATCAGCCGTGCCTGGCGCAGGCAGGCTTCGCTGCCGTCCCAGGGCAGCAGGCCGATGTCCTCCGGGGCCGGATCGGCGGTATCGTATACCGGCTCTCCCCGCCTTTGCAGGGCCCGCACGCACAGCAGCCATTGCCGCATGGGCTCGATTTCAGCGCCGTCGATGCGCACGGCGGCAGCCTCATCCGTCACCGTCAGCGTCAGCCCGTCGGCGGCGGGGATGTGCCCGGCCAGCCGCAGCGCTTCCTGAGCCAGCGCCTTCAAAAAGGCGTTTTCGCATTGCAGGCGCACCCGCAGCCCCCGCCCGCTGTGGTATTCCCGGGCCAAGGCGCGGATGTAAGCGCTGCGCAGGGCGGCGCACCGCCGCAGGGAGCGCGCATGCTCCCCAGGGGCGGGCAGCTCCTGCCGCCGGGCCGCCGCCTCCAGGGCCGCGCTTGCCGTGTCGTCCAGCGTCAGCCCGCAGCCGTCCATCACCAGCAGCTCTCCTTCCCGGCACAGCAGGCCGCCGTCCGCCTGCTGCGCCAATATGCCATGGCTCAGCAGTCCCGCCGTGCCCTGGCCGCACATCCACACCGTTTCCGCGCCGTAGGCGGCCAGCGCCCCGGCGCACAGGTGATAGAGCGCCGGGCTGTTCCGGTGCATCAGCGCGATGCGCGCCCCCTGCCGCGATTGCATAAAGGCGGCGCACAGCTGCATGGCCCGGGCGGGGGAGGGGGCGGCGGCGCGGCCGCTCCGCACGGCTGCCGGGGCGTTTTGCCGCATGCTCTCCGCTGCCTCGGCGCCGGCGGGCAGCTGCACGCCGGGCCATAGCCGCGCGCCTGGCGCCAGACGGGAAAAATCACCCATGCCCGCGCCCGCGCCCAGCACGCTGCCGCTCTCCAGGCGGGCGCCCTTGCCCACCCGCGCCCGGGGACATACGATGGCCCCTTCCAGCTGCGCCCCGGGCAGGATCGCCGCGTCTGCCAGCACGCAGCTGCGGCGGATCACCGCCCCGCGCCCGATCCGCGCGCCGGCGGCCACATAGCTGTCCGCGCTGATCATCGCGCCCTCCGCGGTGCGGATGCCGCTCTCCAGCACCTGAAAGCCCGTCTTTCCCGCCAGCAGGTCAGCCTGGGCGGCGAGAAAGGCGGCGGGGTCGCCCACGTCGCACCAATAGGCATCGCTTTCATAGCCGTACAGCGGCAGCCCCTCCTCCAGCATCCGGGGAAACAGCTGCCGCCCGAAATCAAAGGGCTTGTCCGCCGGGATCAGCGCGAGCGCCTCCGGCTCCAGCAGGTATACGCCGGTGTTCACCAGGCGGCTGATGACCCGACCCCAGTCCGGCTTTTCGATAAAACGGGCGATGCGGCCGTCCTGCTCCGTCACTACCACCCCGTAGGGCAGGGGGATATCGATCCGCTTCAGCGCCAGGGTGGCCGCGGCTTGTCGGCTTTTGTGAAAGGCCAGCATCCGGGTCAGATCGACGTCGGTCAGCCCGTCGCCGGAGAGCACCAGCACCGTGTCCTTCGCCTCTCCTTCCGCCAGGCGGACGCTGCCCGCCGTGCCCACCGGCTCCTCCTCCGTCACATAGGTCAATCGCACCCCGTGCCGTCCCGGGCCGAAGCAGCCGATGATGTCCCGGGGCCTGTACCACAGGGTGGCCGCCGCCTCGGCGATACCGTGCCGCCGCAGCAGGCGCAGGGAATAATCCATCACCGGCGCGCCGCACAGCGGGGCCAGGGGCTTGGGAATGCCGCAGGTCAGGGGCTGCAGGCGGGTGCCCGCGCCGCCCGCCATGATGATCGCCTTCATCGCCATAAAAATAACGCCTCCGATTTTTGTTCTCGTAAGCGTTATTCTATGCCGCGAAACACGGATTCATGCCTGCCGGTCGGTGGACAGGACGGCGTAATTGGCCACGTCCATCCAGCTGCCGTCCTGCCGCTTTTTCTCTCCGCGGCTGACGCCTTCAAAGGTCAGGCCGCATTTTTGCATCACCCGGCCGCTGGCGGGGTTCTTTACGTCGTGGCGCAGCGCGATGCGGTGAAAGCCCACTGTATCGAACAGATAGCGGATCACCCGCGAGAGCGCCTCTGTCATCAGCCCCTGATTCCAGCAGCGGCGGCACAGGCAGTAGCCGATCTCGCAGCTCTCCTCGTCCTCCCGCCACTTCACCACGGAAATATCGCCGATCAGCTCCCCGTCCCTTTCGATGCCCCAGCGATACACGGTGGGGCTTTCATAGCCCTCCGCCCACATTTCCACCAGCTGGCGCGTGATCTCCGGCGAGGCGTGAGGCGGCCAGGAAACATACCGCGTCACCTCCGGGTCGGAGGCCCAGTTGTCAAACATCATCTGATAGTCGTCGGGCCGGTAGCGCCGCAGCCGCAGCCGGGGCGTCAGCAGCACGGGGGAGCCGGAATGATGCAGCATGGCAAGTCACCTCAGCGCAGGGTTTTGTTCCCGTCGGGGGCAAACAGGTCGGTCTGGGCGGAGGGATCCTGAATGTTCCAGGCCTTTATCCACCATTTGCCGCTGTCGTCCAGCTGGTACACCGTGCAATGGCAGTTGTCCAGCTTCATGGGCAGGGCAAGGGCTGAATGGCCGGAAATGGCCCCGGCGATGATGCGGATCAGCAGGGCGTGGCTGACGCAGGCCACCCGGCGCACGTTCCCGGGCAGCTGCTCCATCTGGCGCAGAAAGGCCTGGGCGCGTTCCTCGGCGTCCTTCATATCTTCCCCGTCAAAGGCGGCAAAATTCATGCCTTTGCGGGCGACGCGGTAGGCTTCGCCGTACAGGCGCTCGTTTTCCGCAAAGGTCACGCCGGCGCAGCGGCCGGTGTTCAGCTCCCGCAGCAGGGGACTGTATTCGCAGTCCGTCCGCTGGCCGAAGATGTGGGCGAAGGTATCCCGGGTGCGGCGGATGTCGCTGCAATAGTAGCGGTCAAACGTCAGCCCCTGCATATAGCGGCCCATCCGGTCGGCCTGGGCAAAGCCCTTTTCCGTCAGGGAATAATCCAGCCAGCCGGTATGCCGGCCCTCCACATTGCAATAGGTTTCGCCGTGGCGGATCATCAGTACGTCAAGCATGTGCAACACCTCCAGGGCATTATATACCCGTTGCCCGCAAAAAGCAAAGCTTTGTTCATAAAGCAAAAGCGGGCGCACCCTCCCGCTGTGGAAGGGAACGCCCGCGCAGAGCGTGTTATTTACTTTTCCAGGTATCCGTATTCGGGATCCAGCGGCACCTTGTCAAAGTCATAGGAGCGGCTGTCCAGATAATCCCAGCGGATCCATTCGTGATCCAGGGTGAATTTCTGGCCCCAGCATTTCAGCTCGGCGCTGATGCACACCCACCAGTTGTCGTCATACTGCTTCAGGGAGATGGCCTTGGTATGCACTGTCACTTTCTGGCCCTGGGCGGGATAGTTGAATTCGTTCTTGCCATCGCCGGGACGGGGACGGGGGAAGATCTTCTCCAGGGCGATCACGGCCTCCTGGTCGGTGTCGGAGGTGTCGTTGGGGTCGTCTGTGGGGGCGGCGGGGTCGATGGGGTTAAAGTAGAAGGTCACAGAGCTGGTGCTGGGCACGCCGGCAGCGCTGACGGTTACAGTATAGGTAGTGTTTCCTACCAGCGCCATGCCGCTGGGGAAGATGCTGCTGGCGATCACATGGGTGCCGGCGGGCAGCGATTTCTGTTCGGTGGAGAGCAGCGTGCCGTCGGTGGTGCGGTAGTACACCGTGATGCCCGCGGGCGCGGGGGTGGGGGTGGGCGTAGCCACCGCCTTGCGCTCAAAGTAGAAGGTCACCGTGTCGGTGCTGGGGGTGCCGTTGGCGTTCACCGTCACAGTCTGCGTGGCGGAGCCCACCAGCGTCAGGCCGCTGTCCTTCAGATTGCTGGTGATGGTGTGGCTGCCCGCGGTCAGGGTCTTCTGCTCGGAGGAGAGCAGGGAGCCGTCGGTCAGCCGGTAATATACCTGCACCGTGGCGGGGGCGACGGTCTGCTGCGCCTGCGGCGTCGGGGGATTCTGCGGAATTTGCTGGCGCTCGTAATAGAAGGTCACCGCGCCGGTGCTGGGCAGGCCCTCGGCGGAAACCGTCACGGTATAGGCGGCGGTGCCCACGGGGATCAATCCCTCGGCGGCCAGCCCGCTGGTGATGGTGTGGGTGCCGGTCACCAGGGTTTTCTGCTCGCTGGTGAGCAGGGTGCCGTCCGTCATGCGGTAATAAATGGTGATGATGGCGCTGCGCGCCGCCGGAGCCGGGGTCGCAGTGCGAACGGGAGCGGCGGTCTGGACGGCAGCCCGGTCAAAGTAGAAGGTGACCGAATTCATGCTTGGCACGCCGTTGAAAACCGTTACCTGATGGGATGCCGGCCCCACGAAGGTGAAGGCGGAGGGCACATAGCTGTAATCACAGTACAGGGTATTGAGCCCCTGCATCAGCGGGCGGCTTTCGGTAGCCAGCAGGGTGCCGTCCCGCAGCATGTAAAACACGTTGATGGTCACCGGCTTCGGCTCCGCCGTGGGCACGGCGGTGGGGACGGGGGTGGAGGAGCCCATGCGCTCAAAGTAGAAGGTCACGGAGGGCTGGCTCACCGTGCCGTTGGGATACACCGTCACCGTATAGGAGGAGGGACTGACCAGGGAGAAGAAGCCGCCGTTCATCCTGTTGCGCACGGTATGGGTGCCCACGCTCAGGGTCTCGGCGGAGGAGGAGATCAGCGTTCCGTCCGTCAGGCGGTAGTATACGTTGATGGTCACCTGGGTGCTGGGGATGGCGGTGGGGGAGGCGTAGCTCCAGCCCGGCACGGTGGGCGCGCCGCCGATGGGCAGGCTGCTGACCGTGCAGTAATTGGCGCTGCTCACCCGCCACGCGGAGGGGGTGATCCAGCCGGTGTAGCTGCCGGGGTAGCCCAGGAAGGCATCCCGCTGGGTCAGCTGCTCCAGGCTGCGGGGCGTCACAGTGACCATCAGGTAGGTGCCGCCGTTCAGTTTGATGGATACGGTCTCATCGTCAAAATCCACCAGGGTGGGGGCGTAGGCCTGCCCGGAGGTGTAGTAGGAGATTTCGTAGCCGCCGTAAGCGCTGTTCTTCCAGCCGCTGGAGCGCTGCAGCGTGCCCCGATCCTGGGTCAGCGTCAGGGTGGTGTTCTGCCGGGCGTACACATAGAAGGCGGTGGTCTGATCCGCCTTGCCGCTGATGTCGTTCACGCCGTCGGCCAGCGCGCACGCGCAGCACAGCAGCAGGATGCAGCACAGGGCCGCCAGCGCGCGGAAAAGGATTTTGCTGTTTTTCATAAGCGCCTCCATATCGGAAAAGTCCGGGTTGATTAAATTGGTTTTTACCATTTATATTATACCGAAGCGCAGGGAGTTTTGCAAGGCTTGCGCCGCGCATTTTACAATTTCTGGCATTCCCGTGAAAGGGGAAAGAAATATTGACTTTTTTCCTGCCCGGGAATACAATGAAGCCGCATGATCATGCAAGCGCAGCAACACTAAAACAGAAAAAAAGGGAAGAGTGCGTATGAAAGTCGTATTGCAAAATCTGACAAAGCGATTTCCCAACCGCAACAAAAAGGGCGACGACGTGATCGCGGTGAAAGATTTCAACTTCGAGATTCCCGACGGCAAGCTGATCGGCCTGCTGGGCCCCTCCGGCTGCGGCAAGAGCACTACGCTGAACCTGATCTGCGGCCTGGAGGCCCCCACCAGCGGCAGGATCCTGTTTGGCGAGGACGACGTGACCCGCCTGCCCCCGGAAAACCGCGGCGTGGGCCTGGTATTCCAGAACTACGCTCTCTACCCTCATTTAACGGTTTTGGATAACATTTTGTTCCCGCTGCAGAACCTGCGCGGGGCGGAAAAGCTGCCGAAGGACAAAATGCTGGAGAAGGCCCACGCGGCGGCCAGGCTGGTGCAGATCGACGGCCTGCTGGAGCGCAAGCCCAGCGAGCTTTCCGGCGGTCAGCAGCAGCGCGTGGCCATCGCCCGCGCCCTGGTCAAAATGCCCAAGGTGCTGCTGCTGGATGAGCCGCTGAGCAACCTGGACGCCCGGCTGCGCCTGCAGACCCGGGAGGAGATCCGCCGCATCCAGCAGGAAACGGGCATCACCACCATCTTTGTGACCCATGATCAGGACGAGGCCATGAGCATCAGCGATATGATTGTGGTGATGAAAGCCGGCGTGGTGCAGCAGATCGGCCAGCCCCAGGACGTGTACGACAACCCGGTGAACCTGTTCGTGGCCACTTTCCTGGGCACCCCGCCCATCAACGTGTTTGATGGCCAGGTGAAGGGCGGCAAACTGTACATCGGCCGGGAGGCCGTGCTGGAGGTGCCCGGCGTGGGCGATCAGCCCGTGTCGGTGGGCATCCGCCCGGAGGGCTTTGTGCTGGATGAAAACGGCCCCTTCGCCGTGAAGCTCAGCCGGGTGGAGGTCATGGGCCGGGATACCAGCGTGGTTTCGACCCATCCCGCCAGCCGCAACGCCATCATCCGCTCCATCATTCCCGCCCGCAACAAAGTGGATAAGAGCAGCGAAACCGTGCACTTTTCCCTGATGCCGGAAAAGGTGTTCCTGTTCGATATAAAAACCGACGCGCGCATCCCGTTCGACGCGCTGTGAGCGGAGGAAAGCAGAGATGAAGAAAAACAACCTGAAAGGATGGCTGTATCTGCTGCCCGCCATGGTTTTTCTGGGCTGCTTCATGGTGTATCCGCTGATCGATGTGCTGATCTATTCCCTGGAGGAGGGATACAACTTCACCTCCCAGACCTACAGGGGCGTGGGCCTGTACAACTATTCCTACGTGCTGCGGGATCCCTACTTTCTGCAGGCGGTGCGCAACACCTTCCTGCTGGTGGTCATCACGGTGCCCCTGTCTACGGGTATCGCCCTGCTGATTTCCCTGGGGCTCAACGCCATCAAGCCTCTGCGCAACCTATATCAAACCGTGTATTTCCTGCCCTATGTTACCAATACGCTGGCGGTGGGCATGGTATTCATGATCCTGTTCAAAAAGACGGATTATACCGACGGCCTGATCAGCCTGGTTATCCAGTGGTTCGGCGGCCAGGGGGTGGATTTCATCGGCGGCCCCTACTGGGCCAAGATGTTCGTGCTGTGCTTCTACACCATCTGGGTGGTAATGCCCTTCAAGATCCTGATCCTGACCAGCGCTCTGGCCAGCGTCAACCCGGAGTATTACAGCGCCGCCAAGATGGACGCCACCCGCAGCTTCCGGGTGTTTTATAAGATTACCCTGCCCATGATCTCGCCCATGATCTTCTACCTGGTCATCACGGGCTTTATCGGGGCCTTCAAGGCGTACAGCGACGCGGTGGCCCTGTTCGGCACCGATCTGAACGCCGCGGGCATGAACACCATCGTGGGCTATGTGTACGATATGCTGTATGGCAACAGCGGCGGGTATCCCTCCTTCGCGTCGGCCGCTGCGCTGATCCTGTTTGCCATCGTGCTGACGATCACGTGCATCAATTTGCTGA
>Ga0079305_1001509_pt1 | contig 29592 bp, 30 predicted proteins | sample LMS_cellobiose_e_FD_79183 | JGI IMG/M metagenome (GOLD analysis project Ga0079305, IMG submission 79183) | Rumen-fistulated moose microbial communities from Alaska, USA - LMS_cellobiose_enrichment | ecosystem: Host-associated > Mammals > Digestive system > Stomach > Rumen fluid ... | reverse complement strand
CCCGCCGCCGGTGGCGGAGGAAGGGCGGGTTCATCCCAATGAGCAAGGGAGCGTGAAGCCGGGAGGCGGCAGGCGACCATTGCGAATTGAGGAGATGATCCCGCCCGCCGCCGGTGGCGGAGGGAGGGCGGGTTCATCCCAATGAGCAAGGGAGCGTGAAGCCGGGAGGCGGCAGGCGACCATTGCGAATTGAGGAGATGATCCCGCCCGCCGCCAGTGGCGGAGGGAGGGCGGGTTCATCCCAATGCGCTGTTCATAGTTTGTTATTTCGGAGGCGCCGCGTGTTCTACACTGACCAGCAAAAATACTGGATCTGGCTCTCGAGCATCCGGGGCGTGGGGGCCGGCCAGTTTTACAATCTCATCAACGAATACGGCGAGCCGGGCTATGTCTGGGATCAGCTGATTCTGGCGCGGCGCATTCTGACGCCCGCTGTGTACAAGCACCTGCAGCAGGCGCGCAGCCAGGATTACCTCGACGAGCTGCTTGGGCAGATGGAGGAGAGCGGCACCTCGGCCGTCATTCAGCTGGACGACGACTATCCCGACCGCCTGCGCGCCATTCCGGACGCGCCGCCCACACTGTTCGTGCGCGGCTGCCGCGACGTGCTGAATGCGGAGCGGGCCTTTGGAATCGTCGGGTCGAGGAAGGTGACGGTGGACGGCGCGCGCTTCACCGAGACCATCGCGCAGAGGCTGTCGGAAAGCGGCGTGTCGATCATGAGCGGGCTCGCGCTGGGCGCCGACCGCAAGGCGCACGAGGGCTGCCTGAACGGCGGCTCGCCCACGGCGGCCGTGCTGGCCTGCGGCCCGGAGATCATCTATCCCCGCGAAAACGAGGACCTGGCGCAGCGCATCCTGGAGGAGGGCGGCGCGCTGGTCTCCGAATATCGGCCGGGCACAAAGCCCGCCACGCACCAGTTTCCGGCGCGCAACCGCATCATCAGCGGATTGTCCGACGGCGTGCTGATGACCGAGGGCACGGCGCGCTCCGGCGCGATGATCACCATGAACTACGCGCGCCAGCAGAACCGGCCGCGGTTTGCCGTGCCCGGGTCTGTGTACGCCGCGGCCAGCGAGGGCACGAACCGCCTGCTCGTCGAGGGCGCGCTGGCCTGCCTGGGCGAGGCGCAGGTGCTCGATTACTTCGGATGGAAGCCGGCCGGCGAGCCGGCCGCCGCGATTGCGGACGTGCTGGACGGGCTGGATGAAACGAGCCGTAAGATGGTCGAAATCCTGAAATTTGAGGAAAAATCCTTTGATGAACTTGCAAATATCATGAAAATATCTCCGTCAAGCCTAAATTCGCTCTTGACAATCCTCGAAATGCAGGGAATAATAAGACAGTCAGCCGGTAAACTCTATCGCGCAATAATATGATTATATAAAATTTATATTCACTCTATTAACGGAGGTTATGGCTTTTCATGGCAACGCACAAACTGGTCATTGTCGAATCCCCCGCGAAGGCGCATACAATCGGAAAGTTCCTGGGCCGGGGCTACAAGGTGGAGGCGTCTCAGGGCCACGTCCGGGATCTCCCGAAGTCACAGATCGGCGTCGATATCGAACACGGCTTCGAGCCGAAGTACATCACCATCCGCGGGCGCGGCGAGATTCTCGACCGCATCCGCAAGGAAGCGAAGAACGCCAGCAGGATTTTTCTCGCGACAGACCCGGACCGCGAGGGCGAAGCCATCTCCTGGCACCTGGCCAATGTGCTGGGCCTCGACGCCGGGGAAGCCAACCGGGTGGAGTTTTTTGAGATCACCAGCAAGGCTGTGAAGAGCGCGATCAAGTCCTCGCGGCCCATCGACATGGACCTGGTCAACGCGCAGCAGGCGCGGCGCGTGCTGGACCGCCTGGTGGGCTACAAAATCAGCCCGCTGCTGTGGAGCAAGGTGCGCAAGGGCCTGAGCGCCGGGCGCGTGCAGTCCGTGGCGACGGCGATGATCTGTGAGCGCGAGCACGAGATCGATGAGTTTGTGCCGGAAGAGTACTGGACGGTTACAGGCCGGTTCAGGGCGGCCAGCGGCGAGGAATTCACCACGCGCCTTGTCTCCTGCGGGGGCGTGACGGAGCTGCACAGCGCGCAGGAGACCGAGCGGATCGTTTCGAAAATGAAGGAGGCGGCGTTTACCATCGGCGCCGTTCGCCTGGGCGAGCGGAAGAAGTATCCCGCGGCGCCGTTCACCACCTCCAACCTGCAGCAGGAGGCCTCGCGCAAGCTGGGCTTCACCACGCTTAAGACCATGCAGATTGCCCAGCAGCTCTACGAGGGCGTCGACATCGAGGGCGAGGGCACGCAGGGCCTGGTGACCTACATCCGCACCGACTCGACGCGCGTGTCCGAGGAGGCCGTTTCGGCGGTGCGCGATATGATTCTGGACGCGTACGGCGCGGATTATCTGCCAGAGGAGCCCAACCGCTACAAGAGCCGCAAGATCGCGCAGGACGCGCACGAGGCCATCCGGCCCACCGACATCAACCGGCGGCCCGAGCAGGTGAAGTCCTCGCTGACGCGCGATCAGTTCAGGCTGTACAAGCTCATCTACGCGCGCTTCGTGTCCAGCCAGATGACGCCCGCCGTGTACGACACGCTGTCGGCGGATATTGTGGGCGGCGACATCGTCATGCGGGCGAGCGGCTCGCACCTGCGCTTCCCGGGCTTCACCGTGGTGTACGAGGAGGGCCAGGACGACGCGCAGGCCGAGGAAAACGACGGCATGCCGGTGCTGAGCGAGGGCGACAGGGCCGCGCTGACCGACGTCGAGTCCAGCCAGAGATTCACCCAGCCGCCGCCGCGCTATACCGAAGCGTCGCTGGTGCGCGCGCTTGAGGACAAGGGCATCGGCCGGCCGTCGACCTATGCGCCGACGATCACCACGATCATGACCCGCGGATACATTTCCCGGGAAAACAAGCGGCTGCACCCCACGGAGCTGGGGCTGGTCGTCACGGACATGATGAAAAAGCACTTCCCGGATATCGTGGACATTCAGTTCACCGCCGGCATGGAGGACAAGCTCGACGAGGTGGAGGAGGGCAAGCTGGACTGGCACGAGGTCGTCGCCGACTTCTACGGGCCGTTCAAGGAGACGCTCGACAAAGCCGAGGCCACGATCGAGAAGGTCGAGGTGGTCGACGAGGTGTCCGATATTCCCTGCGAAAAGTGCGGGGCGATGATGGTCTACAAGATGGGGCGCTTCGGCCGGTTCCTGGCCTGCCCCAATTTTCCCGCCTGCCACCACACGATGGCCCTGCTCAAGTACATCGACGCGCCCTGTCCGGAGTGCGGCGGCCGGCTGATCGAGCGCGTGAGCCGCAAGGGACGCAAGTTTTACGGCTGCGAGCGCTATCCGGAGTGCCAGTTTGTGAGCTGGGAACAGCCCGTGGTCGAGAAGTGCCCGCAGTGCGGCGGGCGCATGGTGCTCAAGCGCGGCCGCAAGGGCGAGGTTTGGCACGTGTGCGTGAACGAACAGTGCCGCTGTCGCGTCGAAGCGGAAAACGGCGGAGGCGGCGACAGTGACGAATGAGAGGGTGACGGTGGTCGGCGCGGGGCTGGCGGGCAGCGAGGCGGCCTGGCAGCTGCTCAGGCGCGGCATTCCGGTGCGGCTCGTCGAGATGCGGCCGGAGAGGATGACGCCCGCGCACGTCACGGGTGGCTTCGCCGAGCTGGTGTGCTCCAATTCGCTGAAGGCGGAGCACCTGACCAACGCGTCCGGGCTGCTGAAGGCGGAAATGAAGCTGTTCGATTCGCTGATCCTGCGTGCGGCTGAGCAGGCCCGCGTGCCGGCTGGCGGCGCGCTGGCGGTTGATCGGGCGGCGTTCTCCGCGGCCGTGACCGATGCGCTCGCCAGCCATCCGCTGTGCGAGGTGGCGCGCGGCGAGGCGCGGGAGATTCCGGACGCGCCGTGCGTCGTCGCCACGGGCCCGCTGACCGGCGAGGCGCTGGCGCAGGCCATCGGCCGGCTGCCCGGCATGCGCGCGCTGCACTTTTTCGACGCCGAAGCCCCGATCGTCACGGCGGAATCAATCGACATGACGCGCGCGTTCCGGGCCTCGCGCTACGGGCGCGGCGAGGGCGACGACTACATCAACTGCCCGATGACCGAGGCGGAATACAACGCGTTTTACGACGCGCTGATCTCGGCGGAGCTGGCGGAGGTGCACGAGTTCGAAAAGAAGCTGGTGTTCGAGGGGTGCCTGGCCGTGGAGATCCTGGCCGCGCGCGGCCGCATGACGCTGGCGTTCGGGCCGCTCAAGCCGGTGGGCCTGGTCGACCCGCGCACGGGAAAGCACCCCTTCGCCGTGGTTCAGCTGCGGCAGGACAATGCGGCCGGCACGCTCTACAATATGGTGGGCTTTCAGACGCGCCTGAAATGGGGCGAGCAGAAGCGCGTGTTTGGCCTGATTCCCGGCTTGGAGCACGCCGAATTCGCGCGCTATGGCGTCATGCACCGGAACACCTACCTCGAAAGCCCGCAGGTGCTGGGCGAGAATTTCGCGCTGCGGGGCAATCCGCTCATTCGCTTTGCCGGCCAGATGACCGGCGTGGAGGGGTATGTCGAATCGGCGGCCAGCGGCCTGGTCGCGGGCGTGGGGCTGGCGATGCGGCTTCAGGGCCGTGAGGAGATCCTCTTTTCCGGGCGCACGGTCATGGGCGCGCTGATGCGCCACACGATCACGCCGACGGCGGATTTCCAGCCCATGAACGCCAATTTCGGGCTGCTTGATCCGCTCGACGCGCGGCCCCGCGGCGGCAAAAAGGCGCGCTGCGAGCAGCTGAGCGAGCGGGCGCTGCGGGTCATGCGCGAGGCGATCGATACATACGACCCCTGACAGACTGGGAGGACAAGAGCTATGACCATAAAGGGAACGACGATCTGCGCGGTTCGCCGGGGCGGAAAAATTGCCGTGGCCGGCGACGGGCAGGTTACGATGGGCGAGAGCGTCGTGATGAAAAACGGGGCGGTCAAGGTGCGCCGCATCTTCGGCGGCCAGGTCGTGACGGGCTTCGCCGGCTCCGTGGCGGACGCTTTTGCGCTGTGCGAGAGGCTGGAGGAAAAGCTGACGCAGTTCGCCGGCAACCTGCAGCGCGCGGCGGTGGAGCTGGCGCTGGAATGGCGGCAGGACAAGGCCATGCGCAAGCTGGAGGCCATGCTGATCTGCGCCGACAGGGAGAACCTGATGCTGCTCTCCGGCACGGGCGAGGTCATCGAGCCGGACGACGACGTGCTGGCCATCGGCTCGGGCGGCAATTACGCGCTGGCCGCGGCGCGCGCGCTGATGGAAAACACCGAGCTCTCCGCGCCGGACATCGCCGAAAAGGCGCTGCGCATCGCGGCGTCGATCTGCGTGTTCACCAACGACCACATCCGCGTGGAGGTGATCGACTGTGAATAAGCTGACGCCGCGTGAAATCGTGCGGGAGCTGGACCGCTATATCGTGGGGCAGGAGGAGGCCAAGAGGGCCGTCGCCGTCGCGCTGAGAAACCGCTATCGCCGGGCGCAGCTCTCTCCGGAAATGCAGGAAGAAGTGACGCCGAAGAACATTCTGATGGTCGGACCGACCGGCGTCGGTAAAACGGAGATCGCGCGGCGGCTGGCCAAGCTGGTGGACGCGCCCTTTGTGAAGGTCGAGGCGACCAAGTTTACCGAGGTCGGTTATGTCGGCCGCGACGTCGAGACGATCGTGCGCGACCTGGTGGAGGCGTCCATCAGGCTGACCAAGGAGATCCATCAGGCGCGCGTTCACGTGAAGGCCTGCGAAACCGCGGAGGTGCGCCTTGCAGACCTGATTCTTCAGCCCGCCAACGCGAAGAAGACGGCCAATCCCATCGATCTGCTGCTGGGCAACAAGCCGCGCGTGCCGGACATCCCGGACGCCGAGAAGGAGCAGCTGGCGCGCAGCCGCGGCGAGGTCATCGCCAAACTGCGCGCGGGCGAGCTGGAGCACCGGATCGTGGAGATCGAGGTGGAGGAGGTCACGCCGCATAACGAGATTCCCGGCACCGACGTCAACATGAACGACGTGCTGGGCAGCATTCTGCCGAAGAAGACCAAACTGCGCAAGGTCGAGGTGCGCGAGGCGCGCCGCATCCTCATCAACGAGGAGGAACAGAACCTGATCGACATGGACGCCGTTTACAGCGAGGCCATTGAGAAGGCAGAGCAGGACGGCATCGTGTTCATCGACGAGATCGACAAGGTGGCGGGCAAGGCCTCCGGCCACGGCCCGGATGTGTCGCGCGAGGGCGTGCAGCGGGACATCCTGCCCATCGTCGAGGGCTGCACCGTGCAGACAAAGTACGGGCCGGTAAAAACAGACCACATTCTGTTTATTGCGGCTGGCGCGTTCCACGTCTCGAAGGTTTCCGACCTGATTCCCGAGCTCCAGGGCCGCTTCCCGGTGCGCGTGGATCTGAAGCCGCTCACCGTCGAGGACTACAAGCGGATCCTGACGCAGCCCGAGAACGCGCTCATCCGCCAGTATCAGGCGCTGCTGGCGGTGGACAGAGTGGAGCTGGAATTCGACGATTCGGCGCTGCAGGTGATCGCGGAGCAGGCCTACGAGGCCAATGAGAAGATGGAGAACATCGGCGCGCGGCGGCTGCACACCGTGCTCGAGGAAATGCTGGGCGACATCGCGTTCAACGCGGGCGGCGGCGACTGCCCGGAGGTCAGGGTCCATGTGGACGCCGAGTATGTCAGAAAGCAAATGGGCATTGAGGGCAGGCAGAGGGACCTGAAGCGGTATATTCTGTAGCAGACGGGATCGGCAGTGGCTTCATAGCAAATTCTAATGATCGGGCGGCAGGAAAACAGGGCTTTCGGCGCGAATGAATAGAGGTTGAGAGCCACGCGCAGGGCCGGTCGAGGGATCGGCGCTGAAAATCGTTGAGGGGAGTAACTGTCATCAAAAAGCTGAATGCAAAAACGCACAAGCGGCTGCTGACGGCGGCGTTTGTGCTTCTGAATATTGTCGTCATTGCCTGGACGGCGCGCTCCGAGTTCTCCGGAGACAACGCGCGGCTGCAGGATTTGGAAGTGAGATGGGCGCTGCTGCTGCCGGCGCTTCTGTGTTTTGCTTTGGCGATCGGCGCGGGCACGGCCAAGCTGGTGCTCATCATGAACCGGACGACGGGCCGGTCAAATTGGGCCGTGGCGCTTCGCACGGTGCTGGTGGGGCGCTATTACGACAACATCACGCCCGGCGCGGTTGGCGGACAGCCGTTTCAGATCTATTATCTGACGAAGCACGGCTATTCCGCGGCGGAGAGCGCGGCCATACCGCTGGCCGCGTTCATGTCGATGCAGCTGGCGTTCATTCTGCTTGCCGTGGTGATGTTTCTGGGCTGGGGCGGCTTCATCATGAGCGACACCATCCATGTGACGGCGTGGATCGGCCTGCTGTTCTACGCGTTTTTCCCCATCGTGATCCTGCTGTCGGTGATTTTTCCCCGGGCTGTCGCGTGGGGAACGGAATGGGTGTTCAACCTGCTGCACCGGCTGAAGCTCGTTAAGGACAAGGACGCGGCGGTGGCCAGGGCGCGCGGCCATATCAACGAGTACAGCGGCTGCATCAGGGGCCTGTTAAAGCGCAAGCGGCTGTGCGTGCAGATTCTGCTGCTGTCGCTCGTCTATCAGGCCGCGATGCATCTCATTCCGTATTTCGTGCTGCTGGCGTTTGGCGGCGAGCTGGACGGATTGAGCTGCGTCGTGACGGCGCTGGCGATCAACTCGTCCATCGCCTTCATTCCCACGCCGGGCAACGCGGGCGCGGCCGAGGGCTCGTTCTATCTGGTGTTCTCCCAGCTGACCTCCGGTTCGGTGTTCTGGGCGATGCTGTTCTGGCGCTTTTTCAACTACTATGCGTGGATCATTCTGGGCTGGGTGGCTTACGGCACGATGTATCTGGACAAAAAGCCCGAGGCAAAGGACGCCTGAAACGCAAAAAGACAGAGGGTTGTCGCGCGGCGACAGCCCTTTTTTGCGGCGCTATGGAATGAAGTCGAACGCGCGCTCAATGTGTTCGACGCCGTCCGGCGGCTGAATGAGGATGGCGTCAAAGCGCGACGTGCGTTCGAGCAGGTGATGGCGTTGCAGGTACACCAGCGCCGCGCGGGAGAGCCGCTTCTGCTTGGTGTAGCCGATGGCCTCGTGTGCGCCGCCGTGCGTGCGCAGCTTGACCTCCACGAAGACAATCACCTCGCCGATCTCTGCAATGAGGTCGATTTCGCCGCCGCGCACCGTGAAGTTGCGCGCCAGGATGCGGGCGTGCCTGCGCTCGACGAGGTATTTTTCCGCCAGCTGTTCTCCGATGCGGCCCACTTCGCGCGTGTTCATGCGTCGCCATCCAGTATGCCCCGGATGAAGCTGCGCCGGTGCTCCGGGCAGGGGCCGTACTTTTTCAGCGCCGCGATGTGCTCCGCCGTGCCGTAGCCCTTGTTGCGCGCAAAGCCGTACTCGGGATACTGCGCGTCCAGCTCGATCATGTAGCGATCCCTCATCACCTTGGCCACGATGGACGCCGCGGCGATCATGTAGCTGAGCGCGTCGCCATGGATGATGGCGGTGGTTTCGCCGGGCAGGCGCAGCCCCGTCACGGCGTCCACCAGGAAATGGGCGCCGGCAGCGTCCGCGGCCGCTTCCTCCATGGCGGATTTCGTGGCGTTCAGTATGTTGACTCTGTCGATGTCGCGCGGCCATCGCCAGCCGGTGCGGGCATAGGAGGCGACCGCCGTGAGCTGCTCAAAGAGCCGCTCGCGCTTCTTCTCGGCCACCTTTTTCGAATCATTGACGCCCGGCACGAGGCTGTCCTCCGGCACGATGACGCAGGCGGCGACCACAGGGCCGGCCAGCGGGCCCCGGCCCACCTCGTCGATGCCGGCCACGTGCAGCCCCTGCGCCCACAGGGGCCTTTCATAATCGAGCATGCGCTCGAGGCGCTGCCGATCCGTTTCACGGGGCATGAAGAACACCTCCCGACAGTTGAATGAAACGCGCGCACTAACGGCCATCCCGCGGGCCTCTCCGGACGCGTGGGCGCGCCGTGCCGCTCCGGGCGCGTCCGGACGCGCCGGCCTGCGCTTTTTCCGGCGCGGGCCGCTTTTTCGCCGGGCGCTCGTCCAGCTCCGCCTGAAGCACGGGCACGGGCGCTTCGTCGACGGCCTGGTCGCCCGGGCGCTGGATGGATATTTTGCCGACCAGTCCCGCCCGGAACTCGTCCAGCACCAGCGCGGAAGCGCGCGCGATGTCCGGCCTGCCGCCAGCCAGCAGCCAGCCGCGGCCCGCGCAGATGGCGTCCAGCACGGTGGGAACGTCGTGCCACTGACCGTCGTATTCGGGTTCGGGCGGATCGACGTCCTCCGGCGCGATGCGGAAGCGCGCGCATACCGCCTCAGGCGCGAGGCGGTAGAGCAGCTTCACGAGGTCGATGGCCAGGCCTTCGCTGTCGAGGATCTCGTCGCGAATGGAGCCGAGATAGGCGAGCATGCGGGCGTCGCCCTGGTCGCTCAGCTTGGGCCAGAGCATGCCGGGGGTGTCCAGCAGCTCCAGGTACGGCCCCACCTTGACCCACTGCTTGGCGCGCGTGACGCCGGGCCGGTCGCCCGCCTGCGCGATGGAGCGGCCGAAGATGCGGTTGATGAACGTCGACTTGCCCACGTTGGGGATGCCGATGACCATGAGCCGGGCGGTCTTGTTGACGCCGCGCGCCTTCATGCGCTCGACGGCCGGCGCGCAGGCCGCCTCGATGGCGGCGAGCACGTCGCGCGTGCGGGTCCCGGTCGAGTTGAAGCGGAGGGGGGAGAGGCCCATCCCGCGGTAGTGCGCGAGCCACTGGGAGGTGACGGCGTCGTCGGCAAGGTCGGCCTTGTTCAGGATGAGGATGCGGTTCTTCCCGCGGCAGAGGTAGTTGAGGTCGGGGTTTCGCGTGGCCTGTGGCGCGCGGGCGTCGCACAGCTCGATCACGGCGTCCACGCCCCTGAGCTGATCGGCGAGCATGCGCCGGCTTTTGGCCATGTGTCCGGGATACCAGTTGATTTCGGGCAAGGGGAACACCTCCTGGGGCGGCAACGGCCTTTTATTCAGGCGGATAACCGGGGCCTTTCGCAGCATGCGCAAAAAACAAAGACCGCGCGAGCGCGGTCTTCTGTACGAAGATTACTTCTCCTTGACCTTGGCTGCCTTGCCGCTGAGGTTGCGCAGATAGTACAGCTTGGCGCGGCGAACCTTGCCGCGACGGGTCACCTTGATGGAATCAACGCGCGGGGAGTGCAGCGGGAACGTGCGCTCGACGCCGACGCCGTAGGATGTGCGGCGCACGGTGAAGGTTTCGCGGACGGAACCGTTGCGGCGGGCGATGACCACGCCTTCGAACGCCTGCAGGCGCTCGCGAGAGCCTTCGACGACCTTCACTTCGACGCGAACAGTGTCGCCGACGGCGAACTCGGGGATGTCGGAACGCAGCTGGGCGTTCTCGATGGAACGGATGATCTCATTCATGGGAATCTTCCTCCTCAATTTACAGACGTTCATACCCTGACGTTCATCACACGCAGGCAGCGGACCGCCCGAATAACAGAAATATTATACCACAGGTATTTGCGCGCGGCAAGGAAACGTTTCGTAAAATTCACCGGTTTTTCTCCCCGTCCGCCGGGTCTTCCCGCCCGGCGCGCCGCTCGCGCAGGGCCTGCAGGAACTGCCTGTCCTTCCTGTCCAGCTCGACGCGCTCCAGAAGCTCCGGCCTGCGCTCCCAGGTGAGCTCGAGCGCCTTCTCGCGCCGCCAGCGGGCGATCTTCGCGTGGTCGCCGGAGAGCAGCACGTCCGGCACAGCCAGGCCGCGGAACTCGCGCGGGCGCGTGTACTGCGGATATTCCAGCAGGCCCGAGGAAAAGCTCTCGTCCTCGCTGGATTCGTCCGAGCCCAGCACGCCCGGGATCAGCCGGGCCACGGCGTCGATGATGACCAGCGCCCCCAGCTCGCCGCCGGTGAGCACATAGTCCCCGATGGAAACCTCCTCGTCGATCACCAGGTCGATGGCACGCTGGTCGACGCCCTCGTAGTGCCCGCACAGCAGCAGCAGCTCGTCGTCGTGTGAAAGCTCCTCGGCCATTTTCTGGGTGAACGTCCTGCCGCGCGGGGAGAGATAAAGCCGCCTGCCGCGGAAATCCTCGCCGGCGCAGCTTTCCACCGCGTCCACGATGGGCTGGGCCAGCATCACCATCCCCGGCCCGCCGCCGAAGGGATAGTCGTCCGTGTTCCTGTGCTTCAGCCCGGAGAAGGGACGGATGTCGATCAGCTCCACCTCGATGAGCCCCGCTTCGATGGCGCGCCTGAGGATGCTTGTTTCCAGCATGGGGCGAAGCATTTCGGGGAAGATGGTGAGCACCTTAATCTTCATCGAACACCGCCACCTCGCTGAGGCGCTTTGCGTCGAAGACGATGCGCTTCTCAGCCACGTTCACCTCCGCGACCACGCTCTTGAGCGCGGGCACGAGCACCTCGCCCAGCGGGCCGTGGAAAACGTAAACGTCGTTGCCGCCCGGCTGCAGGACGTCCGTCATTGGGCCGAGCCGGCGGCCGTCTGTGTCAACGCCCTCGCAGCCGATCAGGTCGCAGATGAAGTTGGCGTCCTCGGGCAGGGCGACGGCGTGCTCGCGGTCGATGTAGATGAACTCGCCGCGCAGCGCCTCGGCGGCGTTGCGGTCGGTCACGCCGTCAAAGGTCATGTAAACCGCGTCCGCGTCCACGCGGCTGACGCTGATTTTCCGCTCGACATAGCGCTCACCGCGCTTGAGGAATACATGACTCAGCTCGAGGAAGCGCCCGGGATCGTTCGTCGCAGGCCGCACCTTGACCTCGCCGCGGATTCCCTGGGGGCGCGTGATCTCGCCGATCATCAGATGGCTGCTCAGCATGGCGATGACCTCACTTTTCGTTCATTTCGAGGAAGGCGCACAGCGCGTTGTGATCCGACAGGTATTTGCCGCAGGTCTGTTCGCTCCACGCGACGGGCGCCTGGACGGCGGTAAAGCCGCGTGAGAAGATGTAGTCGATCTGCGGGTGCTCCGGACAGGCGCCGAAGCCGTGATAGGAGGCGGGGAAATCCGGCGTCTCGTTGACGAGCGGACAGGCGGCGTCCCCCGTGAACACGGCGATGGCCGGGCTGTCAGGCTCCGCGTTCATGTCGCCCGTGACGACGAGCGGCGCGGGATGGCGGCGCTGATCGTCGGCGATGCGGCGCATGATGGCCTGCGCGCCCAGCACGCGCGCGGAATCCGAGCGGTGATCCAGGTGCGTGTTGTAGGCATGGAAAAGCGCCGCGCCGCCGAGCGGGCGAAGCATGACGTGCGTGCAGACGCGCGGGCAGTCGGACTGATCGGCATAGCGCGAGCCGGGCGTGTCGGGCGTGTCGGAGAGCCAGAAGGTCTCCAGCTGCATCAGCTCGAAGCGGTCCGTGCGAAAGCCGATCATGTTGTTTTCCCCGGTGTAGTCCGCGCTGCGGCCGCAGCCGACGCACAGCCAGCCGTTCAGGTGTTTCCTGAGAAAATCGGCCATTTCGGGGCGAACCTCCTGGAAGCCGACGACATCGGGCCGCTCGGCCTCCAGCCGATCCAGCACGATGCCCTTCCGGAACTGCCAGCGGTTTTCGGCGTCGTGGTTGTTGTCGCAGCGCAGGTTGAATGTCACGATTTTCATAGCGTCCTCCCAGTATAAGAAGGAGCCGACGCCGTGCGTTGCGGCATCAGCCCTTCCTCTGTCATACGATTTCGACGAAAACCGGCTTTTCGCTCCTGGCGGTCGCCGCCTTGACGACCGTGCGGATGGCCTTGGCGATGCGGCCCTGACGGCCGATCACCTTGCCCATGTCATCGGGCGCGACATGCAGCTCGTAGATGATGGAATCAGCGCCTTCCTTTTCGATCACCTCGACCTGGTCGGGGTTTTCGACGAGCGACTGCGCGATATACCTGATGAGTTCAAGCATGATGAAAACCTCCAGCGCTCTCTGTCAGATCACGCCGCACTTCTTCAGCAGGCCGCGAACGGTGTCGGACGGCTGAGCGCCGACGCCGAGCCAGTACCTGGCGCGCTCTTCGTTGATCTTCAGCTCGGAAGGATCGGAAACGGGGTTGTAGTAGCCGACCTCCTCGATGGGGCGGCCGTCGCGGGCGCTGCGGCTGTCGATGACGACGATGCGGTAGAAGGGCTCCTTCTTCATGCCCATTCTCTTCATGCGGATCTTGACCATGGTTTTTTCCTCCCTCATATTGAGTCGATTGATATGAATAAAGAATTGTGCATTCTTGATTCTCCGTTACTGGGCGCGGAAGGGGAAGCGAAGGCGTCCCCGCTTGCCGCTGCCCATGACCTGCTTCATCATCGCGCGGGTCTGCTCGAACTGCTTCAGCAGCAGGTTCACATCCTGCACGGTGGTGCCGCTGCCCGCGGCGATGCGCCGGCGCCGGCTGGCGTTGAGAATGTCCGGATTGCGGCGCTCCATGCGCGTCATGGACTGAATGATGGCGCAGTTCTTGGCCTGGGCCTTCTTCACGGCGCCCTCGTCGATCTCCACGTTGCTGAGCTTGCTGCCCAGCCCGGGAATCATCTTGAGCATGTCGGTGATGGAGCCCATCCGGCTGATCTGGCCCATCTGCTCGAGATAATCGTCCAGCGTAAAGGTGGAGGTGCGCAGCTTGTGCTCGAGATCCCGGGCGCTCTTTTCATCGATGTTCTCCTGCGCCTTCTCGATGAGGCTGAGCACGTCGCCCATGCCGAGGATGCGGCTGGCCATGCGGTCGGGATAGAAGGGCTCGATGTCGGTGAGCTTTTCGCCGGTGCCGCTGAATTTGATGGGCTTGCCGGTGACCGCCTTGACCGAGATGGCCGCGCCGCCGCGGGTGTCGCCGTCGAGCTTGGTGAGGATGACGCCGTCCACGCCGAGGTTCTTGTTGAAGGTGTCGGCGACGTTGACCGCGTCCTGACCGGTCATGGCGTCGACCACGAGCAGGATCTCCTGCGGGCGCACGGTGTCGCGCACATCGCGCAGCTCCTGCATCAGGGCCTCGTCGATGTGGAGCCGGCCGGCCGTGTCGAGGATGACGGGATCGAAGCCGTAGTAGCGCGCGTGCTCGACGGCCTGGCTGGCAATGTCCACGGGATTGATCTGGCCCTTTTCGAAGACCTCCACGCCGACCTGGCCGCCGACGACCTTCAGCTGCTGAATGGCGGCGGGGCGGTAGACGTCGCAGGCGGCGAGCAGGGGCTTTTTGCCCTGCTTTCTGAGCATGCCGCCGAGTTTGCCGGCCATCGTGGTTTTGCCGGCGCCCTGCAGGCCGCAGAGCATGTAGATGGTCGGAGCCTGAGGCGAGTAGGTGAGGCGGGCGTTTGTGCCGCCGATGAGCTCGGTCAGCTCCTCGTTGACGATCTTGATGACCTGCTGACCGGGCGTCAGGCTTTCGAGAATGTCGGAGCCGACGGCCTTGTCCGTGACCCGCCTGATGAAATCCTTGACCACGGCATAGTTGACGTCGGCCTCCAGCAGGGCCATGCGGATTTCGCGCATCGCGGCCTTCACGTCCTGCTCGCTCAGCTTGCCCTTGCTGCGCAGCTTGTTGAACGCGGCCGTGAGCTTGCCGGTCAGTCCTTCGAACGCCATGTCGGGTTCACCTCTCAATTCCGATGATTCTGTCGAGCGCTTCAAGCGCCTCGTCGAGCGCCTGGCGGCTGCCTGCGTCGGCCCGCACGGCGCCCAGCAGCGCGCGGCAGGTCTTCACCTCGCGGGTGAGCCGGCGGTAGCGGTCGGCCAGGCCGAGCGTTTCCTCGAAGCGGTTCAGCTGGGCCGCGGCCGTTCTGACGGCGTCGTGCACGCCCTGGCGGCTGATGCCAAGCTGGCCGGCGATTTCCTGGAACGTCATGTCCTCTTCGCAGTACAGGCTGAGGATTTCGCGGCGATGCTCGGTGAGCAGCGGGCCGTAAAAATCCATGAGCAGAGCGAGCTCCACGCGCTTTTCCACCAGAACCGCCTCCCGCGCCCGTAAAGCAAAGAAGCTTGACAACATGGGCATTATACCAGCAGGCCCGCGCTCTGTCAAGCCTTTTCTCTTGACGCGCGGTGATTTAACATCGAATGACGGCCGGGCGGCGGGCATAGGCTGGAGAGAGCGGAGGAGGGATGTGTTGTGCGAACGCGCATGGTCCGCGTAAGGCGGGCGGCGCCGGCGCGGCGGATCGTCGCGCTGCTGGTCCTGACGCTGGCGGCCTTTCTGTGGCTGAGCCTGCGCCGGGGCGATCCGGTGGACGCCATACTGAGCGCGCGGGACGCCGAGCGCACGCGCGTGGGCGTGACCTTCGACGCGCTGGAGCTGCACGCCGTGCGCACCGCGGTCTGCGATTCCGAGGAAGCGGCGCGCGTGGAGGCGGCGCGATACATGCCGCGCGGCGCGGCGGGGTATGTGCTGCGCCGAGAAGCGTGGCATGTGCTGGCCTGCGGCTACGAGACGGCCGCCGAGGCCGAGCGCGTGCGGGACCATCTGCGCGAGGCGGAGGGCATGACCTGCGACGCGGTGAGCCTGGTCTGCGAGCCGGTCAGGCTCCGGGTGACCGCCACGGCGGAGCAGACCGAGGCGCTGACCGCCTGCGAGGAAAAGCTGCGCGGGACGGCGACGCTCGTCGGGGCGCTCAGCGGCGCGATCGATCGCGGCGACGCGTCGGTTTCGCAGGCGCTCGGCGTGCTGAAGAGCCAGCGCGAGCAGCTCTGTGCGGCGCGAAAACGCCTGGAAAGCGCGGCGGGCGAGCGGATCGACGCCGTGGTCTGCGGGCCGCTGGCGGCCATGGCCCGGCAGGCCGAGGAGGGACTGGACGCGCTGACCGGCGACGGCTCGATGCTGCCGGACACGCTGTTTTCGGGCCGCATGAAGGCGCTTTTTCTGGCGCTTCGGGTGGCCGAGATCGAATATCTGTCGCGCCTGGGCGGATGATTTTTCAAAAAGACAGCAAAAAGCCCTGTTCAAACGGCGCGATCCGGTGTACTATAAAGACAGGAAAAAGCGTGCGCACCGGAGGAAGCAATGGAAACGGCATATGAATTTCTGGACCTCTACAGACAATTGGAGAACGCGCTGGACAACCGGTTCAAGTCGGGCGAGTCATACCGGGGCAGCGTGATCGTCGACTTCATGAACAGCGCGGAGGGCGCGCCGTGGAAGGAGCGGCTGAATCTGTGCCGCGAGATCCGCAACCTGATGGTTCACAACGCGGACGTCGAGGGCGCGCCGGTGATCGAACCGTCCGGGGCCGTCGTGGAGAGCCTCAGGCGCATTCTGGACGCCGTCCGACAGCCTCGCCCGGCCCTTGACCGCGCCACGCCCGCCGAGCGCCTGCTCACCGCCGCGCTGGGCGACAGGGTGCTGTCGCTGATGAAGCGGATGGAGAAGCAGGGCTTCTCTCACGTGCCTGTGATGCGCGGGGGACGGATGGCGGGTGTGTTCAGCGTGAGCACGATCTTCTCGGCCGGGCTGCAGGGGCGCGAGCTGCTGCTGACCGAAGAGACGCGGCTGAGCGACTTCGAGACGCTGCTGCCGGTTGAGCGGCACATCAGCGAGCGGTTCTGCTTTTTGCCTGCGGACGCGCTTTTCCCCGACGCCTGCGCCGTGTTTGAAACGCACGCGGGGCAGAAGAAGCGGCGCGTGGCGGCGGTGTTCCTCACGAGCGACGGCACGCAGGAGGGGCGGCTCATGGGCATGCTGACGCCGTGGGATCTGCTGCGGGCGGACGCGCCGTCCTGACGGGCGGACATTGCCAAATATTAACGCAGCGATGTCTCCGGAAGTCTTGAAAAAAGGCATCCAATATGGTAAACTACGCTAGTGTCTGTGTGTAAACCAGTCGCCGACGATAAACATCGCAGCATAACTGCGGCACGGGAGGAATAGATTTCATGAATTCTACCATTGAAAAACTCAGCTCCAACAAGGTTAAGATCGACTTCACCGTTGAGCCCGAACTGTTTGAAAAGGGCATGCAGGCCGCCTATCGCAAGAACGTTCGGCGCATCAACGTGCAGGGCTTCCGCCGCGGCAAGGCGCCCCGCAAGGTGATCGAAATGATGTATGGCGAGAGCATCTTCTACGAGGATGCCGTCGATGAGATTTTCCCCGAAATCTATGCCGAGGCCGTGAAGGAGCACGACATCACGCCCGTGGACCGTCCCTCTTTCGAGCTGAAGCAGATCGGTTCCGGCAAGGAGCTGCAGTTCAGCGTCGAGGTGTACGTGAAGCCGGACGTCGAGCTGGGCCAGTACAAGGGCGTCGAGGCTGAGAAGCGCGTTACCGAAGTGACGGACGACGACGTGAGCGCCGAGATCGAGCGCGCCCGCGAGCGCGTGTCCCGCTACATCGACGTCGAGGACCGTCCGGTGAAGATGGACGACCAGGTGACGCTGAACTACACGGGCTTCTGCGAGGGCGAGCAGTTTGAAGGCGGCACCGCCGAGGGCCAGCACCTGATCATCGGCTCCGGCAGCTTCATCCCCGGCTTCGAGGAGCAGCTGGTGGGCGCCGAGATCGGCCGGGAGAAGGAGGTCAACGTGACCTTCCCGGAGGACTACCACGCCGAGAACCTGAAGGGCAAGGACGCCACGTTCAAGTGCACCGTGACCGCGATTCAGGAAAAGGACGTGCCCGCGCTGGACGACGAGTTTGCCAAGGACGTGTCCGAGTTCGAGACGCTGGAGGAGTACAGGGCGTCCGTGAAGGAGGACCTGGTGAAGAAGGCCGCGGAGCGCGACGAGAACGCGTTTGAGAGCGCCGTCATCGAGGCGGTCGTCGAGAACGCCAAGGTCGACGTCCCCCAGCCCATGATCGACGAGCGCATCGACGAGCGCATCAATGAGTTCTCGATGAACATGCGCTATCAGGGCATCGACATGGACACCTATTACCGGATCACCGGCACCACCGAGGACGGCCTGCGCGAGCAGCTGAAGGAAAACGCTGAGCGCGAGGTGCGCACGCGCCTGGTCCTCGAGGCCATCCGCGACGCCGAAGACGTGCAGGCCGACGAGGAGGCCGTCAACGCCGAGATCGACAAATACGCCTCGCAGGGCTCCGGCGACGCCGAGAAGTTCAAGGCCAGCCTGACGGACGACGACCGGAAGTATTTCGAGAGCGCCGTCCGCATGCAGAAGACCGTCGACCTGCTGAAGAAAGCCGCCGTGGCGAAGGCTGAATAACGCCCGCTTCAATCCCGTGAGGGAGACGAATGCTGAATATCAAAACCGGAAATGCGCATAATTGTGGATGGAGGTGCGTAAGAAATGAATCTCATTCCGTATGTAATCGAACAGACCAGCAAGGGCGAGCGCTCATATGACATTTTTTCGCGCCTTCTGAAGGACCGCATTGTGTTTCTGGGCGGCGAAGTGAGCGACGATACCGCGAACCTGATCATCGCCCAGATGCTCTTTCTCGAAATGGAAGATCCGGACGCCGACATCATGTTCTACATCAACAGCCCGGGCGGTTCCGTGACCGCGGGGCTGGCCATCTACGATACCATGCAGTATCTTCGCTGCGAGGTATCCACGCTGTGCGTGGGCCTGGCCGCCTCGATGGGCGCGTTTCTGCTGGCTGCCGGCGCAAAGGGCAAGCGCAAGGCGCTTCCCAACGCCGAGATCATGATTCATCAGCCTCTGGGCGGCGCTCAGGGCCAGGCGACGGATATTGCCATTCACGCCGAGCAGATTCTGCGCATCAAGCGGAACCTGAACGAAATTCTGGCGAAGAACACCGGCAAGTCCATCGAGCTGATCGAGAGCGACACCGAGCGCGATCATTTCCTGACCGCGCAGGAAGCAAAGGACTATGGCCTGATTGATGAGATCATTGCGCCCAGGCGCTGATGCTCGGAAAGGTAGAATAATGGCAAAGGATATGGGAAAAAACGTTCTCCGCTGCGCGTTCTGCGGCAAGACGCAGGACCAGGTGCGGCGGCTGATCGCAGGGCCGGGCGTGTATATCTGCAATGAGTGCGTGATGCTGTGTCATGAAATCATCACGGAAAACATGGAGATTGCCCCCGCGTCCGACGGCCGGTTGACGCTGAAAAAGCCCGCCGAAATCAAGGAAGTGCTGGATCAGTACGTCATCGGACAGGAGCTGGCGAAGAAGACGCTCTCCGTGGCCGTGTACAATCACTACAAGCGCATCCAGAACAAGAACCGTACCGCGCGCGGCGACAGCGACGTGGAGCTTCAGAAATCCAACGTGGTCATGCTGGGCCCGACGGGCTGCGGCAAGACCTATCTCGCGCAGACTCTGGCAAAGATCCTCAACGTGCCCTTTGCCATCGCCGACGCCACCAGCCTCACCGAGGCCGGCTACGTGGGCGAGGACGTCGAGAACATCCTGCTGAGGCTGATTCAGAACGCCGATTACGACATTGAGCGCGCGCAGCTGGGCATCATCTACATCGACGAGATCGACAAGATCGCGCGGAAGAGCGAGAATCCTTCGATCACGCGCGATGTGTCCGGCGAGGGCGTCCAGCAGGCGCTCCTGAAGATCCTCGAGGGCACGGTGGCTTCCGTGCCGCCGCAGGGCGGCCGCAAGCACCCGCATCAGGAATTCATCCAGATCGACACAACGAACATCCTGTTCATCTGCGGCGGCGCGTTCGACGGCATCGAGAAGATCATTGCCAACCGCATCGGCCGCAAGACCATGGGCTTCGGCGCGGACATTCACAGCGCCAGCCAGGGCGCGACGCCCGAGATCATGGCCCAGGTGCAGTCCGAGGACCTGCTGCGGTTCGGGCTGATTCCCGAGTTCATCGGCCGCCTGCCGGTGGTCGTGGCGCTCAACCAGCTGGACGAGGCGGCGCTCAAGAGCATTCTCGTCGAGCCGAGGAACGCGCTGGTGAAGCAGTATCGCAAGATGCTGGAGATGGATCACGTCGAGCTCGAGTTTACCGACGAGGCGCTCGCAGCCATCGCGAAGCTGGCCCTGCAGCGCAAGAGCGGCGCGCGCGGCTTGCGGGCGATCATCGAAAAGGTCATGATGGACACCATGTACGAGCTGCCGTCCATCGACAACGTGCAGAAGTGCGTCATCACCGAGGACGCGGTCATGGGCCGGGCCAAGCCCACGCTGATCTTCCAGCAGCCCCGGATCGCCGAGGCGACCGTTTCGTGACGGGCAAACAGCAGGCCGTCTGCACAGAATGATATCAAAGGACCCGGGCGTTGGCCCGGGCCTTTTTCGTTACGGCGTTTCGCGGCGAAGGGCGTGCCGGTCCAGCAGCAGTCGGGCCACGTCGTCCCGCTCGTCGAAGCACTGGACGTAGCCCTGCAGCGTTCGGGCCTTGGCGCGAAGCGGCTGGGAGCGCGCGCTGATGTAAATGGCGCATTGGAAGCGCCCGTTTTTGGCCTCTTGGATCAGGTTGGCCGCGGGAGAGTTGCCGTCGAAGGCCAGCAGCGCCGAGGGACGGCGCTTGAAGATCTCATAGGCGTAGCTCTTGTAGAGGCCGTTGCCATTGGACTCGATCGACACGCGCACGGCCGCGCCGCTGCGGCGCAGCCTGTCCCGCTGCGCGCGGCTGATCACGCAGGGCACGAAGGCGAACACGCGGAAGCGCCCCCGGTTCTGCTCCGCCAGATAGCGCTCATAGCCGCTGAGGCGATGCCCGATCACGAAGAAAACCTTCCCGGGATCGGCGTCCCGGAGCAGGCTGTCGATGATGCGACGGCCGCTCTCGCGCACGCGGGTGCTGTGCCGGTCGCTGTTAAAGCTCCCGCCGGCCAGGATGAGGGGCAGCATGCCCTCGGGCAGGGGCGCGATCTGCGCGCTCAGCGCGTCGCCGGCATCCAGCGCGTCGCCGTTCAGCCAGAGCGCCGAGTCGATTCGGGCGGTCTCCCGGATGCGGCGGTTCAGCGCTTCCTCAGGCGTCCGCCCGGCGAGCAGCCGCGCGAAGGCGCCGCTCTTCCCGGCAAAGGCCAGGAGGCTTTCCCGTTCGATCTCCGCTTCGGCCCGGCGCATTTGACGCAGCTCGTCGTGGCTCAGCCCCAGCAGCTTTTCCAGCGACAGTTCCTCGTCGATGGGATTTGTGCCGTACAGCGCGGCGCCATCCGTGCCCTGCACGCAGCGGATGCCCTCCCGGAGGTACTGCTTGAGCGGGTGGCGGTCGAGGTCGCTCAGATTGTTCAGGCGCACGTTGGAGGTGATCTGAAACTCCAGCACCACGCGGTGATCGCGGATGTCCTGAATCAGCCGGCGCCCGCGGGGTGACTGCAGGTTCGAGGTGTAGAGACCGTGGCCGATCCGCAGGCGGGGCATGGGCTGGCCCGGCGCGAGCGATTCGCACACGCAGCGGATGCTGTTGGATACGTTGTCGCGCAGGCTGTCGTTTTCGCCGGCATGGATGCGGATGACGAAGCTGGGCTCTTCGGCCGCGATGCGCACCAGTTCGCGGATGACGCTCTTGAGCTCCAGAATGTCGTTGATTTCCTCGCCGACGATGTCGCTGCCGGCCACGTAGGGATCGGCGGCGACGGCGCGCAGCACCTGCAGGTTTTCGGCCAGGTAGTCGTTGGGCGTCACCCGGTCGCGCACGATGGTGAGGGGGATGCGGCGGATGCCGGCCAGGAAGCGGAGCAGCACGCCGGTTTCCCGCGTGACGGCGGGCATGACCTGGTGAATCTGCTGCAGCACCGCCGCCGCCTGATCCTTCTTCACCAGGCTGGTATCGGAGATCTCGGCGTAGCGGATGCCGTAGCGGCGGTAGCTGCGGGCGATCCAGAGCAGCTTGTCCTGAAAGAGCGTGTTGTCGCGATAGTCCGGGTTTTTGCGGTCGCGGTCCATCTGTTCCAGCAGCGCGGCAATGTCGCGATCCGGCAGCCGCCGCGGCTCGTCGGCCGGGAGCCTGTCCGCGGCGGGGAGCCCCTTTGTGAAGACATAGCGGTACAAGTAGACCTTCTCCAGATCGGCGAAGACGGCCTGGCCGTCCCTGGGCACGGCCAGGGAGACGCGGATGCGCGCGATGTTGTACGCGGCGTCCTCCGGGTTCCGCAGGATGAGATCGGCGAAGTTCAAAAAGCAATTGTCGTCGATCTTCCGCTCCAGATATTTGCCGGTGAGCGGGGAGTCCGCCAGCGCCGCGGCGGAGGCGGCCCGGGCCTTCTCAAGCGCCTCGCGCTGGCGTGGCGTGCACTTCAGGTTCAGCTTTCTGATGTAGTACAGCGGATAGCGGATCTGGTGATGGATGCCCAGGGCGATCAGCACGTCGGGTTCCAGATTGCCGCTCATATGGGTGTGCAGATCGGTGTGGAATTTGCAGTCGTTGAAGATGTAGGTCTTGACGATGGTGCGGGCGACGCTCAGCCGGTAGTCCTTGGTCTGGCTCATCAGCGTTTTGGAGATGGAAGGGATGGAGGCCTTCAGCTCCACGCTGCCGTCGGGATAGATGTTGGCGATCTTGGTGTTGCCCATGCGGAAGATGTAGAGCTTCTGGTTGGACCCGTCCACGTAGCAGGGCACCGTGCCGCGAATGATCTTGAGCCCCTGGGCGTCATAGTCGATCGGCAGGGCGCAGAGCTTCGCCAGATTGGTGATCAGATTGCCCGTGCTGTGGTTCGGCGTCCGCAGCACATAGGAAAGCTCCTCGTCCTCGCGGTACAGCTCGACGATGATATCCTTTTCCTTGTCCAGACAGAACTGCGCGAAGCGATTCATGCGTCCCTCCTCCGCGGCCAGGCCGCGCACAAGGCTTTCCGACACAACGTTTCCATCGGCATTATACCATATTATTCGCGGTATTTCTACAAAAAAATACAGCGGCGGGCGATGGGTGCGGCGTCGCTGGTTTGTTTCTGACGGGAAGCGCATAAAAAAGGCTCTTCACGGAAAGCTGCGGGATCGGGCTTCCCGCGAGGGGACGGAGTTTTCTTTCGCTGCCGTCCCGCAGTTTTCCGTGAAGGCCCCCAAATGCCGGGCGCTCCCTGAAGGGCTGCTCCGCGGGCCGCATGATGCGGCGCCGGGAAGGAAGCGCTTGTCAGCCTTTGTCCTCGAAAAGATCCCGTATGCGCACCTTCGCGCGGTATATGTCATTGCGCGGGCAGCCGGCCTCGCGCGCGGCCTCCTCGGCCGCGTCGAGGTCCGCGCCGTTCAGAATGGCGCGGAGCATGGCCACGTCGGCAGCCGGCGTCTCGGCCTTTTTTTCCACGGGCGGGAGCGGGGAGAGGTCGATCACCAGGCAGTATTCGCCCTTCTCGACGTTGGGGTTTTCGCGCAGCGCGTCCAGCACGGCCTCGCACGGCCCGCGGTAGATCTTCTCGTACAGCTTGCTCAGATCGCAGCACACGGCCAGCCGGCAGCCGGGCAGCGTCTGACAGACGGCCTCCACCAGCCTGACCACCCGGTGCGGGGATTCATACGCCACCGCGACGGGGATGCCGGTCTCGCGGATGGACTGCAGCTTTTCGCAAAGCGCTTTTTTCTCGCGCGGCAAAAATCCGTAAAACGCGAATTCGCGGGCGTCGAACCCGGCCGCGGAGAGCGCCGTGACCGTCGCGGAGGGCCCGCACACCGGGCGCACCTCGATGCCGGAGCGCCATGCGGCGTCAACCAGCACCTGCCCGGGGTCGGAAATGGCCGGCGTGCCGGCGTCGCAGGTCAGCGCCACGGTGAGGTCCTCGGCGAGCATGCGCCCGACGAGGGAATCCGACCGGCTCTCCTCGTTGTGGCGGTGGCAGGACACAGTCGGCTTGGAAAGCCCCAGGTGGTTGAGCAGCTTCATCGCCACGCGCGTGTCCTCGGCGGCGATGAGGTCGGCCTCGCTCAACGCCTCGCGCACGCGCGGCGAGAGGTCGTTCAGGTTGCCGATGGGGGTCGCGACGACGTAGAGTATGGACATGATCTATCCCGCTTTCCTTCGGACGGTGTAGCACAGCTCGCCGAACAGAGCCTCGCGCCGCAGGATGTCGAAATCCTCGCGCGCGGCCTGCTCAAACCACGCCGTGTAGTGGCTTTCCATGCCGACGCTGCGCCCGCCCAGCGTCTTCATGGGGAAGGTGACGATGATGGTCGGCGCGCTGACGCGCCGGAGCAGGCGCATCGCCGCGCCCTTTTCCTGCTGCTCGAGCACGGGCATCAGCTTCATGGCCAGCGCGGCGTCCGCGTCGGGCAGCGGCGGATCGCACAGGAGATCGTGGCATTCCGCCGAGATGTCCCATCCCCGCGCCCGGCCCCAGGCGTTGACGAGCGCCGTGCAGCCGCCGCTGATGTCGATGCCGCGCACGCTGTAGCCCCGCGCGCCCAGGCAGAGCGGATTCAGCCCGCAGGCCAGATCCAGCAGGACGCGCGCGTTCAGCGGGCCGAGCAGCGCGTCGTAGAAGGCGTCGATATGGGGGAGGCGCTCGCGCGTGGAGGCGTGTAGCCGCAGCGTTTCGGAAAGGGCCGGCTCGGCTTGGTCGGCCGCGGCGGCCAGCAGTTTCCGCGCCCGCTTCAGCTCCTCGGGGGTCATAAACGCGCCGGTGATCTGGTGCAGCGCGGTCCTGACGGCCCTGTCGGCCTCCCGGGCGGTTTTGTGGCGGCCCGCCTCGCGCGCCGTCAGCCGGTCAATGGTTTCCGGACAGACATCCCGGTATTTGCTATTCATCGCGGATCAGCTCCATCAGCCGGGCGTAGAAGCGCAGGTTATGCGCCGTGGCGAGGCGGAAAGCCTGCGGGTCGCCGATCTTGAACAGGTGATGCAGATAGGCCCGCGAGTAGCGGCGGCAGAGGATGCAGTCGCATTCGGGGTCAACGGGGCTTCGGTCGCGCACGTGAACCTCGTCCAGCATATAGGCGAACGAGTAGAATTTCCCATCCGCCCGGCGCACGCCCTCGCGCGTGGCCATGCCCTTCCTGAAGCAGTACAGCCGCTGGTGCCGGGCCTCGCGCGTGGGGATCACGCAGTCGAACAGCGTGTAGCCCATCCTCACGCACTTCACGATTTCCTCCGGCCGCCCCAGCCCCATGGCGTAGCGGGGAAGGCCCGGATCCATGGCGTCGGCGGCGTCCTGCAGGATGTCCTCGCGCAGCGTCCCGTCGGCGTCGAGCGGCCAGCCGCCGAAGCCGAAGCCGTCGAATCCGATTTCGCGCAGTCTTTCGCCGCACTCCAGCCTCAGCGCCCGGCTGGCGCCGCCCTGCACGATGCCGAACAGCAGCGGCCGGGGCCCCTTGCGGCCCTTCGCGAGCTTTTCATATTCCGCCCTGCAGCGCGCGGCCCATTTCACGGTCAGCTCGACGGAACGCCTCTGCACGTCCTCGGGGTCGTTTGGCTCGGTGCAGACGTCCAGCGCCATCATGATGTCCGAACCGTACTGGAACTGCGCCTGAATGCACTTTTCGGGCGTGAAGGTGAGCTTTTCCGCGCCTCTGTCGGGCCGGAAGATGATTTCGTTGTCGCGAATCTCGCCGTATTCCGGATTCTCGTGAATCAGCGAATAGAGCTGAAATCCGCCGGAGTCGGTGAGAATAGGGCGCTGCCAGCCCGTAAAGGCATGCAGTCCGCCCAGGGTCTTGATGAGGCGCGCGCCGGGCCGGTTGTACAGATGGTAGGTGTTCATGACGCAGCCCGGGATGCCCGCGTTTTCCGCGTCCTCAAAGCCCGTGGCCCGCAGCGCGCCATAGGTGGCGTCCGGGAAAAAGGCGGGGAGGGGAACGGCGCCGTGGGGCGTGACAAGTTCTTGCATGGCTTACTCCGTTTACAGATGTTCGATGACGCGCAGCGTGGCGCTGCGGGCGCGGGGGTTTTCGGCGAGCTCCGCCGCCGAAGCGGTGACGGGCCTGCGGGTCACGGGTCTCACCGTCGCGACCCTGCCGCACACGCACACGGGGAACGACGGCGGGCAGATGCAGGGATTGGCCAGCGCGCGAAACGTGCTCTTCACCGTGCGGTCCTCCAGCGAGTGAAAGGCGATGACGCACAGCCGCCCGCCGGGCGTCAGGAGCGAGGCGATGTCGCGCAGCGCCTGCTCCAGCGGGGCCAGCTCGTCGTTCACGGCGATGCGCAGCGCCTGGAAGGTGCGCCTGGCCGGATGCGATCCGTCCTTTTCGCGCAGCTTCTTTGGAATGGCGGCGTCGATGACGGACACAAGCTGACCCGTGGTGAGGATGGGCGCGGCTCTGCGCCGGTCGCAGATGACGCGGGCGATCTGCACCGCCCAGTTTTCCTCGCCCCAGTCGCGCAGCACGCGGGCGATGTCGTCCTCGCTCCACTCATTGACGATGGTCGCCGCGGTCAGCGCCTGCGCCTGGTCCATGCGCATGTCCAGCGGTGCGTCGGCGTGGTATGAAAAGCCCCGCGCGGCCTCGTCCAGCTGGTAGGACGACACGCCCAGATCGAGCAGCGCGCCGTCGATCTTCTCCACGCCGATCCCCTGCAGCAGCGTCTTTGCGTCGTGAAAGTTGCCGTGCAGCGCGTCGAAGCGGGGCAGGCCGTCCGTCTGCAGCGCCGCGATGCGCGCCGTGGCGGCCTCGATGGCGGCGCTGTCGCGGTCGATGCCGATCAGTCGGCCGCCCTTCAGCCGCTTCAGTATCTCGCTTGAATGTCCGCCGCCGCCCAGCGTGCCGTCGAGATAGACGCCGTCCTCACGGATGGCGAGTCCTTCCAGGCATTCGCCGAGCAGCACGGGCCTGTGAACAAATTCCATGCGATTCTCCCGAAAATCAAGGCTGTGTCAGGAACGGGTGATTTCCTCCGGCGCCGCCTCCTGAAGGCGGAACAGGGCCGCGAGTCCTTCGGCCCGTTCGGAGAGGAACGGCCCCGAATGTCAGTTGAGCTTCAGCTCCACTGCGCCGTCCGCGCGGATCATGAGCGGCGTCACGGCGCCCTCGCCGAATACGGCGTTCATCGCGGCGGTGTATTCGGCCACCGTGTCCTTCGGAATGAAGGCCAGGATGGTGCCCGCGAAGCCGCCGCCATGAATGCGCCACGCGCCCCTTCCCTCGAGCATGCGGCGGGAGAATTCCAGCGCCAGCGGCATTTCCTGATTGTCGCTGCCCGCCACATACAGGTTCTGAAGCAGCTTCCAGGAGGATTCGCCGGAGGCCACCAGCATGTCGAAGAAGGTCCTGATATCGCCGGCGGAAAGCGCCGCGGCGGCCTTCCCGACGCGCCTGTTTTCGTCATAGAAGTGCAGCGCGCGCAGGATGGCGCGGTCTTTGACCCGGCCCTTCAGCGCGGGGATGCGCCGCTCCATCTCCTCCGGGTCGACATCGCGCAGGATCCTGCCGCCCAGCGCTTCGGCGACGGATTTCATCTCCGCGGGAATGGCGGCGTACTCATGCGTCAGGTTGCCGTGCTCGCCGCCCACGGACACAACGGCGGGCACATAGCCCGCGGCGTCGAAGTCGAATTTCATGGCGGTGACGACGGGCTCCTTCGGCCCGAAGTCGATGGCGACCAGCCCGCCCACGGAGCTGGCCATCTGGTCCATCAGGCCGCAGGGCTTGCCGAAGAATACGTTTTCGGCGTACTGGCCGATCTGCGCGCGCAGCTGGGCGTCCACCGTGAAGCCGTTGAACAGCGAATCGAAGACGGCGCACACCAGCACCTCGAAGGCGGCGGAGGAGCTGAGGCCGGAGCCCTTGAACACGGTCGAGGTGACCACGGCGTCGAAGCCGCCCACCGCATAGCCCAGCGACTTCATGCGGGCCGCAACGCCGCGGATGAGGCCGTCGGTGGTCTCGTATTCGCTCTTCTTCGGCTCGAGATCGGCCAGGTCGACGACGAAGGGCTTCTCGTAACCCGCGGAATAGAGCGTCACGACGCCGGTTCCGCTGGGGGTGACCGCGGCGACGGTGTCCAGGTTGATGGCGGCGGCCAGCACGCAGCCGCCGTTGTGGTCGGTGTGGTTTCCGGCGACCTCAGTGCGGCCGGGCGCGGAGACGAAGCGCAGGCCCTCCTTTTCACCGAACAGCGCGGCATGGCGCGCGGCCAGGTCGGCGTAGCGGGCGGTTTGGACGGCGAGGGTTTCGGCGTCGCGGCCGTAAAGGCGGCCCAGCGTATCGACGGCGGCCGGGGAGGCCAGGAAAGCGCCGGCTTGCGTGTTCAGACTCATGAATTTCACTCCTGTCAGCATGTATTGGATTCTGTCGATCAGTCTCCGGCATGACGTCTCGGACGCGTTCCGAAGCTTTTGAAGCACACGTTCATTGTAATGCAAAACCGGCCGGCTGGCAACGGCTTTTTTGTGAATTTGGCGGCGGCGCATGAAATTCCCGTCGGCCCCGACGCCGGGCGCCGGACAGAGGCGGCGGCGCCTGAACGCGCGCGGCAGAAAAGCATGTTAAACTTTCAAATCCATAGCAAATCCGGTTGACAAATGCCCCTGCATTGTTCTAAAATACTACTTGTGTCATTGCGGCTCACTAGCCCCGAGCCCTTTGATGATTGCAGCGAGGTGCCTACCATCACCGAGCGGCTGTTTTCTGTTTAATCTTAGGGGAGGGAATTTTACCGTGAGCACGTTTATGGCAAAGGCTTCCAATGTGGAACGCCATTGGTATGTCATCGACGCAGAAGGCGAAGTTCTGGGCCGCCTGGCTTCCAGGATCGCGCTGGTTCTGCGCGGCAAACATAAGCCCACTTTCACGCCTCATGTCGATACCGGCGATTACGTCATCGTCATCAACGCCGACAAGATCGTCCTGACCGGCAGGAAGCTCGACGAGAAGCTCTACCGGCATCATACCGGCTATCCGGGCGGCCTCAAGGAGACGCCTTACCGCGTCATGATGGCCAAGAAGCCGGAATTTGTCGTGAAGGAAGCCGTTCGCGGCATGCTGCCGAAAGGCCCGCTGGGCTACGCCATGCTGAAGAAGCTGCATGTCTATCGCGGCGCCGAGCACGAGCATCAGGCTCAGAAGCCCGTGGCTTTTGACCTGAAGACTCTGAACAAGTAAGGGAGGAGGACGAAACATGTCTGAGGTTTGCTACAATGCTGTTGGCAGGAGAAAAAAGGCGATCGCTCGCGTTCGTCTGATCCCCGGCGAGGGCAATATCGTTATCAACAAGCGTGAGCTGGACAACTACTTCGGCCTTGAGACGCTCAAGACCGTCGTCCGTCAGCCCATGACCCTGACCGAGACCACTGGCCGTTTTGACGTCATCGTCAACGTGCACGGCGGCGGCTATACCGGTCAGGCCGGTGCGATTCGCCATGGCATCGCCCGCGCGCTGGTCAAGGCCGACGAAGAGCTGAAGCCCGCCATCAAGAAGGCCGGTTTCCTCACGCGCGATCCTCGCATGAAGGAGCGCAAGAAGTACGGACTCAAGGCTGCCCGTCGCGCGCCGCAGTTCTCCAAGCGCTAAAAATGCCCCAAAACCCCGATGCCGCAAGGATTTTCGGGGTTTTTTCTTGGATAACGAAAACCCCCGCTTCGAGCGGGGGTTCCGGAAAGCTTATAGCTATGAGTCCATCGGTCTAACCCTGTGCTATAATGGAAGAGGTCTGCCAACCGCATCCATTACGAGAGGAGTTAGACTAATGGACAAGAATAGTTTATCACATACGACGTGGAATTGCAAATATCATATAGTATTT